>Ga0209023_10002605_pt1 | contig 22318 bp, 21 predicted proteins | sample LakOneMetagenome_FD_187468 | JGI IMG/M metagenome (GOLD analysis project Ga0209023, IMG submission 187468) | Freshwater and sediment microbial communities from Lake Erie, Canada (SPAdes) (version 2) | ecosystem: Environmental > Aquatic > Freshwater > Lentic | place: Lake Erie, Canada...
TACGCCATGCACGTCCTCGGTGCAGGCGTTTGGTTTGGCGGTCTCCTGTCTTTAGTCGTTGTCCTAAGGCTCTCAAGGCAGACATTCCACCTGCATAATCTTCTCGAAAGATTTTCCAGCGTCGGGCTGTATGCAGTCGTGGCCATCGTCACGGGGGGAGCAGCCAACGCAATCGCCCATGCCCCGAGCGCTTCTGTCGTTCTTTTTTCCGCATGGGGCCAAGCGCTGGCCGCGAAAGTGGCGCTCGTGCTGCTGATGCTCGCTCTGGCCTGCCTCAACCGGTTCGTGCTTATGCGGCGGCTCCACGTGGAACAGGACTCAGGGAAGAAAGCCCTTATCCGAAGCGTGCTGGCGGAGACGGCCCTCGGATTCTGCGTCCTTGCCGTAACCGCTGCATTGGGAGTGCTCGATCCCGCTAGCTAGAGCGTTTTCCAATCTTTCTGAATCGATTGGGATTCCCAAATCAGCGCTGGTCTGATTCAAACCGCATGCTGGCGAAGGAGGCCGGCATGCATGTCCAAGCCCCTCTCGCTTGATTTGCGTGACGCGTTGTTGCGGCGGTTTGCGGCGGCATGTCCCGTCGGCAGGCGGCCGATCGTTTTGGCGTCAGCGCGGCGAGCGCGGTTCGTTGGTGCGCGCTCGACCGCGACACCGGAAGCGCGGAGGCCAAACCCCAGGGCGGCGATCGTCATTCCCACCGCATCGAGGCGCAGGCCGATCTGATCCTGTCGTTGCTGGACGGCGCCGGCGACATCACGCTCATGGAGATCCAGGCCCGTCTCGCCGAGCAAGGCCATCGCTTCGGCATCGGCACGCTCTGGCGCTTTTTCCGACGTCGCAACATCACGTGGAAAAAAAGACCGCACACGCCAGCGAGCAGGATCGCCCGGACATCCTGAAGCGGCGCGAAGAGTGGTTCGACGGGCAACTCGATCTCGATCCAGAGCGCCTCGTCTTCATCGACGAGACGTGGGCCTCAACCAACATGGCGCGCCGCTACGGGCGAGCGCCGCGGGGCGAGCGGCTCCGCGTCGGCGTTCCCCATCGCCACTGGAAGACGACAACCTTTGTCGCGGGACTTCGTCTGAGCGGCATGGTCGCGCCGATGGTGCTCGATGGGCCGATCAACGGCGTCTCGTTCCAGGCCTATGTCGATCAGGTTCTCGTTCCAGAACTGCGGCCCGGCGACATCGTGGTCATGGACAATCTCGGCAGCCACAAAGGCGCGGGCGTGCGCGACGCGATCGAAGCCGCCGGGGCCAGCCTCCTTTATCTTCCGCCCTACAGCCCCGACTTCAACCCGATCGAGAACGCCTTCTCAAAGCTCAAGGCGCTGCTACGCAAGGCGGCAGAAAGAACGGTCGAGGGATTGTGGAACACCATCGGCGCATTGCTGCCGGCCTTCACGCCGCAGGAATGTGCAAACTTCTTCGCCGCCGCAGGCTACGAGCCAGCGTGATAGGAAAACGCTCTAGCGGTGAGGGGCGGCCCCCGGCTGATGCCGCGCCAACCAGGCACGGAATCGATATATTTCCTGACCCTGCGCTACAATGATCGCTTCCGCCGCCTGCCTCACCGACGGATCAAGCCCGTAACGCAATTCGACTTTCGCCATGTCAATGGCCCCTTGATGATGGGGAATCATATGGGTTCTGAAGTCGACATCCGGATCACCGGTGTAGGGAATGGACATTGCCCTCATCATCTTATCATGCGCCGCCTTGTACGCGTACGTAGAACCACGACTATCCGCCGTGGCGGTTCCGCCGGCCAGCACACGTGGAACTCCCGACCCGGGCGCCCAGGTATGCCCGATGAGTTCTTCCGGACGTCCGCCCTCGGATGAGGTTTCTTCAGGATCCGGATAGGTATCCGGGCTGATAACGTAATACGGACGCGCAGGCCCAGGTGGACGGGCCCCATGGCGTGCCAGCCATAGGCGGAACTGTTCGATCTCCTGCTGCTGCGCGATCATGATCGACTGGGCGATTTGACGTGTCCACGGATCGCGGGCATACCGCAACGCGATGCGCGCCATATCGATCGCGCCCTGATGATGTGGGGCCATATGCATCTGGAAATCGACGTCTGAATTGCCGGTGAACGGCAACTTCATGGCCCGCATCATCCGAGAATGCGCGGCTTTGAAGTCGTGGACCTCCGGACTGCCGCCACCCACGGGCATCATTGCATGTAGCGAGTGCTGTGAGGCAGCGCGAACCGCTGTCGCCAAGAATAGCGAAACCGATGCAGCAGCGGCAACCAGAAGAGAAGAACGGAGAGCGTTTCGCGCCATGATCTTGCCTCCAAATCAGATCAGTCGGGAACGCGCTTATTGAACAGTCGTTCCAGTGGCCAGGAAGCAGTTCTCTTTTGCAGGCCTGATACCAAGGCGCGAGTGTTCTGCGCTCCAGATTCGCTTACTGTGAACTCCCCCATCCAGCCGGCATTTTCGTGTTCCAGTAGGTGGCAATTAACATGAAAGGGTGCTCGGCGACGGCATTGAGCCAGTCGGGGAATCAGCAGTTCGACGCGGTCTTCGACTCAAAGGACGCCCTTTAACCCCTTTTGATTCTCCGGCGGTGGCTCGCCTCGAGCAAATTCAGAAACTGAGCATTTTGACGCGCGAGCAGGTAGTTCCGGCATCCAGATCGAGCCCACCGAAGCTAGCGCGCGCACTTCATCTGCGACTTCGCCGGGCCGGCCAGGCTCGGCGTTGTCAGCAATCTCCCATTGAGCAGCCACGGCGCCATACATCTGCGAGATGACGTCGATCGCCCAACGCATCGGTTTCGTGAGTCGACCGCGCTGCGAGATGCCAATCCGAATGCTCTGCCAGCCGCGGAAAGTTGCCTTCAGCAGCTCCCGCTTGGTTAGGCGCCGCATACGCAGATCAGTTCTCCAGCGATCGCTGTCCGTCCACCGCAATCGGTGTGGCAGCGACGCGTTCAACTGTTCGGCAAAGATTCGGGCCGTACCCGGGCCGTCCAGCAGGTCATCTGGGCGGGGGAACGGCCAACAACGATCGTCGAGCGCCGCCTGCAGGATCAGCTGGTCGCGATAGCATGCCCTTGCGAGCATCTGCTTGTGTTCGATTTCGTCGCGAGGGCCGATGAAGCGAACGGGTTTGCCTGTTTCGATTACGACGTCGTCTGGGTGCGGCAAAATCAATGGTGCAGCGTCACCCTTCGCCTTGGCCGCAGCAATCCGAGCATTTTGCGTAGCGATGTATTCTCGCCAGAAAGCAATCTCGCAAGCCAGCTCTGCAGATCTCCAGCGTTCAGCGCGCTCGACGCGGTCAAGATAGTTGCGCTGGGCCCGTGGATCCTTGAGGGCCGCCTGACGCTCTGCCTTGAGGATTGCTTGCTTAGCTGGTATTCGGAGTTGTCGATCTCCCTCGCGAACAGAAACCGGCGCTTCGCTTTCCTCAAGGGTGAGCTGATACAAGGAGCTCACAAGGAGAGGGTGTGGAGCTTCGCGCTTCTTTGTCGGGCGCCCTTTGGGATTGCCGGATTTGCCCTTCTGGAATTGTCCGGGATTGGGTTTAGACATTGGCATCTCGCCTGTGATGATCTGCATTCTCAATTTCGCCGCCTGCTCCGTTGTCCACGGAGATGTGTCCTCGCTAGGGTCCGGCGTGTCCACCATGACGAGCTCCTACGCTTCGGCCGTTGCGCGATGGCGGCCTCGCCTGCGCGGGGTGGGCGGGGTTGCTCCGGCAGGCTCTGGCGGGCTGGCGTCGCGTCGGGCTGCCTCGACGTCCTCGAACGGCATTCCCGTCTCGTTCAGAACAGCCTTCTCGCCTGTGAGCTTCTGCCACCGCTCGATCGTCACGTCGCAATAGCCGGGCTCGAACTCGATCAATCGGGCGTTGCGACCGCAGGTCTCGGCCGCAACCAGCGTCGTGCCAGAACCGCCAAACAGGTCGAGGATAAGCCCGCCCCGGTTGGAGCAGTCCTTGATGGCGTCCGCGACCAAGGCCACTGGCTTCACCGTCGGATGCATGGCCAGCTCCTCAGCGCGCTTGGAGGTCATGCTGCTGATGCCGGCATAGTCCCAGACGTTCGTGCGATGCCGACCGGTCTCGCCGAGGCCGAAGTTGTTGATGTGCGGGCCGGTGCCGACCTTGAACACGAATACCAGCTCATGTTTGGACCGATAGAACGAGCCCATGCCGCCATTGGTCTTGTTCCAGACGCAGAGGTTCTTGAGCTCCGAAAAGACCAGCGAGCCAGCCTGGAGCAGTTCGCGCATGTGCCGCCAGTCCATACAAGCGAAGGCGATTGCGCCATCGCGTGAGGCCGCAGCTGCATTGCCCAGCGTGGTCGTGAGGAACGAGACGAACTGCTCGGCGCTCATTTCGCCAGACGCCATGGCGAACTCGCGATGACGAACTGTGCCCAGGCCACAAACGTTGCCATCGATCGCAACATTGTAGGGCGGGTCGGTGAAGATCATGTCGGCGCGCTCGCCTTGCAGGAGCGCATCCAGATCGGGACGCGACCTGGCATCGCCACACAGGAGCTTGTGGCGGCCTAGGAGCCAAAGGTCGCCGACGCGGGTTACAGGCGTCGCCGGCGGATCTGGCACGCGATCAATGGGGTCGGTACGCTCGGGCTTTCGATTGCGGACGAAGTCCAACGTCAGGTCGATCTCGGCGGCCGAGAAGCCCGTAATCTCGACGTCGAACTCGAGATCAATCAGGGCCTGCAGTTCGATCGCCAGTGTGTCGGCATCCCATCCGGCGTTGGCGGCGAGCTTGTTGTCAGCCAGCACATAGGCGCGCCGCTCGGCCGCAGACAGATGCGACAGGCGAAGCGTCGGCACGCTGTCCCATCCCAGTTCCTTCGCCGCGCGAACACGCCCATGGCCTGCAATGATCTCGCCGTCGTCGCCGATCAAAACTGGATTGGTGAACCCAAAGCGGCGGATGCTCTCGGCGATCTGCCTGACCTGCTTGCGCGAGTGCGTCCGCGCATTGCCAGCGTAGGGGCGCAGTTCTGAAATCGGACGTGACTCTACCTGTTGCATAACCCGTGGCATGGGCCGCTCCGAAACATGGGGGAAGGTGGTCGGCGCGAAACGCGCGAGGACATGCGCCGATGAAGCGAGTGCGCACGCAAACGCGCGTGCTGTCAAATTTCGCGCGTGAATTCTGTCGCAACATGCGTGCGAACAACCAGGTTGCTTTCAAAACGAGTTTCAAAAGCCTTTTGAAGCCGCTTTTGAAACTTTCGCTTTCTTATAAACGTCCAATTTTGGCCGCGCCGGAGGCCGAATTTCTTGACCGAATTTGGCGGGTGATTCGGTCGCCGTCGACCTTGCCAGGAGTCAGACTACGCCCGCCGCGCCGCGGATCGAGCCGCCAGCGGCTCGGCGAACGCTGCCGCCAAATCGGCGAGGGCCATTTCGTTGCAAACCGCGATCGTCTCATCGAGCAAGTTGTAGAAGAATTTCTCGAGCTGCTGTCGTCCAACGCTGAGCAACGCGGCTGTGCCGCTGCCTCCCATTGCCGCGCCGTGCCATGGGCCCCCGTGCTGGATGACGACGAGCACGTCGAACCATTGCTTCAGGTCGTCGGTCGGGCCTGGCGAAAGCAGGTCTGGTGAGACCACAACTCTTACATACGGGCGGAGCGTGTCCTCAAAATCGAGCCGCCTGCCGGTGCGCAGCGTCGTCCATATCCCACGCAGAAGACGGCATCCGGAATCCTCAGCATAGAAATATCCGGGCTGGACGAAGTCAGGATGCCAGCGGTCGTACACGGCAGGAGAAAAGAGTGGCTGCTCGCCAACGAACAGCCCAATCGCCAGCTGGCCCTCCAGCTCATCTGCGATCTGCGGATCAGAGGTGACGCAGCGCCAGACAAAGGACAGGCGGAGGCGTCGCTCCATAGGAACGTCGTCGTCCGTGTCGTCAATCATTTCGGCCAGCGAACCGCTCCCCAAAACACAGTCTGGCGACCCATTGGCTTTGCCATTGCGTCTTTATCGGGTCCAAAGCGCCTGCACGAATGCAGGGTTCCCGTTGTCCCGGTCAGAGACAAAACAGGCGCGCTTGCGCGCAATCGTTGACCGCAAAAAGCCAAAGCCGACCCGCCCGCTCACACGTCGATCCCACACAAAAGCCAGGCAATCCCGGAAGCCTGCAGTCGCATCCCGCTCACGGGCAATGACGTCCCGCGTGGCGGCAATCACGTCCCGGCAAACGGCAATTATTTGCCTGTTACGAGCCGATCGGCAGCGAAGAATCCCTGATAGGTAGATGGGAAGTCCCTGTTATGTCTCGCAGGGAAATCGTCCGCAAGTTACTGATATCGCTTCATTTCCCGCGCGCCGATTGACGCCGACGCTTGCGAAATGCGTGATTTTCCCTGTTAATTTCCCTGTTTGCAGGGAATGAGAAGACCAGACTGGTTCTCACCGCACTGCGTCGTCAGCCACCGCCGTACAGTTCTGCGAACCTCAGGAAAATGCGAATCCTCCTGAGCCGATAGCTGATCGCTCTCCGTTCGAACCATCGGTTCGAGAGCAGAGCGGTAGCCAATGATCGTAATCTGACGGTCGTGGCTTACTTCGACCCTGTGCAAGAGTTGCGAGATATAGATTTTTGCAACGTCCCGACGTTCGCTGGTGACGAGTTCTCGCATCCGGCGCGTGAACAACGTGATTTTTTCCGGCGTGATCTCGGCAGCGCCGTTACCAGCTTTGGCTAGACAGTCCTCCAGTTCTTTCTGCTGCGATGCAAGTCGTCGGGAAAGGAACTGAATGCGCGCCTTGAGTTGGGCGTTCTCGGATATCGCCTCGTCGTCCTCGGCAACTAATAAGAGATTGTCCAGCGCCCTCTGGTCGGTGCGAATGCGTTCCCGTCTCTCTGGAATAGTCGCCATTAGAGAGTTCTCCCTTTCGACCCTTCGCTTCAAAATTTCTTCAAGCAGCGAGGTGAGGCGGGAGGCGTTCAGAACACGTTCTTCAAGCGCAGAAATGACAATCTTGTCCAAAACCTCCTCACGAACCGTTGCCCCGTCGCAATCGAACCGTCCTTGCCTCGCAACCCGATTGCACCAGTAGTAGCGATGCACCTCCCTTGCTCGGCTTGTGCCTGTGCGCAAAGTCATTGCCGCGCCACAATGCGCACAATATGCCAATCCCCCGAGCAGCATCGGCCCGGAGATCAGTCGCCCATGAACGGTGGGCCGGCGGAAACTCAGCAAGCTTTGTACTTCATCGAACTTGTCACGCCCGATGATCGGGGCAACCTTCAGTGTGAAGGTCTGGACCACGTGCTTGTTTCTGCCGGAGGGCCGTTCGTGGAACACGCGCTCTCCCCTGTAGGTTGGGTTGGTCAACACATGGTGCACGTTGTTCAATGTCCATCGGTTCCCCTTCCGAGTTCGCAGACCCTGATCATTCAGTTGCAGAGTGATCTGTCGCACTCCCAGTCGGGGACCGGTGCCGTCGCCAGACAACGCTAGCTGGAAGATGTCCTGAACGACGCTGGCTTCCTCATCATGGACAACAAGTTTATTCCGCGACTTTCCGGCAGCATCGACAACTCGTTCGAGCGCAAATCCGTATGGCACTGAGCCGCCCGGCCAAAATCCGGCGGACAGCATCTCCGCTCTGGTGCGACGAACGTGCCCAGAAATGATGCGGGAAAGCTGCGCGTTGAACGATGCGTCGATATCGTCGTGCATTTCATCAATGTCGTCACCGGTGGACGGCTGTGTATAGCTCTCAATCCGGACGCCGTGCTCGCCAAGCAATCGTCTATAAATCGCGTTGTCCGCAGTATTTCGGAACAATCTGCTCGTATGGTAGACTAATATTGCTCCAAATTTGCAATCTTGCGAGCAGGCGTCGGAAATCATTTGCTTGAACTCGGGTCGATTGTCGGTCGTAGCAGACCGTCCCGGCTCCACGTACACTCTATGTATTGAGTAGTCGCGTTTGACGCAATATTCCAGCAAGTTCTTTTCTTGACTTGGGATGGACAGATTATTTTCTGCGCTTCGCATGGACGAAACACGGAGGTAAAGCACAACCGTGTTGCGCCGGACCGAACCGAGGGGGTCTTCTCGGTTTCGCCATTCTCCGCGTGCAACCGCGCGCTTTTCGTCGGTGCTCAGTCTTTTCTTTATGGTACGCATTGCAGCCCTACGTTCTCTCAACGATGGATAGGTTTATTTCCCGCTCCGGGAGTGTTTCAAAAGCGGGACGGTCTCTCCCAAAAGGATTTCGAGAGCGTCGATCTCGCGCACCGTCAGTGGGATGGGTTCTGGTATCTCAACGAGAACCTCGTACTCCCGGATGCGTCGGCTGGGACAAGGATTTGGAAGAGTCCTGAACTTTCCTCTCGAATCTCGCCGGGGCCTATACGGAGGCAATTTGAAATTTGCACCTTCCTGAGAAGGGAGGCCGTGTTGTCGTTCGCTCTTGCTCATGTTCGAGTCCTCTGTGGGTCAGGCAGGGAATCGATTCCTCAAAAAAATCGAAAAGGCAAACGCGTGAACAGTCAAAAAAACATAAATTTGAATAATCAAAATTTTCTAGGCGAATAATCACAGTAGTTTTTTCGTGTAATTCGTCGAGCGCCTTGCGACTGAAGGGATTCGCGACGAAGTATTCATTCTCAGGCGTTTTCCGCGCCGGCGGCGAGCTAAAAAATCCTATCAATTTTTTTTCTATTTTTCATTTTAGCGCGTGCGCGCCGCCGCCTTTTTCTGGCGTTTTGGCACGGTGCGGGGAATTTTCGAACCGTCCGGTATTGGTCACCGCGCCGATCCGCCCCGCTAGGCGCGCCTGTCGCCCTATCACGGGAGAGGCTTTCATCAGGAGCCACTTAGCGTCCAATCGCCGCCGGCGATGCTTCTTTGTGGGCATGAAAGGCAGGAAGCACGCCGTTGCAGGATATTTTCAAAACGGTTCATACTCTTAGTATCATCGGCCCGGCCCTCCACTCAGGGCAATTTCGGTTGCGTACAGACATTGAGATTTGAAATGACAACTCAGAAAACTGAAGCGCTACTCAAACCGGATATGCGAGCAGTTTTGGCTCGCACCCATCTTGATCAAAATCTACATGGCTTTCTGCTGCCGATCTTGGAGGCGATCTCGAATGCGATGGATTCTATCGGGGCTCGATTTCAGCAAGATACTGAGAAGGCCTCGCAGGAGGGGCTTGTCCAAATTCGAATACGGAACCTGAACCAGCCCAGTGGTATGCAAATTACGGTTGTCGACAACGGGGAAGGACTTACCGACCCAAATTACAACTACTTCCGAACGCCGTTCAGCGGCCACAAGCTCGACCGACGAGGGCGTGGTTTTGGACGCTTCATCGCATTCAAAGTATTTTCGCAGGTTCTTTATGGCAGCCGCCACCGCTTTTTTGGAGTTGAATATATCCGTGAGTTTCGTTTTGATCTTTGGCAAGAAAATGAAATAGTGACGCATAATGTTGGTCTCAAATTTCACGACACTGGCGTTCAGGTCGAATACAGCAAGCCCTTGGCAGTCTGGAAAGATGTAATACAAGAAATAAGGCCGGATGACGTGTTAGAGGAAATAGGCTGGCATTTCTTACCATACTTTCTATATAGATGGCTTCCACAGATTACAATTCAATTTGACGATATTGAGCCTGAAAATATCACCGCGCATTTTCGGAAAATATTCAGACAGCATAAGCAAGGGAGTTTTTCATTAAGTATTGATGGAAATCCTGAGCAATTACACTATACGCTGGCTCGAATAGCAAAGAAGCGGCAATTTAAATCTCATTGTTTGCTGCTTTCTGCGGCAGATCGCATCGTTGGCCATGCGCGAGATTTGACGAATAAGCTTGGAAGGCCCTTTTTTGAGGACGAGAGCGGTGAGAAATACGTCGTAATCGCAGTTGTACGCAGCGACGCCTTTGAAAAGCGGTTAAATGACGCGCGTACAGGCATAAATCTACCAGCAGCAACCGTGGAAGAAATCGTAACAGCGGTGTCGGATGTAATTCAATCAGAGGAAAAAGATCAAATAGCAAAAATTCGAACCACTCAGGTGCGTGAACTAGGCGACGCTCTAAAAGAAAACCCGATTTTTCGCCTCGGTCTACGTGGGCGATCCATTCAAGACTATGTAGAGGGAAAGCCGAACAACTGGAATGCGGAGCGTTTCCTATCTGATTTGGCCATCGAAAAAACCCGAGCTAGCGCAGAATTAACACGACAAATTACTGCGGCCGCAAATAACCCCGTTGATTACGAGAAGCGGTTAAAAAGTATAGTCGAGAAATTGGATGAAGGTAAGAAAGAAGCGCTTGCTGAATACGTGATACATAGGAAAAACGTGATCGCGCTGATCGAAGCGGCGCGTCGTTATCAAGGAAGCACGACGAAGCGTGCGCCTGAAGACGCAATCCATGAACTTATTTTCCGACGGTTTAGCGACAATGCCAAAACAGAGTATTTCGAGCACAACCTGTGGCTGATCGACGACTTGCTGAGCTTCGTTCCTTATATATCAAGCGACCGCGCCCTTCATGGGAAAGGGCGGAAGCTGGGCGATAAAGTAACCGACCTTCTGTTCTTTGACGACAGTATGATCTTGAGTGACAAGGATGGCAGTACGCTGAGTATCGTTGAGTTTAAGAAGCCGAGCAGGGACGATTATGTGATAGGGCGTAAGGGGTCTGACCCGGTTTTGCAGGTGTTGACGACTTTAGAGCAAGCCACTGAGAGGGGAGGCCTATCGACGACCGATGGTGCGCACATAAATTTGAATAGCGTGGTGCGTCGTTTCGCCTTTATCGTCGCAGACATAACTCCTAGTTTGCAGGAATTATTGAAATTCCACGATTTTAAAGCCGACTACCACCCAAATATCCATGTTAGATATCGTGCGAACGAGGAGATTTTGATACAGGCTTTCGGCTATGACACGCTGATAGAAAACGCCAAGAAACGAAATCAAGCATTCTTTTCTGTTCTACTAGGCGAGTAACGCGAGATAATCACGTGAACATCTTATCCGAGCTTAACCAACTGCCTCTGATTACGCTGATTTCACTCCTTATCGTAGTGCTGATCGCTGTTGTGTTCCATTTGACGTACAATGAAAAAGCGGTCGATTCCGGCCCCACCATTCTTACGACAACCGGTATCTTCTTTACTTTCCTCGGTATCGCAATCGGTCTGAAAGAGTTTGATGTAGCTAACATCCAAGCCAGCGTTCCAGCTTTGCTTGGGGGCCTTAAGACCGCGTTCTGGGCGTCTGTCGCTGGGGTTGGCGGTGCGCTGACCTTGAAGGCGCGACACTACGTTTTCGGTCTACCCGCCAGAAAGGACGGTCAGCCATCGTCTGGTGCCACCATTGACGATCTAGCGGATACCTTACAAGGCATTCACTGGTCGCTCGCTGGGGAGAGCGACACGACGCTCGTGTCGCAGATAAAACTGATGCGACAAGATTCGAATGACCGCCTAGATGGATTAAAAAAGGCGCAAATCGAAGCGCTGGAAAAGCTTTCGCAAATGGGGTCTGCGGCTCTCGTTGAGGCGCTTAGAGACGTAATTAGAGACTTCAACGCGCGTATCAACGAACAGTTTGGAGAGAATTTCAAGCATCTCAACGAAGGTGTAGAAAAACTGCTCGTCTGGCAAAAGCAACATCGGGAGCATGTCGATGCGGTGTCCACGCGTCTTGCAGAGATATTGGAAATTGCTGAGACGACGACATCAACTCACAAGCAGGTCATTGACCAATCTGCAATCTTTTCAAAAATCGCAGCAGACCTTGCCACACTTTTGACGGGGCTCGAAAGCCAAAAGGCGCAGATCAATGCGCACACTCAGGCACTGAGCCAATTGCTAAATTCCGCAAAGGATTCAATCCCGGCGTTTGAGCAAAGAATAACAAGCATCGCTACACAGCTTGCCCAAGCTACCACCCAGACTCAACAGATTTTGGCAAAGTCAGTCACGGACACTTCGGCCGCTCTTGTCCGCGCTGTTGAGAGCGCATCGCAAGCTTCTCTGCAAGCAACAGAGCAACACGCTGCCGCGATGAGCCGAGCGCTCGATTCCGCGACAAAAGCGTCTACTAAAGCCGCTGAGGAGCAAGGCGTCCAAATCGCAAAGCTTGTAGCGAAATCTAAAGAACAGATCGACGAACTCGACGCTGCATTGTCGGATGAGCTAAAGAAATCGCTTGAAGCGCTCGGAGGGCAGCTTGCTGCGCTTTCCGAGAAATTCGTCAGCGACTATGAACCGCTCACAACCCGGCTTCGTGAAATCGTTAGGATTGCGGAACGGGTCAAATGAACAAACTCGTCACTCGTTCCGACAAGCGTCACACGTCAGAAGAGCACTGGGTGCCGCTTGCTGATCTCATGACCGGCTTGATGATGGTATTTATGCTGATTGCCGTTGTTTTCATGATTCAGGTTAAGGCCGAATCTAAGAAGACTGAGGAGCAAAAAGAACGTGCCGAAGCGCAAGCCGCACGAATGCGTCAGGTTGCAGTTTTGTACAGCGACCTCCGGGAGAGATTATTTAGAGATTTGCAGGTCGAATTTGAGAATGACTTGCGGAAGTGGAAAGCGGAGTTGGATCGGGATTTGGCGATCCGCTTCAGAGAACCGGAGGTTCTCTTTGCCAGCGGGAAGGCAGACCTGACGCCAAGGTTCAAAGAAATTTTGATGGATTTTTTCCCGCGTTACCTTCGCATCTTGAGCAGTAATGCGTACCAAGGCTCAATAGAGGAGGTGCGGATCGAAGGCCACACGTCTAGCAATTGGGACTTCGCCACCACTCCTGAGAATGCGTACATGTTCAATATGGCGCTTTCTCAGGAGCGAACTCGGTCAGTGCTCCAATACGTGCTCTCGATGCCGCGACCCGCAGAATTGAAGCAGTGGCTGACGGGGCATCTGACCGCCATTGGGCTAGCCTCGTCGAAGCTTCGGTTCAATTTGGACGGGTCTGAAAATAGGGACGCGTCTCGGCGGGTGGAGTTTCGCGTCCGGACGAATGCAGACAACCGCCTCAACGACGTTCTAAATGCAGCAAGGCAATGAAGCTTCCCAATTTCCTCGTCTCACGAGAAATGCTGCGTCTCAAACGGGCAATGGGAATCGCAGACGACAAACTCGGGAATGTCCGAGAAATTAGTGTGCGACGGGATAAGGCAGACCGCGAGGAGATTCGGCGATTAGCTGAAGATGGGTTGGAAGTAGATATCGACGCAGTTCAACCGCTTGAAGACGGCACGCTTTCATACAAGGACCGGAGAGTCCTCTTATATATCCGGGATGTTGCGCAGTACGGCGGCGAGTATTCTGACCCACGGTTTCATTTCGCGAATTGCTCAACGGTACGCCAAATGCGTGCGAATCTACGGTTCGGGCGATACGTAATTGCAAGCCGCGACGATGGCATGTTTCATTTGCACTATGTCACGAGTGGGCGGCGAACCGATAAGCGTTTGGATGTGTGTCAGAACTGCCTGACTGGCCTCAGCTATAAGGGGTTTCAACACGGCATGGCGGTGGATGCGAAGCGCGATGCAGTAGTGAACTTTTCCATAGCCGAGTTTTTCATGGCCTACCCAAAGATTCTACACCATACGATTCCCGCGCACACTGACCGAACTTCGCCGACGAATGACTATTCCGCTGATTTCGCGCAGGTAAGCTTGCGTTATCGGCAGTTACGAAGCTGGCAATGTGAGGCGTGTGGTATCGATCTCGCCCGAAAAGAAATGCAACGCTACTTACATGTCCATCACATCAACGGCCTAAAAAACGAGAACCATGAAGGGAACCTCAAAGCAGTCTGCATACGTTGTCATGCGTTAGAGCCGATGCACGGACACGTAACCGCTATGCGTCAATTTCGAGAGTTCGAGCCGATATGGACGAGGTGGCGGAAGTCCGAAGCGTAGCCTTGCAGACATCTGGGATCGGTGCGCGCAAGCTGAACGACAAAGCAAGAAAGCGGTCCGCCCTCGATTCTTAAGAGCCGTCCTCGATGCTGTCGGGGAAGGGCGGAAGCTGCATGGTCTGACGCAGCAACGCCTTACAAATCGTTCCCTGATAAAGCTTGGCTAGACGCGCGGCTTCCTCCTGACCTTCCTTGATCGCCTTAACGTTCTTGGCGATATCGGTGAAGATTTCACGCAAAGCTTCGCCCATCAGTGCGGAGATAATCTGGGTGGTGTCCATGGTGATGGGATCGGTCGAGGGGCGGCGCGGTGGGCGAACGTACACGTTATGCTTCAGCGTTGCGCTGACGATCTTGAAGCAAAACCCCACACGCACGAGGTGCGAGTACTGCGAGAAATTCTCGCGAAACTGATTGATGTTGACTTCCTGCACATGAGAAATTCCGCTCTTGGAGCCGGTGATCACCATGATGCTGGTGCCATTCTTCTCAGTAACAGAGTAGCGAAAGCTCTCGGTAACTTTCGCGCAGAGTGACGAGAACGTCTTCACCGCCACGCCCTGCCTAACATACTCGACCTTCGGCACGACAATTTTGGGCGTCTGAGGCGTCGTCTTCCGCATAATTGGGAGCGGCTTGCGTCGCAACGTGCTGGTAGCTGGGAGAGGTGAGCGCTTCCTGATTGGCATAAGAGTGCTCCTGCGTAACGAACCCTAGCGATCCGGTATGGTGACTTGGTACAGTACCGGATTGCGCTTGGCAAGCCCTCCGTCGGTCTAGAAGACATCACTGTATTTGTATCCAATGTTATATGCTTTCACGATTTCCTGTGCACGGGCTATCGCGCGATCTGCGATGTCGTTTTCGTTCGCACGATCTGTCGGCCTCCGTCGTCTAAAGACCGGCGGATCAATGATCGGCTCGATTTCGAAGCCGTGGCGTGAAGCGGTGCCGAGCGAGCCCTGTATCTCCAATTTCGAACGCACACCATTCGCATCGAGGAAGGCGTCATCTGAGAGTTGATTCAGGATCGGACCGCGTCGGCCGTCTCGATAAACGACTTGCACCAAGCGGGCGCCGGTTAAATCTCGAATTGCGCGTGGAAGATCGTGAGTGTGGTCATGCACGAGGTCTGGTGAAAAAATCGATTCAGCGCTCTCGACGATGTCGATGAGTTTTCGAAGGTCCATCGCTTATTTATCACGCTCGGATACCGGTCGCTTGCGCCGGCCAGCTACCATCCATGGCTGCGCTGATGTCAAAGCCCTACGAACGTTACGGTCCCGCCGGCGCGCGTAGTACCGAGACGACGAAATGGGATCGTGCGCCGGCGCGGCTTAGAAAGCTGCACAAAAGTGGGAAAGAGCGTTGCGGGAAAAATATTTTGTTTAATCTGATTAAAGTGAACGGATTGAAGAACGGTGCCGCTTGAAAGGAGCAGCATAGATTCGAACGACACGAAAAAACTGAAAGACATGGAAGTAAGCGTGAGCGGACCTGCGCCCCATCCGTATGGAATTGGCGTGGAATCTTGACAGTCGCTTCGGCTAGGTGAATCGATGCACCCGATTAAAGCGGCGTCACCGTCAAGCGGAAGCCCCCCTTTGGTTGGCCACCTATGTCGGGCCAACGCACGCGTAGCAGTGGAGAAATCCATGTCAGGCACAGTCACGGATCGAGAACCTGTTGCGCTCTACATCAGGTTTCGCGGTAATGAGCCGGAGGTGAATGTGGAGCGCCAACGCTCGCGTCTTTCAACCTATTGCGCCAAGCATCGACTCAAAATTGTAAGGACGTACATCGACGTAGGCGTGTCTACCAATGATGCAGTGCGGCCCGCATTCAACGAAATGCTGAACGCGATTGAGACTTCCCCGCCATTTTGCGCGGTCGTGTGTATGTCAAGTTGTCGGATTGCACGGTGCTCAAGGCGTGCTGGGGAACTTCGCGAGATATTTGCCGCGAGCGGAGTTCAGCTTCGTTTCATCGCAGACCATGACCAGAAGCAGATTGAACGAACCGCCGAACGGATTGTCCGGGCAATAGGTAGCTCAAACTCATAGAGCAGGGACGGGTGATCGCGCCGGCGGACATGGTTCATCAACGTCGAGACGGAAAGCCGAGCCTTGCGCACCAACTTCGGTGGAAGCGTATCAGATAGTGATCCGAGGGCTGCGCGCCGGCGATAATGCTTTGCATCAGTCGCCGGCGCGCCGCGTTTGCTACTATCTTTGTTCGGCAGTTCCCATAAGCACACGCCGAAATTCGTCGAGAGAAACCCTTACGTATATGGTGCGGCCGGCGACGATCAGCATAGTCTCATCCTGAAATTGATCGCGATCTGCGGCCATCTGAATTGATGAGATGCGCACGATAATGCGCACACCATCTTGATCCTCCAGTTCCAGAAAGTTCCGTCCGACGGTTTCAAGCGTCATCTCCGCCCCCATTTTTAAGGGTGGAAAGGCGGTGCTCAGAGAGCAGAAGGGCACCTGATTGCCTACGCCTCAGCTTGGAATGAACCGGCGGCGCTGTAACCGTTTGAATCCAGTAAATATCTTGGTTCGCATTACTGTCCCACCTGCCCAGCCACGCATTCGCCGGTTCCGCAGACTTTGCCGCTTCGCGCGCTGAGGCCCGCATTCCGTGGGGCTTTGCCGGGGCCGGAAATCGCAGACCGTAGATCTGCGGCCCCAAATGGCGGAATTCCGCCCACGGTCTGCAATGGCGATTTCCCAATTTCCAAAGCCGTCCGGTCGCCAGTTTCGCAGACCCGGTTCGATTCGGCCCGAGACCGGTTCGACTGACGCCGCAGGACGGAAAAAGGGCGCAGAAGCGCCCTTTTTTGGCTGTCTGTATTTCTCAGCCGCGCAGGTAAGTGCTCTCTTGCTCGGCCCAGGAGATGGGGAGTGACTTCGCGAGCGCCGTTACGGTCAGATCAGCGATAGGGCGCCCGTCCGCAAGCGCTTCGACGATCCGTGGGGACACATAGGCCAGTGGCGCCAGCAGTTTGATATATCGCGCGCTACGGCCTTCCCGCGCCGCAATGCTCTCGAAGGTCTTTTTCTGGTCGCCCAAAATCGCATCAACCCAACCGCGTGATCTGACAATGGCGGCAAGTATCGCAGTCCTATCCGTCTCGGTGAGGCCGACCGAGGCGCCTGGCCGATGTCGGACGCCTTTCGTCAGGTTGCCAGCTGGCATGAACGCAACGGACTTGATGCAGTCAGATTCTGGAGCGTCCGTCTCAGCTTCGGCGGACGAGCGGCTTGCGATCTCGATCTCGCCCTGTCGAACCGTCGCTCGGATCAGGTGCAAATCGACGGCATCGCGTTCCGATGGATGCGCGTCCGAAGTTGTCTCGACCAAGGCAGACATTACCAATCGCTCGACCTCGTCGGCGGACACCCGCGCGACCGACCCTGCATCCGCCTTCCGCCCTTGCAGAAGCGCCTGAGAGGTGTAGTAGCGGTAACGGACGCCAGCCTTGTTGGCATGCGTCGGCGACATCAAGTGGCCCCGGTCGTCGAACAGTTTGCCGGTCAGCAGGTGCGGCGACTGGCGACGAGTTTGCGTTCGCGCAACAGTCTGCTCAAGGAGCTTGGCCTGCACGGCCTCAAACAAATCGTGATCCAGGATGGGCTCGTGCTCTCCGGGGTGGACCTCGCCGCGATAGGCGACTTCGCCAATGTAAAAACGGTTCTTGAGAAGGTGCGCCAGAGGGCCGACACGCCAGAACACGGCCTGGACAGACTTGCCGTTCGCGAGTTGTCTTGGCTTCGGCTTTGGTCCTCGCGTATTGAGCCTCGCTGCGAGAGCGCCGACTGATCCGATGGCCAGATAGTCGGCGAAGATCTGCCGAACGAGTTCGGCCTCCGCCGGGACGACCTCCAGCTTCTTGTCCTTGCTGCGATAGCCAAGCGGCACGGGACCGCCGACCCAAATGCCTTTGCGCTTGGACGCCGCGATCTTGTCACGGACACGTTCGCCGATGACCTCCCGTTCGAACTGAGCAAACGACAGCAAAACGTTGAGCGTCAGCCGCCCCATGCTGGAGGTCGTGTTGAACGATTGGGTCACCGAGACAAATGAGACGTCGTGCTCGTCGAACTCCTCGACCAGCTTGGCGAAGTCAGCGAGCGATCGTGTCAGACGGTCGACCTTGTAGACGACGATAATGTCGATCTGCCGGGCCCGCACCAGGTTGAGAAGGTCCTGCAGGGCAGGGCGGTCGAGGGAAGCGCCGGACAGCCCGCCATCGTCGAAGTGCTCGCGGACGAGCGTCCAGCCTTCGTGCGCCTGGCTCTTGATGTAGGCCTCGCAGGCTTCCCGCTGCGCGTCGAGCGAGTTGAAAGCGAGATCGAGGTTATGCTCGGTGGACTTGCGCGTGTAGATCGCACAGCGCTGGCGTTTGGGAGCGACGGTCTTCATGTCCGGGCTCCCGACGCCCCAGTCAGCGACCGCAGGCTTGACCGCCGCCCGGGTCGACCTCGACCACCCGCGGCAGGCGGCACCGGCGCATCAGCGGGAGCACCTGCTTCGCCGGCTTCCTGCTTCTTGGAGCGGAGGCCAAAGAACCGGGGTCCGTTCCAAGTGACACCCGTGATCTTCTTCGCGATGGTCGAAAGGCTGTCGTAGGTCTTGCCTTGCCAGCAGAAGCCGCCGGGCACGACGAGCACCTCGTGCAAGACGCCTTTGTGCTCACGGACGATCACCGAGCCAACCTTCACCTGACGGGGTGGTTCTGCCCCAGGCTTCGCGAGCGATCTCAGCAGGCGTACTGCTGCGGGACTGAGCCCGCCGAAAGCCTGCTCCTGCAGCCGGTAGGCAATCGCCCGAGCCAGCAGATCCTTTGAAAAGGCCGGCGGCGGGTCAGAGCTAAAAACCCGCCGCCATTCTGCTCGCAGCCCATCGATGCTCATAGCGTCGACGCGCGCGAGGCCTTGTTCGAGGTTGCACGACCGAAGTCGGTTGTCGGTCGTCTGGGCAGACGACCGATCCTTTGTTGCCCTCGACGCCATGATCAAGCGCCTGCGGATTTGACGATGCGATAGACCGACGCCTCGCCATCTGCTCGCGAGCGCTCGACTGCGAACCCGCGCTTGCGCAGTCCGGTGAGCGCGGCCCGCGTCGTGTGCGGAAGCCAGCCAGTCGCATCGATGAGAGCGTCGATGGTAGAACCGGTCTTCGTCGAGAGCATGCTGATCACCAACGCCTGTTTCGATCCAACGCGAGGTCGAGATGCAGTGGGCGCGATCGACTCTTTCGCTGCGGATGCTTTCCCTGCGACAGGCGCCATCTTCTGCTTTGCAGTTGGAGCAGTCGCCTCCTTGATCGCTCCAGCATCGTCCTCGACGCCGATCGCATCGCGTCCGGCGCGCGTAATCATCAAACTAATGCCATGACCATTCTCCTCCTCCCGCCAGACGGGCATGCCGGGCTTCGCCTTCAGCTGGCGCATCAGCTTGCGGGCAACGAGGCTTGATCCAACCTTAGAGGCGGCGGCCTTGTTCATCTTTGCCGGCACAACGGCCAATCCGTCATCGCGCGCGGCTGCCTTCGACAGCACAACCAGCTGGGTATCGGTAAGTTTTGCCATGATCTTGTCTCCGTGCGTCGACAGCTCCCGCTGTCACCAGCACGACCCCGCAGTGGCCTCAGGCCGGCGGGGCAGGCGCGCCTCAGGGCCAGCGCGCGCTAACACTACCGCTCCGTTCGCAGCACTAGTCCAGTCGAAATGCCGAGAAAGTCGAGTCTACAATGCGCCTCATGAGCCGAAGTCGGCTTGGTACCCGACAGCGCATATATTTCCCGCTCCCCATATAAGGCTCTTCACGGGAGGGCTAGGAAGCTCCTAGAGCAGGCGTTCGGGTAATTTCGAAGGGGCTTGAGCCGTTGCGCTATGACCGAGCATTCATCGCTGGTTCGTCGTCCGCTTCGTCGCGATCCAGCTCGGCTATCCGGGCTCTCACCGCTTCGCTGAGATAACCGGAGTCGATTGTTCGAAGATATCGAAGCGCTTGTTCGTCGCTGGCCTGATATTCGAGGCGCCGCTTATAGAAAGTTAGTCGGCCTTCGGCTTCCTGTATGATCTGGCCCCAAGTCTTGGCCCAGACCCTGATTTTGATCGGATCATCAAGCTCCATGACAAGACCGCGCGGCTTGCCGGCCATCCGAGCTTCGAGTTCCGCGTCGGGAGTGAATTTATTCGAGATGGCGACGAAGTCCCACTCAACGTTGCTGTGTTTGAATCGGGGGTCCAGCGCGACAGCCTTGGCATATTTCCTAATCTGGTTGAGCACATCCTCGTTGAGAGGCTGAAGCGGTCGCTTGAGTTCAACGACCAGATGCCTGCGCTCATCGTCAGTCGGCGTCGGGACGCGCGCCGAAAGCATCAGGTCTACGATTGCGGCCTTGCCTTCTGCATCGAGCACCGGTTCGCTCGCACCTGGCGTTTCGCGTTCTCCGCCTAGCAGCCTGATATGGCTTTGCAGAACAGAATTTAGATCCTGATCGTCATTTACTAGGTTGAATTGCTCGCCAAGTATCCAAGTCTCTTGGGCGATGATGCGGTGGAGCTGGGACCGTTCGAGGAGCTGGCGTCTGGACTTGGGTTCGAAGACGAGCAGCTGCAGCGCTCTAAGGAATTCCAACCGGTCGGTCACGGCTTTCGCCGCGTTGATTACGGCGGTGAGAGAGGTCTTGCGCAGAAGGTCAGCCAGTTCGTCCAGCCGCTCGTTTGGCAGGTCGATCACTTTCTCCAGGATCGACAGCAAATTCGCTGCGCCGGTCTCAATTGCCGCCTTGATGAGCTGGAGAACCAGTTTTTTCTGTTTGGGCGGGGATTTGTCGAAGTCGGCGCTGTAGTCGGCCAAATTCAAAGCGACCACATCAAACAGCTGTCGCTCGTTGATTTCGATCGGGTTAGTGGCAACGCCGTCATATGGGTAGATCGCCGCGTCGACCCATTCTTGGATCTTGTCGCGGGATCGCACGGCTGCCTTGACCCGGAAATGCTCTCGCAGTTGAGATTTGCTCGCCTCGATTAACTCGTTCGAGGCGGGATCCAACTCGACTAGGCTCTCGGTATGATCTTCGACAAGCTGCTGGAAATGCTCTGCAGTCAGATAGGCCGTGAACTCGAAGCCGCGGGCCTGAATGCCAGGTGGCATCTCATAGAAGCTGAACCTGCCGGGTAGGCACAACATGAGCTTGCGATCGACGGATTTTCTCCATTCTACGATATCGAGTGTAGCTTTGAGCGTCCGGTCGCCATGATCGACGACGATCGGATAGGGCGTCACCGATGCGATCGAATCGCGCGCGTCTACCGGAACGCCATCATAGATGATCTTGAACTTGGGATCGTCATAGAGCTGGAGCGCAAATACGTCTCGAACTCGATCGGCGAAGCCGTTAGCCCCCCAGATTTCAAAATCTTTGATAACATCTCGGATGGCGACCGTGCATCCATGGCCGGACGCAGCAACAGGTTCGCTAATCTCAAAATTTTTCAGATCAGATTTTTGCCCGAATATTGTAAAGCGCTGGCCGCCATGATTTGAGGTCCAGGCTACGGACTCGCCCAAAGAGAAGGCCTTGAAGCGCCCCTGACCCTTTTCCCCGTGTACCGTCCGACCGCCAACAGTTTTCACGCCAGGCCGCTTCCAAGAGCCGCCCAGCTTTTGGAAGCTATCCTCGATGGTATCGAGTGGGATTCCGGTGCCGTTGTCGACTACAACGATGCTCCCCAGCTCGGTAAGCCGACCTTTTTCTAGCTCGACGCGGACCTCAGTCGCGTCCGCATCGTAGGCGTTCCAGATCAACTCAGAGATCGCCGCTAGAGGTCGTGCGGTCGTTATTCTCTGAATATGGTCATTCTCGACCCTGACTTGGATCTGTTTCAACGCTGCCCCCGACCTGCCACAGCATAGGCTATACTGTTTTTCATGGTGCAGCCGACTTTGCAATCACCCTTTGCGTCCTAAAATGACGCTCGATGTCTATTACGTCTTATATTTTTATAGCGAGAGGCGCTAAGAACTTAACGGCGGTCAGCGGCAAGCGCGCGATCTCATGAAGTTCCATAACTTGCATTCTGTGATGACCGCTTTGCGCCACGAGCGGTCATAGGCCTCCTATCAGAAAGCGGACATACGCGACCGGCCTTCCAACGGCTCTTCCAGACGAAAAGTTCGCGGCAGACGTCGGCCGAGAACGGACAGTACCCGCAGCGACGAAGGCCAACTGCGTTGCGGCAACCGGGAATTCACCCAATCTGATCGGCTTCTAAGGCCTCAACTAGCCTTGTAGATATGATTGCTGTCTTTCATTGTTTTCGTTAGCATTTCTAAAGGGCCTTACCTCGCCGCATTACCTCACGACGAA
>Ga0209023_10002606_pt1 | contig 22315 bp, 20 predicted proteins | sample LakOneMetagenome_FD_187468 | JGI IMG/M metagenome (GOLD analysis project Ga0209023, IMG submission 187468) | Freshwater and sediment microbial communities from Lake Erie, Canada (SPAdes) (version 2) | ecosystem: Environmental > Aquatic > Freshwater > Lentic | place: Lake Erie, Canada...
CAGTTAACCGGCGACGCTAACCTCGACTTGAAAAACCTGCTGGGCACAGGAGAATCTATTTTATTAAAGTGGCAACAGTTGCAGCAAAAATCACCGAGACTCAACCTGGGATACAATCAGCCATATATTTTTAATACGGCATTCGGGTTTGATTTTTTATTCGACCTGTTTAAAAAAGATTCCAGTTTCCTGCAGATAAATGCACAACTGGGTTTACAATTCTCACTGTCCGCCACCCAAACGGGAAAGATCTTTGTGCAATGGCAGAGCACCAGTTTGCTTTCAGGTGCTGTTGATACAAATTTTATTAAAGCCACCAGGCAATTACCTCCGAATATTGATGTCAGTTCGGCCAATGTCGGGTTAAATTATGACTGGATCAAAACAAACTATCGCTTTAATCCCAGGACCGGTAATGAAATAAATTTTGCCGGGGCAGTCGGGATAAAAAATGTAAAACAGAACAGTGATATAACAGGTATCAAGGACCCAAATTTCAATTATGCCTCACTGTATGATTCAATAAAGCCCAAAAGTTACCAGTTGAAATTAAGGCTTGCAGCAGCGCATTATTTTCCGGTTGGAAAATCATCTACCGTTAAAACATCCATACACACAGGATTATATAGCAGCCCAAGCATTTTCCGGAACGAACTTTTCCAGATCGGTGGTTATAAATTGTTGCGTGGGTTTGATGAAGAAAGTATCTATGCCACCAGGTATGCAGTGTTTACAGCCGAATACAGGAACCTCATCAGCAGGAATTCATATCTTTTTTTATTTGTTGATGCCGGGTTAACAAAAAACAAATATCAATTGGTGAATATAAACAACCAGTTCATCGGTGCAGGCATTGGTATCGTTTATGAAACAAAGCTTGGCCTGCTGAACCTCAGTTATGCACTCGGAAAAAGGGATGATATTAAATTTAATATCAGGGAAGCATCCAAATTACATTTTGGTTATATCAATTACTTTTAAAGGTTTGCATTTTGAAAACTATTTTTGCAGAAGAAATAATTAAATGATGCTGAACCGGTTTGTTCTTGTTGTTGTGATGTTTTTTGTTATACCTGTTTGTGTATTTGCACAACAAAAGGATTCCCTCACAATTGTCAACGACAGCTTGCAAATAAAAGACAGTACAAAGCTTGTTGACAGTTTAAGAACAGACAGTACAAAAAAAGTAACGGATAGTTCTAAGGTACTTAAACCAGTGCAAGCAGCGACAGATTCGGCTTTAAGTAAAATTCTTGGCAGGAATGTTTTCCTCAACAGCAAGGGTAAGCCACAGGCATTTATACAAAGTACCAGGAAGCCTGTTTCAAAAGATGAGGTTTTCTTCACACTTGCATTTATTGTTTTGCTGTTTGCTATATTGAAAGTTTTATATCCGCGTTATTTCAGCAATTTATTCAGGGTATTTTTTAATACGTCGCTCAGGCAAAGCCAGCTCACCGACCAGTTGCTGCAGGCCAAACTGCCGTCATTGTTCTATAATATTTTCTTCATTCTCATAGGTGGCTGGTATTTATACCTGTTGCTTAATTTTTTTGGAAAAACAGGCCATGAACTCAGGTGGCAGTTATTGTTCATTTGCGCCGGCAGCCTTATCAGCATTTACCTCACTAAATTCTGCATCCTCAAATTCACCGGCTGGATAACAGGATATAAACAGGAGGCCGACACTTATATTTTCATCACTTTTCTTATCAATAAGATCGTGGGCATCTGTCTTATTCCGCTGATCATCATCATGGCATTCTCCGACAGGCAACTTGTAGATATTGCCATAGTGGTATCATTTATTGTTATCGTGCTCATGGTCCTGATGCGTTTTATCAGGTCATATAGTCTTCTCCAGAACAGGCTAAAAATAAGCAGGTTTCATTTTTTCATTTATATCGTTGGAATAGAAATAATACCGCTATTGGTAATTTACAAACTGGCTTTGATTTTTGTGAGTAAAAATTTGTAATTTTGCATATCCATTGGAGATATAAGTATGATTAAAAACGATTTAAAAAAGGTTGTTGCTACCAATAAGCCAATTAAGAAAGTACTTATTACCCAGCCCAAGCCGGAAGGAATAAAGTCTCCTTATTATGATTTAGCCAATAAATACGGGCTCAGCCTCGATTTTCATCCTTTTATCGTTGTTGAAGGCATTCCTTCCAAAGAATTCCGCAAACAAAAGATCGATATCGCTGCCTATACGGCCGTAATTTTCACCAGCCGCAACACTATTGACCATTTCTTCCGCATTTGTGATGAAATGAAGATCACGGTATCGCAGGAAACAAAATATTTCTGCATTACAGAAGCAGTTGCATTATATCTTCAGAAATTCATTCTTTACCGCAAGCGCAAAGTTTTCTACGGAGCAGATGGAGTGAATAAGAGTTTATTTGATGTTATCAATAAGCATAAGGACAATGAAAAGTTCCTTTACCCATGCTCAGAATCATTCGATAGTGAAATAACGAACTGGCTTAAAAACCATAATTGCGGATTTGCCACACCGGTATTGTACAAGATCATCAGCAATGATATCAAAGAAGTGATGGCACGTAATTATGATATCATCTGTTTCTTTACTCCGGGCGGGGTTAAAAGCCTGATGGAAAACTTCCCTCAATTCAAACAGAACGGAACGAGGATCGGAGCTTTTGGTGCCAATACATTCAAGGCAGCAGAAGAAGCCGGTTTAACACTCGATATCAAAGCGCCATTGCCACAGGCGCCCAGCATGATCAGCGCCCTCGACAATTTTCTTTCTTCAGAAAAAAAGAAATAATCTTTTTGTTTTTTAGCATTATTCTAAATTAATACGTCATTGCGAGGTACGAAGCAATCTGCATTATTAACCAGGTAGATTGCTTCGTACCTCGCAATGACGACACAAGTTCCGCATTTTCGTTTTTCGGAATTGATTGCGATCCCATTTGATTAATTTTAGCAAATGGCATCAATATTCACCAATCATTTAATTTCCGAGAGCAGTCCTTATCTCTTGCAGCATGCACACAATCCTGTTCAATGGTATCCCTGGGGCGAAGAAGCATTGGGCAAAGCAAAAGAATCAGGCAAACCAATATTGGTAAGTATCGGTTATGCAGCCTGTCATTGGTGCCATGTAATGGAAAGAGAAAGTTTTGAAGATGAAGAAGTGGCTGCGTACATGAACGAACATTTTATCAATATTAAAATAGACAGGGAAGAGCGGCCCGACCTGGATCATATTTACATGGATGCCGTTCAGGCAATAGCCGGAAATGGAGGATGGCCGCTGAATGTATTCCTTACACCCGATGCAAAACCATTTTACGGAGGTACATATTTTCCGCCTCAAAAAGCATATAACCGTCCTTCGTGGAAAGATGTTCTGATGAATATCAGCAATGCCTGGCAAAACCGTAAGGAAGAATTGATGCAGCAGGCCGACAACCTGGTTGAGCATATCAGTTCGGCCGGTAATTTATTTGGAAAGAATACCATTGTTACAGCAGACGATTCCCTGCCTTTGTTAAACAAGGAACAATGCAATACTATTGCTGAAAATATCTTAAAAGTTGCTGATACAATTTATGGTGGTTTTGGTGCGGCCCCTAAATTTCCCCAAACCTTTACCATACAATACCTGTTGGCATACGGCTATTTTTTTAAAAAGGAGAAGGCACTGCAACACGCCGAATTTTCCCTGCAACAGATGTTGAACGGTGGTATTTATGATCACCTGGCAGGAGGATTGGCCAGGTACAGCACCGATAGCCAATGGCTGGCGCCTCATTTTGAAAAAATGTTGTACGATAATGCTTTATTGGTAAATGTTCTAGCAGATGCATTTCAGATCACAAATAATAAAATATATGCAGATGCCATTCATAAAACGCTGGGATTTTTCACCAACGAAATGAAACACCCGGAAGGAGGTTTTTTTGCAGCAATGGATGCCGACAGTGAAGGAGAGGAAGGCAAATTCTATGTATGGGACAAGAAAGAAATTGATGCAATTCTTGGAGAAGATTCGGAGATTTATTGTAAATGGTTTGGCGTGTCCGAAAAGGGGAACTGGGAAGGAAAAAATATACTGCATATTTCAACAGCAACAGCAATTTTTTCAGCAGAAAATAATATCAGCATAGAAGTATTGCATGCTTTGATCAAGAGCGGAAATGAAAAATTATTAAAGCAAAGAATTAAACGTCCGGCACCATCTACAGATGATAAAATCATACTCGGCTGGAATGCATTACTCATCACGGCATTTTGTAAAGCTGCTGCTGCACTGGGGGATGAAAATTATAAAAATGAGGCTATTTCTCTTTTTGATTTTGTTGCCAAAAAATTCAGCAGGGAAGGAATGATCAGTTTTCATACGTATAAAAACAATGAAGCAAAACATCCCGCTTTTCTTGATGACTATGCTTATATGATACAGGCCTGTATTCAGTTACAGGAGATCACCGGCAACCAGGAATATTTACTGGAAGCAAAAAAACTGACAGCGTATGTACTGGATAATTTTGAAAATAAAACGACCGGTTTTTTTTATTACACACACCAGCATCAATCAGACATAATAACAAGGAAGGTAGAATTTTATGACGGGGCAATTCCTTCGGGTAACAGTATTATGGCTGAAAATCTTTTTTATCTTTCTGTTATTTTTGATGAAAAGGAATGGCATTCCAGGGCAATGAATTTATTGAGTAATATTCTTGGGGCTGTTGTCAAATATCCCTCATCATTTGCTGTCTGGGCCGGTTCATTATTAAAGCAGGCGGTTGGTATAAATGAAATTGTGATCACGGGGAAAAATATAGAGAAAGAGCGGTCTGGATTATTGCGTGAATATATTCCCAACAAGATATTGCAGAGTTCTGCTGCGGAACGGGAGTTCCCTTTATTGAAGCATAAATCTTTTTCGGGTACTGCGTTAATTTATGTTTGCAGAAATTATCAATGCCAGGCGCCGGTTATTAACATCAATGAGGCAAAAATGTTATTGAAAAACTGAATTAATTAACAATAAAGTTCACAATATTTAAATAATTTAGCCGTTTATGACTATCGGAACCAATATTTCTGTGAAAAATATTCGTTATGAACAATGCCAAAATGATAATAATTCAAAATAATCATTACATTTGCCCATTACCCTCAAAGTTTAATAAAATGACTAATCGGTTATTCTGTCTGATAGCCCTGGTAGCTATCACTGCAACAACAAGCAGCTGTAAAAAAAATAAGTCGCGTTCTTTACCGAACGATGGTCAGTTGCATGGCGTTGCGCCCGCTTCCCGCTGGAGTATACCAAAACCTCCGGGAATGGTTTTCATCCCTTCAGGAACATTTCATATGGGTCCAAGTGATGAGGATGTGAACTACTCCTATACAGCCCGCAACAAGCAGGTGTCTATTAGTGGTTTTTGGATGGATGCCACTGAGATCACCAATAACGAGTACCGCCAGTTTACAAATTGGGTGAGGGATTCAATCTCTGCCAAACTGATGGGGTATGTTAAACAAGGTGCCGACGGGAATGAATACGTTGACTGGAAAAAAGCAAATACCATCAAATGGGGTGATAAAGCAACTATTGAGAAGATAGATGCGATCATCGTTACTCCGGATAACCGTATTTTCGGAAAGAAAGAACTGGATGCAAAGAAAATTGTATATCAATCTGAAACTTTTGATTACAAAGCTGCTGCCCAAAACAAGGATGTTACCGTTCCCCGTTCTGCATTCATCGTAAAACAACAGATCCCTGTTTACCCGGATTCACTTTGCTGGGTAAGAGATTTCGCTTATTCATATAATGAGCCAATGGCTAAGAAATATTTTAACCACCCGGCTTTTGGAAATTATCCGGTGGTTGGTGTATCCTGGAAACAGGCTACTGCTTTCTGCGAATGGCGCACACATTATTTAAACTCATACCTCGAATCAAAGAAAAGGTCTCCTGAATCTGATTTCAGGTTGCCAAACGAAGCTCAGTGGGAATACGCTGCAAGAGGCGGACGTTCTCAATCTCCTTATCCATGGGGAGGTCCTTACCTGAGGAATAAAAAAGGATGCCTGTTGGCAAACTTCAAACCAGGCCGTGGTAACTATCCGGAAGATGGCGGTTTCTATACTGTAAGGGCTGATGCTTACTGGCCAAATGATTTTGGTCTGTATAACATGGCCGGTAATGTTGCAGAATGGACATCCTCTCTATATTATGAAGGTGGATATAACTTTCAGCATGACATGAACCCGGATATCCGTTGGAATGCAAAAGATTCAGACCCTCCACGTATGAAACGTAAAGTTATCCGCGGTGGAAGCTGGAAAGACGTTGGATATTTCCTTCAGACAAGCACCCGCAGTTATGAATACCAGGATACAGCAAAATCTTATATCGGATTCCGCTGTGTGATCGATTTACCGGCAGCTCCAAAAAAAGGTAAAAAATAAGTTATAGCAAATTTTTAGATAAGCTTTTATTGAATCAGTAACCCGTTTTTTTTTAATTAAAAGAAACGGGTTATTTTTCCAAATATTTTTAAAATCAATTATTCAAAACAATCCCCAGTTAAAACTTTAAAACTTTAAAACACATGTCAGTAAAAATTCCTTCAAACGTTAGTAAATGGATGGACGTAGGCGTTTCAATAGGCGCAGCAGCGGTTATTTTTGGAGCTTTGCAGAAGATCCTTCACACACCGATCGCAGATACCTGGTTAAAGATCGGTCTGTATACAGAAGCGTGTATATTTTTAGTTTATGGTATAATGTATATAATTTATCCGGTTGTCAAGGAGGAATATGAAGGAAAACACAAGCCTGCCGTTGCAGGAAATCCTGCCCTGAAGAGTATGGATAAAATGCTGGAAGAAGCTGATATCACTCCAACCAGCCTTAAAAAACTGGGAGAAGGTTTCCAGAAATTAGGAACAACAGTTTCAGGAATTTCTGATGTTAGTGATGTTGTAAAATCAACAGGAGATTTCAATACTAAAACAAAAGAAGCAACAGCTGCAATTACATCAATGGCTACAGCTTTCTCAAGCAGCGCCAACACAATGCAGTCATTCAATTCAGCTTCTGAAAGTGCAAAAGGTTTCCATGAGCAGGTACAGGTTCTTACCAAAAACCTTGGTTCATTGAATACCATTTATGAACTTGAATTAAAAGAAAGCAATAACCACCTGAAAGCATTGAATGGCTTCTACGGTAAAATGGCAGAAGCAAGTGCTGCAATGATGAACAGCGTTGATGATGCTAATAAAGCTAAACAAGAAATAGGTAACCTGGCAACTAACCTGGGTAAACTGAATGCAGTTTACGGCAACATGTTAAGTGCTATGCAGGGAAGATAATATACCATTGGTATTTATTATCACCCAGAGTTGTATCCAAACAATATTGAATAAAAACAATTAATACTTATTAGTTATGGCTTTACCTAAAGAGCCCCGGCAGAAGATGATCAACATCATGTATCTGGTGCTTACCGCACTGCTTGCATTGAACGTATCATCTGAAATATTACACGCATTTATAGTAGTTGATAAAAGTTTGATGACCTCAAATACCAACATATCAACTGCAAACGGCACCCTTTATAAATCACTGGAAGCAAAGTTAAACGATGCCCAGACTGCAGAAAGAGCAAAGCCATGGTATGAAAAAGCCCAGCTTGCGAAGAAACTTTCTGATGATATGGATAATTATATCAACCAATTGAAAACAGATCTTAAAAAAGAAGCTGGTTCTAAAATGGTTGAAAAAGACGGGAAGCAGGTTGAACAATTTAAAGAAGATGACCTGGAAGCTGCAACACGTTTATTCGGTAACGGAGAAGGCGGAAAAAAGCAAGGCCCGGTGTTAGAAGAAAAATTAAAAGCATACAGGGAAGCAATGTTGAATATCGATCCTGAAATCAGGAAACAATTCGAAGCAAATTTCCCCGTTGATATGTCTCCACAGATTGGGCAGGATGGAAAAGTGAAAGAATTTACAGAAGCTTTCTTCCACATGACACCAACAGTTGCAGGACTTACATTGTTAAGCAAGTTCCAGAACAACGTAAAGAATGGTGAAAACCTTGTTGTAACTTATTGTCACAACCAGGTAGGAGCTGTTAAAGTTGTTTACGATCAGTTTGCTGCATTGGTAGGGCAAAGTTCAAACTATGTTATGCCAGGTGAAGAAATTGAGATCACTGCAGGTGTGGGAGCATATAGTAAAGCTGCTCAGCCCCAGATCACGATCAATGGATCTGGTGCAAGTCTTGACGCAGATGGAAGAGCTACTTATAAATTCAACGCAAGTGGTGGCGGTGCACATTCTGTTCCCGTAAACGTAACTTATACAAAACCTGACGGAACAAAAGAATCTAAATCATTTGATGTAAAGTATACTGTAGGAACACCTGGTGGAGCTGCTGTAATGCTTGATAAAATGAATGTATTCTATATCGGTGTTGATAACCCTGTTACCATTGGTTCGCCAACTGGTTGGGATAAAACCACCGTTAGCATGGCAGGTGGTTCAATTTCAGGAACAGGTTCTAAAAGAATGGTTCGTGTAACTGCTATCGGTCCTGCAAGCATTACTGTAGTTGCTGATAAAGCAAGCAGCAAGTTTGAATTCAGGGTTAAAAAAATACCTGATCCAATCTTTAAAGTTGGTGATGGTAAAGTAAGGATGCCTGCAGTAACATTTAAAAGCCAGCAATTCTGCCGTGCTGAACTGGAAAACTTCGATTTCGATCTGAGGTTCTCTATCGTAAGCGCTACAGTTTATTTCTCTGGTGCTAATTTCCCGAATGTTGCCACTGCATCAATTACAGGAAACAGTATCGCCAGCCTTTCATCATTCATATCAAGATGTGGTCCTGGTTCTGTTGTAACTTTTGATAATGTTAAAGTACAGGGACCCGACGGTGTTAGAACAATAGAAGGTAAATCAATCGCGTTATATTAATTATATATAATCACAGCTATGAAAAAGCATTTTTTGAAATATTTGTTACTGGCCATTTTAATAGGCGGTTTTACAGATACTGTAGTGGCACAAAAGCGTAGCTCTACAAAGCGTAATACAACCCGTAAAACGACCAAAACAAAAACGAAGGCCAAGATCAACCCTTCTGCCGCAGTAACTGATACTGTTCCAACAGTAGCAGTAGCACCTGTAGAAGAAAAGGTTTTTGACAGTCTTCCTATCAAGACCGTAAAAAAATCTTTAAGGCCCGACGAAGCTGTTGAAACTACCACACTCAGGGACAGAACTCCGCTTCCTTATGAACATTTGCGTGCAGACGATGCCGTTTACCGTCATAAGATATGGAGAGAAATTGATACAAGGGAAAAGCTAAACCTTCCTTTTCGTTATTCTGCTGATGCAGATAATGGTAACCAGCGTTTCATTTCGATCTTGTTGCAGGCAATACAAGATAGCCTCGTAACAGTATTCTCGAATGTTGACGACAGGTTCACAACGCCAATGACCAAAGCTGAAGTTGCAAAGGTTGTTGCGGGTGAAGAAGTAGATGTTCCTGAATACGATTCATTGGGTAACCTGATCGGTTCAAAGAAGAAAAGGAATGAAGTGAATCTTGATTCATTCTATAAATTCAGGATCAAGGAAGAAGTGATCTTTGATAAAGAAAGTTCACGTTTATTCTGGAGGATACTTGGTATTGCGCCAGTAAAGAATATCATCACTTCTATGGGAGTAGACCTTGGTGAATCAGAATTATTCTGGGTTTATTATCCTGATATGAGGCCGATATTTGCCAGGTATGAAGTATATAACGGAAAGAACTTTGGTGCACGCATGAGCTGGGAAGAACTGTTCGAAAGCCGTATGTTCTATGGACGTATCATAAAAAGCACCATAGACAACCCACAAGATCAGTTCATAAAGAACTATAAAGGTTTTACAGATAACGGGATTCTTCAACTGCTGGAAGGAGAGAATATCAAAGAAAAGATATTCAACTACGAGCAGGATCTGTGGAGTTACTAATTGAAGTCAATTTTAAAGTTTTAATAATATGCCCCCGATTTATCGGGGGCTTTTTGTTAATTAAAATATATTATTGAAAATACCCGCTTTAGGGTATTGTTTAGTGTTAGTTACCCGGTTATCTTTACCTCGGTTTTTCATAGGATATTGGATTTTAAAGCAGGGCTGGATTTCTATCCTGGCCCTTTTTTTATGGCCATTCAAATAATGAACAAAGGATCTCAAACAAGAAGGTTAATGGGTTCCATCATAATTCGAAATTCCATGTTCCCTGTTCGATATTTTTTATACTTAATATTTATTGAATATCATTCTGCCGTAAAGTTTCAAATACAATCCCCGCTTTTGCTTTCCCGATAACTTCTTCCAATGCCCCCAGGGATAATCCCTTTATTTTTTTAACTGATTTGAATTGCTTTAATAATGTATCTGCAGTTTGTTTGCCAATACCCTGTATTTTTTCCAGTTCATTCTCGATTGCCTGCTTGCTGCGTTTGTTCCTGTGAAAACTAATTCCAAAACGATGAACCTCATCTCTTATACGTCTAATTAATTTAAGGCTTTCGCTTTCCCAGGGCAGCTGCAGGGAATTGCTGTCGCCGGCAAAGAAAAGTTCTTCCTGGTTTTTGGCGAGCCCTACCAATGTTGTTTTTCCGGTTAGTCCGAGTGAACGGATGCTTTCCAATGCAGCGCTTAACTGGCCTTTGCCACCGTCAATTATGATCAGTTGTGGTAACGGTTTGTTTTCTTCTGTTAGCCGTTTGTAACGCCTGTAAACAACTTCCTGCATAGATGCAAAGTCATTGATGCCAACTACTGTCTTAATATTGTAATGCCTGTAATCTTTTTTGCTTGGTTGCCCGTCTTTAAAACAAACCATGGCAGCAACGGGGTTGCTTCCCTGGAAATTCGAGTTGTCAAAACACTCAATGTGTAGCGGTAATTCGGTGAGGTGAAGATTAGCCTGTAATTCTTCCAGCGTTTTTTTATTTTCAATTGTACTTTTCTCCTGCAGGTTCAGTATTTTTTTCGACTGCAATTCGGCTTTGAAATAGTTCACATTTTTTTCGGATAATTCAAGCAGTTTTTTCTTGTCACCAAGTTTGGGAATGGTTACTAATATTTCCGATTCCGGGTAATCTATTGTAAAGGGTACAATGATCTCTTTGGCTTCGCTGTTGAATGTTTGCCGTAACTGCGCTATCGCAAATACAAGGATCTCTTCTTTAGATTCTTCCATTTTATTTTGAAGAACGATCGTCTTTGTTTGTATAATGCTGCCATTGCTTACAGCCAGGTAATTTACGTAAGCAGTATCAGCTTCCTGAAGTATTGCAAATACGTCAACGGTGCCTGTTTTGGTATTCACCACCATTGACTTTGACTGGTATTGCTGGAGGTGCTCTATTTTTTGCTGATAGATCGCTGCTTTTTCAAACTCAAGTTTTTCTGAGTGTATTTTAACCTGCTTCTTAAATTCCTGCATTACAGGGTAAAGATTTCCCTTTAATAAGTGCTTTAAGCTTTCAAGTCCTTCATTATAATTTTCCAGTGTTTGCAATCCTTCGCATGGCCCTTTACAATTCCCTAAATGATACTCCAGGCAAACCTTGAATTTCTTTTTTTCAATATTGCTTTCAGTAAGATTCAGTTTGCAGTTACGCAACGGTATATTCTGTTTTATGAAATCAAGGAGGTCCCTGACTTTATTTACAGAGGTATATGGCCCGAAATACTGTGAGCCATCGCTAATTTTTTTTCTTGTAAAGAAAACCCTGGAAAACGGCTCATTCTTTATTACGATGTAAGGATATGTTTTATCATCCTTTAAATTTATATTGAACAGTGGCTGGTATTCTTTGATCAAAGAATTCTCAAGAAAAAAAGCATCCTGCTCGCTGTTTACGATGGTAAATTCAATACGCTTAATTCTTTTTACCAGTTCTGCAGTTTTATAGGTAGTAAAAGTTTTAGAAAAATAACTGCTTACCCTCTTGCGCAAGTGCTTTGCCTTTCCAACATAGATGAGTTCATTGGCGCTATTATAATATTTATAAATGCCCGGTAAAGCTGGTATTGTGGATGATATTAATGAAAATTCTTTTTGGGTCATTTTTTAAAAATCCCATTTTATGGTGACTTCTTTTTCTACATAATCATTGCCCTTTGCATCAGTGGCGATCGTTACGATCCTGCATGATTCTTTTGTTTGCCAGGTTAATTGCAGTGTTTTATGATCTCTCGTTTTTTTGATCATAAAAATTCTCCTTACTGTATTCGATTCGGGGTCTACATAAACATCCCATCGTCGGAGTAAAAATGAATCCGGGAGGGGTTTTAAAGGGTCATAGGTAAAAGTGAATGCGTTAATTGTCTGATCCAGGAATTTCTTCTCTGTGAACATCCCCACCATGTCAGAACTATCTATAACGGGAGATAAAAAAGGCGAAAATGCCTCATCCATATTTTCAACTTTTAGCCAGGCAGAATCCAGGTGTTTGCCTTTTATCGTAGTGATTATCGGGTTAATACCTTTGGTTTTTATTTCAGCTACCTGGCCTTTTAAGAAATCAGTTACAGGAAAGAATTGTGCTTGTTCTGACTCACCGGTTTGTTTTTCCTCCTTACCAGCAGTATTATTTTTTTCATTTTTCTGCCCGCCATTACACGATAGCAGTAAAATAGATATGATCAAAATGGCATTTAAGAGTTTCATTTGTCAAAATTAATTCTAAACAGGCTGATGACAAAACACCCCGGTAATTACCGGGGTGTTTTGTTTTTTATTTAGGATAAAATTAAAACCTTGTTATTATTCCAATCTTAAGGCCTACATTATATAATTTTTCATTGTAATTATATTGGCTGCTATAGGAAGACATTAGTTGATACCTGAATTGCGGCCCTGCGTTTACAATAATACCGCCCTTTGTTTTATAGCTGATAAATGTTTCAAACGCAGCATTTAAATTCCATTTACGCAGCATGGATTTATCTTCAACATAATTTTTAAGGTCTGTAGAAATTAAATAAGCATTTCCATCGGCTATATATGTTGGCTGAATGGTTGCACCGGCGTACCACTTAAGATTGTTTTTACCGGCAAGTTTCAGATCAGCACCCAATGGTATGGATACCTGGTAGGTGCTGCTGTTTAATTTTTTGGATGAAACACCGGCTGGGTTTGCGAGTGTTGTCGATCTTGGCTCCAGCATCGGTAAACCTGTATTTAAATCATTAAGGGTAAGTGTGGTTACAGTTGGATGTTTAAGTTCGTATGCGTTGATTGAATAGCTGGTATAATTTAATTGAACGCCTCCCTTTAGTTTCCAGTTTTTAGAAATGTTGTAAAGTAAACTGGCACCGAGCTCTACATTCACAGCAGCCGTTTGACTTAAAGCTGTTTTATAATCTGCATTATTGCCGCCTGCTGTAGCCAAAAAGGATGGTGCAGATACATTGAGGACTGAATTTTTAGACAAAATACGGTAACCTACCGAAGGTGTGAAATACAACTCATATATTGTGTTTGCTTTCCACCTTGAACCAAATGGTTTATTATGAAAAGCATAATCCTCTATCCATTCTTTATCAGGATTATTGTTTGCTGTTACTGTTTTCTTATCGGCATTCTCTTTTTTATCATCAGTCTTTTTTATTGACAGTTCGGTCTCTGTTATTGTTTCGGCTTTTTTTCCGGGATTATTTGCTGTTAATGAAGCAAGGTCGCTTACAGGGGAATTGTCCGGGCCCTGATTATTTATTGAAGAACGGATTGGTTCTGTCGGCTTGCCATCATTTTCAGCGTTAACCAGATCATGGGCGTTAGTACCTGAAATATGGATGCTTGCATAATTTTTATTACCTGAAGCCCTGTTGTTGCGGCGTTTAGCCTGTGTTGTTGCTTGCTTGTCATTTGGTTGGTTAACCGTCTCATTATTATTGGCAGTAACAATATTATTGCCATCAGGGTTGTTTAAGGTATTTTGATATGTATTACTTACAATTTGTGGCTGGGCAATGGTTGCTTGTGCTGTGATTGCCTTGGTATGTAATGTATTGTTAGCAATGTTATTTGCATATTTTACAGATGAAGCTGTATCAGTAACAGCAATGTGCGATTTATTTGTCAAACCGATATAAACGATTGAAGAGATTAGTAACACCCAAATAGCAAGCGACGGCCATCTGCGGCTCGGGTGAAGGTCGTTGTAGATACTATGCCAAACCCTCTTCGAAGGATACATCCTGAAATTATCGGCGTTCTCCTTTAAAAGCTGCTCAAAATTATCCGTGTAAAAATTCTTTTCCATCTTTCACAAAAAGCTTTTAGTTATTGGTGTTATTCAAAATAGTTTGCAACCTGTAATAATTTTTATCTTGGTGATAAGGCTGCCGCATAGGTTATCTTACTTGGCTGCCTTTGTATTATTTTCTTCTTGATCAATATTTCTTCCAGCATTGCTTTAGCCCTGGTATATTGGCTTCGGCTTGTACTTTCTTCTATGTCGAGCATTCCTGCAATTTCCTTATGAGAGTAGCCTTCTATTGCATAAAGGTTAAGAACCGTTTTATAGCCTACCGGCAGCATCCTGATACATTCTACTACCTGTTTTGCCTGCATGATGGAAGGTATCATATCTTCCTTTACATGAATGCTGTTGGCATGAATGATATCAACTGTTTCGGCAAATTTTTTATTCTTCTTCAGGATATTGATACAGGTATGAACAATGATCCTGCGTATCCAGCCTTCCAGGGCACCTTCGTTTCTATATTGATGTAATTGCGTAAATATTTTGATGAAACCTTCCTGCAACATATCCTCGGCATCTTCCCTGTTTTTCGCAAACCGATAGCACACCCCCAGCATCTTAGGGCTAAACTTATTATAAAATGCTTCTTGCGCAGAAGCATTGTTTTTTATACTTCCGGCAAGCATTTGCTCTTCGGTCATAATTGTAAGGTTTTGTGCACTATAAATATAGACAATATAGTTTTACGTCTTGCTGCACCGGCACTAAAAACGCCTGAATTTTAACATTCAGGCGTTTTAAAGAGTCAAAAATGACAGTTTTATTAAATTTTTTCTATTTTTCGGCCTTTTTTTAAGGCCTGTTTAGTAAGATCATTTCTTTTTCCGCACCAGGCTGTCAGGAGGATAATTAGCTTTAATGCTATCCCTTAAACTGGTGACCCAGGCTGCAATCAGTAATTTTTTGGCATCATCTAACCTGGCATCCCTGTGTATGATTGTATAGGAAGACAACGGCATTTCGCCTTCTTTTACTTCTTCATTAATTTCTTCAAGTTTCTTGTATTTTTTTCCAATGCGATAGCTTCCGAATTCCGAAAAATTCAGCTCGTTTTTTCCTTCGTCAATATGATCGCCCAGCCACATGGCAACAGGTTGAACAGAGGCATACCAGGGATATAGAGTATTGTTACTATGGCAATCGTAACAACTTGTTTTTAATACCTGCTGAACATCTGCAGGAACATTGTGGGCAAGTGTGATGTCATTTGTACTGATACCCGGGAAACTGTTTTTCTTCGGTTTTGGATAAAACTGCACCAATAAGAATCCAATAATTATTATGTAAAAAAGGAGCTTAAAAATTTTTTTCATTGGATCAGTTGTTAATTAAAATATTCCCGGTCATTTGCCCGGGTATGCTAATATCCATCATTTTCAGTATAGTTGGTGCTATGTCTCCCAGTTTCCCCGGCTGAATATTTCCTTTCCATGTTTTATCAATAATGAACAATGGAACCAGGTTCAACGTATGTGCTGTATTGGGTGTTCCATCTTCATTTATCTCATAATCCGCATTTCCATGATCGGCGGTTAAAAAAACAGTGTAATCATTTTCAAGAGCTGCTGTTACTACTTTCTCAACACATTTATCTACAGTTTCCACAGCTTTAATAACGGCATTCCAAACGCCTGTATGCCCCACCATGTCTGCATTTGCAAAGTTCAGGCAAATAAAATCAGGATGCTTTGTATTGATATAAGGCAAAATGGCTTCTGTTACTTCGTAAGCACTCATTTCCGGTTTGAGATCATAAGTAGCCACCTTCGGTGATTGTATCATCAGCCTTTCTTCTCCGTTAAAAGGTTTCTCCCTTCCGCCACTGAAGAAAAAACTAACATGAGGATATTTTTCAGTTTCGGCTATGCGTAACTGTGTTTTATTATGCTGTTCCAGTATTTCCCCCAAAGTATTCTTAAGGTCATCCGTTTCAAAGATCACCTGCACATTTTTAAAACTGTGATCGTATTCAGTCATGGTTGTATAATGCAGATCCAGTTTATGCATATCAAATTCAGGAAAATCTTTTTGAGTAAGTACATCTGATATTTCCCGGCACCTGTCAGTCCTGAAATTGAAACACAACACAGCATCGCCGTTTGAAATCTTTGTGTTACCGGCAGCACTGTTAATGATCGGTTTTATGAATTCGTCTGTTACGTTTGCTGCGTAAGAAGCTTCCATAGCTTTTGTCATATCTGCAAACTTTTCTCCAGTTCCTTTTGTGAGTGCATCGTAAGCTATCTTGACCCTTTCCCATCGTTTATCCCTGTCCATCGCATAATACCTGCCGGTGATTGTGGCAATTTTTCCAACACTTGTTTTCATGTGTGCTTCAAGTTCCTGAATAAAACCAATACCAGATTTTGGATCGGTATCACGGCCATCTGTAAAAGCATGCACCAGTACATTTTCTAAATTATTGGCAGCGCAGGCGGATAAAATTGCTTTCAGGTGGTTGATATGAGAATGAACCCCGCCATTACTCACCAACCCGATAAGGTGTAGCGGCTTTTTATTGCTAACGGCGTCATTGATGGCATTCAGCAATATGGGATTTTGTTGGAATTCATTGTTCCTAATCGATACATTGATCCGCTGTAATTCCTGGTATACGATCCTGCCGGCACCGAGGTTCAAATGCCCAACTTCACTATTGCCCATCTGACCGTCTGGCAGCCCCACGGCTTCTCCGCATGTAACCAGTGTCGTATTAGGATATTTACTATATAAGGAACTAACAAATGGTACGTTGGCATTTTGTATGGCATCACTGCTTTTTACCTTGCCAAGCCCCCATCCGTCCATGATAATCAGTATAGTTTTCTTATTTTTCATACTGTAAAACTAAAACATTGCAGCAATACATATTTATTAATTGTCCTGTTAACAACAATTAAATCAAAATATCCGCAATTTTGTTTTCGTTGGCACGTTTTTAGTCAATAGTGCAAAGACAAAAAATAATATTATGAAACGCATTTTTACACTTATTTCTCTTGTGGCAATTGTAAGTTCTTTCACGGGTTATTCCGGTATAGATGAAGTTATCAGTGCTTTAAGAGCAGGTAATGCTGCAGAGATCGCAAAGTCATTTGATACTACGGTAGAAATATCTTTCCCCGACAAAAACAACAGTTACAGTAAAACACAGGCCGAAGTTGTATTGAGGGATTTTTTCAGCAACAATCCTGTTAAGAGTTTTGATATACTGCACAAAGGCGAAAACGGTGGTTCACAATACTGCATCGGCACACTGGTCACAAAAAATGTTTCTTACAGAACAACGGTGTTTATGAAGTTAAAAGGCAATAAGCAAACTTTGCAGGAAATACGTTTTGAGAATAAGTAGTGTACTTCGCAATAAAAATTTTAACGACTCCCTTTTGGGAGTTTTTTTATTTACGGGAGTTTATTTTTCACTCAATGCGTAGCTTTGTTCGTATGAATTACAATGAACAACTGGATCAACTGATTAAAAATGCATTGGCGGAAGATATCGGCGACGGCGATCATTCAACTTTAAGCTGTATTGACAAAAGTGCAAAGGGGAAAGCGGTATTAAAGATTAAGCAGGACGGCATTTTAGCAGGTATTGGCGTAGCTGAAAGAATATTCAGGTATATGCAGAAGGATGTGACCTTTAACCGCTTTAAAAATGATGGTGAGCAAATGGTTTATGGAGAAACGGCATTTGAACTACATGCCAATGTTCATACGATCCTTCAATGCGAAAGGCTTGTGCTTAATTCTATGCAGCGCATGAGCGGTATTGCAACACTCACAAAAAAATATACTGACAAACTACTTGGTTATAAAACGAGGTTGCTTGATACCCGTAAAACCACCCCAAATTTCCGGTTGCTTGAAAAGGAAGCAGTGCGTATAGGCGGTGCCGTAAACCACCGTTTTGGGTTGTACGATATGATCATGCTTAAAGACAATCATATTGATTATTGCGGCAGTATCGAAAAGGCCATTGAAAAGGCATATGATTATGTACAGCTGAATAAACCGGGATTAAAAATTGAAGTCGAAACAAGGAATATTGAAGATGTAAAAAAGGTTCTTGCAACAGGAAAAATAGACCGTATCATGCTGGATAATTTTTCACCGGAAAAGATCAACGAAGCACTGCTGCTTATCAACGGACAATACGAAACGGAAGCCAGCGGCGGTATCAATTATGAAAATATAGAGCAATATGCTGCAACTGGTGTTGATTACATTTCAAGCGGTGCCATCATACACCAGGCAGTAAGCCTCGACCTTAGTTTAAAAGCGATCATTGTATAAATAATTACCATGGCAAAAAATAAAATTCCAACTTCAGGCATTGTATATTCTACCGACCCTGGCTTTAAATCTTTTGGTGAGGAAGAAGATCAAAGTATCAGTCTTCAACCAGGCGAACAAAAACTAAGGATAAGGCTTGATACTAAGCACCGTGCCGGAAAGGCAGTTACATTATTGGAAGGGTTTTCGGGCAGTAATACAGAAAAGGAAGAAATCGGGAAAAAATTAAAAACATTTTGTGGCACCGGCGGAAGTGTAAAAGACGGAGAAATTATTATACAGGGTGACCACCGGGATAAAGTGCTGCAATGGCTGTTGAAGAATGGCTATAAAAATTCAAAAAAAGCATAGGTTTAAAAACCACAGAGGTAAAAGAGTTTCTTCACAGAGATCCGCGGAGAAAGACATGAATTCTTTTTACTCAGTGAAAAAACTCTGCGCAACTCTGTGCTAAAAATCATTCTCCTTCATTGAACGAAAAACTCAATGCACCGCTGGGGCATTTTTTTACCTGTTCAATGATTGCTTCAGTAGTCGCTTTGTCCATTTCTACCCAGGGTTTGCGGCGTGGGTCAAAAACAGCGGGCAACCCTTTGAAACAGATACCCGAATGAATACACACGGAGGGTTGCCATAAAACGGTAATATCTTTATTTTTGTAATTGATTTTAGTAACAGGCATAACATTCCGTTTATTTGTAATACCATAAATATAAAGCAAAGACGGATTTTTTGATTATTTTACAACAAATAACTAACCATGATCTCTAAAATATCAGGTGGTGTTAAAATAAGTGTTGAGACTTTTTATCAACCCGAATACAGTAACCCGTTAAACAGCGAGTTCATGTTTGCTTATAAGATAACCATCGAAAACAACAATGATTTCCCGGTTAAATTATTACGGAGGCACTGGCATATTTATGACAGCGAAGGAAGCGTGAGAGAAGTTGAAGGCGAGGGTGTTGTTGGTATCCAGCCTGTTATTGCGCCTGCGGCATCATATCAATACATAAGTGGCTGTAACCTCCGTTCAGAAATGGGTAAAATGTATGGAACCTATCTACTGGAAAATTCCAACAACAAAAATACTTTCGACGTAGCCATTCCTGCATTCGAAATGCACGCCCCTTTTAAGATGAATTAGGAACCCTTTGTGAGTTTTTTTGAGTACCTTTCCTGTTTAACAGAAGTAACAATCAAGCTGTTTTGTTGATTTTATTCAGCATTATTTCCTTGATCTTATTTTTGCAACTTAATTACAGGCCTATCACAAAGATTCAATATGTCTAAAGTCATTTTCAACAACAAGAACAACGAATTTTTTCAATCGCTTAAAACAGCTGTTGACAATTATTTTATTCAGAATAATATTAAGCGTACAGGGGACTGGAGATTATTTTCAAAGACGATCATCTTGGTAAGTTTATCTCTTCTTGCTTATGGTACTTTAATGCTTGTGAAACTCGATGCATTCCCCGCCATTTTATTGTCTGCATTCCTGGGATACCTGATGGCATGTATCGGGTTCAGTGTAATGCATGATGCCAACCACGGAAGCTATTCCCCTAATGCTAAACTGAATGATTTCCTGGGGCTATCATTAAATGCATTGGGAGCCAGTTCCTATTTCTGGAAACAAAAACACAATATCATTCATCACACTTACACAAATGTTGATGGTATTGACGACGACATTGCCAAGAGCCCGATCATACGTCAATGTGAGTCACAAAAATGGGTTCCTGCACACAAAGTGCAGCATATCTATCTTCCATTTGTTTATGCACTTTCTACACTCTTCTGGATATACATGATGGATTTTACAAAATATTTCAGCCGAAAAATATATACTACAGAGGCGTGGAAAATGTCTCTTAAAAACCATATCATCTTCTGGGTCACTAAAATCAATTATGCCATTTTCTTTATCGTTATTCCGATAATGGTCTGGGGCTGGCAGGGCTGGCTTGTTGGATATCTGACGATGAACATAGTTATGGGACTTGTGCTTTCACTTGTATTTCAACTGGCGCATGTTGTGGAGAATACAGAGTTTGAACACATAGGGTTAGACGAAACAAAACACGTTGAAACAGCGTGGGCTGAATTCCAGTTAAAAACAACATCCAATTTTGCCATGGGCAATAAATTTATTTCTTGGTGTGTGGGTGGTTTGAATTTCCAGGTAGAACATCACCTTTTTCCCAAAATAAGTCACGTTCATTATCCTGCTATCAGTAAGATATTGCAGCAAAAATGCAAAGAGTATAATATGCCTTATAACTATTACCCAACCATGAGTGAGGCACTTGCTTCTCATTTCAGGGTAATGAAAATGCTTGGTCAAGGGCCTTCACAAGCCAACTTGCACGCACAGGCCGCCTGATAAAAATCCTGTTTATTATTTTTGAAAGCTAATCATTTTGTAGGTTCCTAAGGGCAGAGCTGTCGGCCAGACGAAAGTTGTTAGTCATGCGACACTTGTTGGTCAGGCGACCAACAACGGGGTATACTAAACATACAATCGCCGCAGTTGGTCGCCTGACCAACTGCAGTGTCTTACCAACGACAAATCCGCCATCAACTTTTAATAAATTTTCTAAGGTTTGTATTTAGCCTGTTGGAATATTGTTTCAGCAGAAGTGTTCATTAAGTCGGGCAATGTTATTCCCGGATTTTTTTCCATGTATTTTTTTACGATCTGCCAGCCGGCAAATGAACCGATATTGCCCGGTGAATCTTCACCCAGTTCCTGTGTCTTTGGTCCTTCTCCAACATAATTTTTAATAATATTGTTATCGATCGTTTGTAATAAATTATTCTTTACAAACAAATCCCACACAATAGCCTCTCCTGCATAAGAATCTTTCAGCTGCTTTTCTGTATAGCCAATGAGTTTGTATTCAGGTTCTGCAGGTAATAATTTACTAAGCATATATAATCTCTTTCCGTTTTCCACCATTTGTATGATGAGGCTTTGATCTTCATTTTTTTCAGGGTACATGTCCAGTACAATATTCTTCATACAATTAACAGCGATATACCCGGGTTCAAAACGGTTACTGATATAACCGGCATAAACATCCTGCACCCAGGTTTGCGAATACAGGGAAAAGTTTTTGCCAAGGTGGTGATGCAGTCCTATGATCAATGCATCTTCTGCCAGTATATCCCCGAAGCCATCAAATGGACCGATATACGTTATGATGTTGTGCGGTATTTTATAAGCAGGAAAATAATATTTCAAGAACTGCAATCCTTTTTTGATTTCTTTTTCATAAGGAGAAAAATCGGAAAATATTTTTTCGGCAGAATCATACACAGGCCTGTAAGTTGTGATGAACCCTTTTACATAAAGCGTTGTACTGTCCTGCGACCATTTAGGATCTGTATTTAATATCGTTGCTAAAAAATTTTCACCGAAAGATGGATATTTTGCGATCAGCTGGTCAAGTTGTGGCGCCAGGTTATTGGTATCAAGTGAAAAAAGGTCTTTTTCAAAACGGTGGGTTGATAATTCGATCTTAATACCGGAAACGTCAGGAACTTTTTTTTGGTTACAGGAAAAAAACAGTGATGCCAGCAGTAAACTTATTATCAAACGCATAATTGAATAATTTAACTTTGCAAAAGAAAAGCTTTTATTGATAACAATAAAGTTAAAACAGCTATAG
>Ga0209023_10002608_pt1 | contig 22312 bp, 16 predicted proteins | sample LakOneMetagenome_FD_187468 | JGI IMG/M metagenome (GOLD analysis project Ga0209023, IMG submission 187468) | Freshwater and sediment microbial communities from Lake Erie, Canada (SPAdes) (version 2) | ecosystem: Environmental > Aquatic > Freshwater > Lentic | place: Lake Erie, Canada...
TCCGCATCATCAGGAAACCACGCCCGAAATTCCTGGAACGTCCGCGGATAGTCAACTCCACCGACCGGCCCACCATCCGCGATACCCACGCTGACCAGCATAGGTCCACTTAAGCAGATAAGCAGTATGTATGTTCGAATCATGCAGGCGGAGGCGGTTCGGACGGCGGTCGCGACCCTGCGCGCCGCCCACCAGGTCCTGGCCGACTGCGAGATCGACACGTTGACCAAGGGTGAGTTGGTGTCCGTGCTGGACGACCTCGAGACGCTGTCATGCCAACTGCCCACGCAGTCGCAACGGCTGCTGGCTCGGCTGCAGACCGAGGTCACGCCCAGGGAGATGGGTGCCAAGTCCTGGAAGGACGTCCTGCGCATTCGGTGGCGGATCTCCACCGCCGAAGCGTCGCGCCGTCTGGCCGAGGCGGCCGAACTCGGGCCGCGACGGTCGTTGACGGGCGATCGGTTGGAACCTCTGTTATCCGCAACCGCGGGCGCGCAGGCGCAGGGGGCGATCAACCCCGAGCACACGAGGGCGATTCGGGAGGCCATTGCGCAGCTGCCCTCCTTCGTGGACACCATCACCCGCACCCAGTTCGAAGCCGACCTCGTCCGCATCGCCTCCGGCGCGGGACCCAGAGAGCTCAAGGATGCAGCCGCCAGGGCGTTGTTCCTCCTCGATCAGGATGGTCCCGCACCCGACGATGCAGAACGCATGCGCAAGCGCGGAGTGAGCGCCGGACCGCAGGGCCGTGACGGCATGGTGCCGATCAGCGGCAACCTGAGTCCCGAAGCGTGGGCCGTCTGGGAGGCGATCTTCGCCAAGTACGCCGCGCCGGGGATGTGCAATCCCGAGGATCCCGAACCGTGCACGTCCGGGACGCCATCGCAGGCTCAGATCGACGGCGATCATCGCAGCATTGCACAGCGCCGGCACGACGCGATGATCGCGATCGGACGGATCGCGTTGATGAGCGGGCAGCTGGGCATGCTCAACGGGCTGCCGGTGTCGATCATCATCCGAACCACCCTGCAGGATCTGGAGTCTCGTGCGGGGGTGGGTACCACCGGGGGTGGCACGGTCATGCCGATCGCCGACGTGATCCGGCTCGCCGGGCACGGCAACCACTATCTGGCGGTGTTCGACGGGGCGACCGGGTCGGCGCTGGAGTTGTTCCGCGCCAAGCGAACCGCATCGCCGGCGCAGCGGATCATGCTCATCGCTCGTGACGGCGGGTGCACGAAACCTTGTTGCACGGTCGGTGCGTACGGCAGCCAATCGCATCATGCGGTCGCCGACTGGCGCGATGGTGGGCAGACCAATGTCAACGACATGGCGTTGGCGTGTGGGCCGGACAACCGGCTGGTGCACGACGGGGGATACCGCACCGCCATCAACGACCGCGGGGAATGCGAATGGCATCCGCCGCCGGACCTGGACCACGGGCAAGCCCGCACCAACTTCTACCATCGCCCCGAGGCCCTGCTCCGTCCCCCGGACGGGCAACCACAACCTCCGCGCGAGGGGCCCGCACCGCCGACGGATCCCAAGTTGGACTAAGCGGTTGTGCGGCTGCGTCGATTGACCTGACGGGCGCCCAGCATCAGGCAGAACACGATGACGCCGCCGACGACGCCGACGCCGACGCGCACCGGGGTGGCATCGATGGCGGGCAGCAGGGGGGACGCGTGCGCGGAGGCGGCCGCGGGGTCGTCCTTCTTGGGCAGCAGCGACGGATCGGGGTCGATCAGCGTGCCGACCCGGGTTCCCGGCGGGGTGGCGAAGCCGTAGTCCAGCAGGTGTGCGGCCTGCTCCCACGGCGCGATGGGTTCCCGGGTGCCGTGCAGCAACACCGCCACCAGGCGGCGGCCGTCGCGCTCGGCGGCGCCGACGAACGTCTGGCCGGCGTCGTCGGTGTAGCCGGTCTTGCCGCCAAGGGCGCCGGGATAGTTGTAGAGCAGCTTGTTGTCGTTCTCCAGCTGATAGCTCGGATGGTCACCGTCCTCGCCGGTGTGACCAGGGAAGTCGAACGTCTTGGTGGCGACGATGTCGGCGAACGTCGGGTTCATCCACGCGTACCGGTAGAACAGGCCGATGTCGTAGGCCGAGGTGCTCATGCCCGGGCCGTCCAGGCCGGACGGCGTGGCCACCCTGGTGTCGCGGCCGCCGAGCTTGCTGGCCAGCGTGTTGATCTTGCCCAGCGCAACGTCCATTCCGCCGAGTTGGGCGGCCAACGCGTGCGCGGCGTCGTTGCCGGAGTGCATCAGCAGCCCGTGCAGCAACTGGTTGACGGTGTAGTTGCCACCCACGTCGACGCCGACCCGGGTGCCCTCGGCGTTGGCGTCGTCCTGGGTGCCGGCCACCATCTTGTTCTGGTTGAGCTCGTTGATCGCCTGCATGGCGACGAGCACCTTGATGATGCTGGCGGGCCGGTGCCGCGCATGCGGGTCCTTGGCGGCAATCACCTCGCCGGTGTCCAGGTCGGCCACCACCCAGGACTCCGCCGAGACGTCGCCGGGGACGGGCGGAGTGTTGGGTGCCGCGACGATGCCGCAGTCACCCAGCGCATCACCGCCGACCGGCTTCAAGGGCACCGCCAGCGGATCGGGGGTGGGGTCGCCGGGCTTGGGGACCTCGGAGGCGTCGACGGCCTTGGGCGTGGACACCTTGTAGGGGCACGGGTCGATCGGCGCCGCGGGGGCGGGTTCAGCGCTGGCCAGCGCCGGGCTGGCCAGCAGGAACAGGGCCGCGCTCAGGCCCACCGCGCGTTCGGTCACCGATCTGAAGCTCGTCATCGTGAGTGCAGATTAGGGCCGCGAACGCCCCAAATCCGGAAGCCACGCTGTGACTGATGAGGCCAATGTTGCAAATGTGGCTTCCGCTTGCCCGCGAACGTGCGCGTCGGGACGCGACACGCCGCGGCCATGCGGACCTTTGCGCACGCTGGCGAGAAAGGGTTACAGCAGGCGGCTGGCCTCGCCGAGCACCCGGTGCAGGATGCTGTAGATCTCGTCGAACTCCTTCTGCCCGCTGATCAGCGGGGGAGCCAGCTGCACCACTGGGTCGCCACGGTCGTCGGCGCGGCAGTACAGCCCGGCCTCCCAGAGCGCCGTTGTCAGGAATCCGCGCAGCAGCCGTTCGGACTCATGGTCGTTGAACGTCTCCTTGGTGTCGCGGTCCTTGACCAGCTCGATGCCGTAGAAGAAGCCCTCGCCGCGGATGTCGCCGACGATCGGCAACTCGTAGAGCTGCTCGAGGGTGGTCCGGAACGCTGGCGCCATCTGCTTGACGTGGTCGTTGAGGCCCTCGCGCTCGAAGATGTCGAGGTTGGCCAGCGCCACGGCCGCCGATACCGGGTGGCCGCCGAAGGTGTAGCCGTGGCCGAAGACCGTCTTGCCGTCGTTGAACGGCTCGAACAGCCGGTCGCTGGCGATCATCGCGCCCAGCGGCGAATAGCCCGACGTCAATCCCTTGGCGCTGGTGATGATGTCTGGGATGTAGTCGAAGTCGCTGCAGGCGAACATCGAACCGATCCGGCCGTAGGCGCAGATCACCTCGTCGGACACCAGCAGCACGTCGTACTCGTCGCAGATCTCGCGGACCCGCTGGAAGTATCCGGGCGGCGGCGGGAAGCAGCCGCCCGCGTTCTGCACGGGTTCCAGGAACACCGCGGCGACGGTGTCCGGGCCTTCGAACTCGATGGCCTCGGCAATGCGGTTGGCGCAGTACTCGCCCCAGGCCTTGAGATCGGTGTCGTACGGCTCCGGCGCGCGATAGAAGTTGGTGTTCGGCACCCGGAAACCGCCGGGTGTCGGCGGATCGAACGGCGCCTTGAAGGCCGGGATGCCGGTGATGGCCAAGGCGCCCTGTGGCGTGCCGTGGTAGGCGATGGACCGGGAGAGCACCTTGTACTTCCCGGGCTTGCCCGTGAGCTTGAAGAACTGCTTGGCCAGCTTCCAGGCGCTCTCGACGGCCTCGCCGCCACCGGTGGTGAAGAACACCCGGTTCAGATCACCCGGCGCGTATGCCGCAAGTCGGTCGGCCAGTTCGATTGCCGACGGCGTGGCATAGCTCCAGAGCGGGAAGAAGGCGAGCGTTTCGGCCTGTTTGGCCGCGGCTTCGGCGAGCTCGGCACGGCCGTGTCCGGCCTGCACGACGAACAGACCCGAAAGCGCATCGAAGTACTTGCGGCCGGTGTCGTCGTAGATGTATACACCCTCGCCGCGGGTGATGATCGGCGGCGTGATGCCTTGGCCGTGGCGGGAGAAGTGGCCCCACAGGTGGCGGTCGGCCTTGGCGGACAGATTGTCCGAAAGTTGTTGGCGTGATTCGGTAGTGGTCATCGTGTACCCCAATTGTATTGCTGTTTGACGAGTTTCAGGTAGACCAGTGTTTCGGTTGATATCACCCCGGGGACGGCGCGGATCTTGGTGTTGAGTAGGGCGAGCAGGTCGTCGTCGTCCTCGCAGACGACTTCGACGATGGCGTCGTAGGAACCAGCGGTCAGAACGACGTAGTCGACGGACGGGATCGCGGACAGTTTCTCGGCCACCTGAAAGGTGTCGCCCGTGCAGCGGATGCCGATCATGGCCTGGCGGGCGAACCCTAGTTGCAGCGGGTCGGTGACCGCGACGATCTGCATGACGCCCGAGTCGATCAGCCGCTGGACGCGCTGACGGACGGCGGCCTCGGACAGGCCGACTGCCTTGCCAATTCCTGCGTACGAGCGCCTGCCGTCTTGCTGCAGGTTCTCGATGATGGCCTTGGACAGGTCGTCGAGCTGCATCGCGGGGGGATGCGACCCATTGACGGCCAGCTGTGGCATCTGTCGATTGTGCACGGAATCCGTTGTTAGAAGCAACCTGAACAATCAATATGATCGGTTGACCCGGCCTTGATCGCAGGAATGCGTAGCTGGCATCGGCGCGGTGGGCTAGCGTTGGCCCATGACCGCAACGGTACGGGACAAGTCGCTGCCCAGCAGTTGGATCGACGGGGCCGCCGTGCAGACGGGCGGTGCCCTGCACCGCGTCATCAACCCGGCCGACGGATCGGTGGTCGCCGAACTTGCCCTGGCCACCCCCGCCGACGTCGACCGCGCGGTGTCCTCGGCGCGGACCGCGTTCGCCGAATGGTCCCGCGCCACCCCGGTCGACCGGGCCGCGGTGCTGGGCCGACTGGCCGAGCTGATGGACGCCAACGCGGCGACGTTCATCGCCGAGGAGGTCGCCCAGTGCGGTAAGCCGGTCCGGCTGGCCACCGAGTTCGACGTCCCGGGCAGTATTGACAACATCGCATTCTTCGCGGGTGCGGCACGACATCTGGAGGGTAAGGCCACCGGGGAATACTCCGGCGACCACACGTCGTCGATCCGGCGTGAGGCCGTCGGCGTGGTCGCCACCATCGCACCCTGGAACTACCCGCTGCAGATGGCCGTGTGGAAGGTGATCCCGGCGCTGGCCGCCGGCTGCGCGGTGGTGATCAAGCCCGCCGAGCTCACCCCGTTGACGACGCTCACCCTGGCCCGCATCGCCAAGGAGGCCGGCCTGCCCGACGGTGTGCTCAATGTGATCACGGGCGCCGGGGCCGACGTGGGAACGGCACTGGCCGGGCATCCCGACGTGGATGTGGTGACGTTCACCGGTTCGACCGCGGTGGGCCGCAAGGTGATGGCGGCCGCCGCGGTGCACGGGCATCGCACGCAGCTCGAACTCGGCGGCAAGGCGCCGTTCCTGGTGTTCGACGACGCGGATCTGGACGCGGCGATCCAGGGGGCGGTGGCGGCCGCGCTGATCAACTCCGGACAGGACTGCACCGCGGCCACCCGCGCGATCGTGGCCGCCGACCTGTACGACGACTTTGTGGCCGGGGTCGGGGACGTGATGTCGACGATCGTGGTCGGTGATCCGCACGATCCCGACACCGACCTCGGCCCGCTGATCTCGACCGTCCACCGCGACAAGGTGGCCGCCATGGTGTCGCGGGCACCGGCGCAGGGCGGGCGGATCGTCACCGGCGGCGTCACGCCGGACCTGCCGGGCGCGTTCTACCGGCCGACGTTGATCGCCGATGTGGCCGAGACGTCCGAGGTGTACCGCGACGAGATCTTCGGCCCGGTGCTGACGGTGCGGCCGTTCACCGACGACGACGATGGGCTGCGGCAGGCCAACGACACTCCGTACGGCTTGGCGGCCTCGGCCTGGACGCGCGATGTCTACCGCGCCCAGCGGGCGTCACGCGAGATCAACGCCGGCTGTGTGTGGATCAACGACCACATCCCGATCATCTCCGAGATGCCGCACGGCGGCGTGGGCGCTTCCGGATTCGGCAAGGACATGAGTCAGTACTCCTTCGAGGAGTACCTGACCATCAAACACGTCATGAGTGATATCACCGGTGCGGCCGAAAAGGGTTGGCACCGGACGATTTTCGCCAAGCGTTAGGCGTTGATGGTTCAGGCCCTATGGCCGGTGCCGTGGACACCACATCCTCACACATGACGTTGGCAGCTAGCTCGTCGATGTTGGTAGCCTCCACCCACAGTCCCAGGGGGCCTATGACTTCGGACCGGCGTTGACATTCCCCCCACCGCGACGAGATCTGGCATTGGTACTCGAATACCATGTGCGCCAGTCGACTACGCCCCGGGGGGTTTGACCGGCTATTCGGTGGCGCGTCCGCGGCGGCGTGCCACAGGGCCATACCTCGGTGACTGTCTCGATGCAGGACTGGGGCGGACTTTCGCGACTACTTCAGCCCGCCGATCTTGGATATTCCGGTGCCATCAAGGGTGCTGGCGCCGTCAGCGGCGGCTTGGAGGTCCTTGCCGATGAGCCATCCCTTGGCGCCGGGGATGCGGGTAATGACCTTCCCGGCGATCTTTCCCGTGGGTATGAGCCCGATGAGATCTGCCTTGATGTCTGCTGACTCATCCTTTGCATCATCGAGATTGCCGGTGAAGAGATCCTTCGCGATCTGAACGTCGTCGAATCCGAGAGATATTGCGGCTTCGAGCTGACCGACAACGGGGATCCAGCCGGTGTAGTGCTTGAATTTTTCCCACTTCTTCTCCACCGGACCGTTGGTGGGGTCGTTGTTGGGGTCCGCAGGATCGGGCACGACCGGTGGAACCGGAAGAATTGGCCGCGGAGGGAGATCGCGCAACACGTCCGGGAAGTAACCCTTTGGAACGATCATCAGGTCCGCCGATTTGGTGTAGCCGTAGTCGACCACGGTTTCGCCGAAATTGAAATCACCGTGCAGAAGTCCCACGCTAACAGAATCGGCGAAGACGGTGCCGCCGACGCCCAGGGCGCTCACCCCCGTGATGTACGAGACATCGTCATTCGGCACACCGCCGACGGACGCGCCGCCGCTGCCTACGATCAGTCCCGTGACGACATAGAAGTCGTAGTGATCGAGCGTGCTTGGGTCCTTGAAGTCGCTTGTGTGAAGAGTCCACGAGAGCCGCCATCCCCGGGCCGAGTAAGACTCGTAGTAACCCGAACCTACCGGACCGGAAATATTGCGGATGTCGGTGAGGTCTTTCTCAGCATGTCCATACCAATACTCCAGCTGTATCTGATCGTTGGCGAAGTAGTAGCGGAGGTCCAGTGCTGAGAGCAGGTGTGGGTCCGAGAACAGATCCGAACCTTTCGGTCGATTCGGGGCGGTTAGCACGGCTGGCGTAGCGACCGCGTCCAATACGATGAATTCGGCCTCCTGGTTCTGATGTTCTTCTGCTGCAACGGTATTGGGTGCGGTGAACGATATGGTGGTGAGTTTTCCGGCGGGGTTCAGGTCGTCATCGAACAGTGTGGTGACGTAGACGGTGCCGTCGCCGGCGAATGCGATGGTCGATATGCCGGTCCCGCCGGCCGAGATGTTCTCGGCGACGGTGTTGGTGGCGGTGTCGATGACGGTGAGCGCATCGCCGGCGGCGACCAGCGCGAAGCTGCCGTCGGGGCTGAATATCACGTCGCCGGGCGCGATGGCGCCCAGCGGCACGGCCGCGATAACGGCGGCGGTATTGGTGTCGATGACGAACAGCTGATAGTCACCGGGTGAGGTGACATACAGGGTGCGGTCGTCGGGGCTGATTGCGATGTTGCCCAGGAGCGGGCCGCCGGGGATGTCGATGGTGCTGACGGTGCCATGGATCGTGTCGATCACCGACACCGATGCGTCCCCGGCGTTGGCGACATAGACGCGTGTGCCAACAGAGTTCACCGCGACGTCGCTGGGCGACAGACCCACCGCGATGCCGGTCACCGCGTTGGTCGCCGAGTTGATCACGGCCACACGATCATTGGCCGCGTCAGCGACATACACCCAGGCGCCGTCAGGGCTGATCGCGATGCCTCCGGACAATGCGGTGGAGATCGTGATCGGCACAACGGTGCTGGTGGCGGTGTCGATCACCGACACGGTGCCATCGCCGCAGACCACATACACGTGGGCGCCGTCCGGGCTCACCGCGAGGGCGCCGGGAGTGGCGCCAACGGTGATCGGGTCACCGATCACCGACCCTGATGCGGTGTCGATCACCGAGACGGTGTTGCCGGCATTTCCTTCGAGGTCAGCTGTGTTGGTGACATACGCGCGGGTCCCGTCGGGGCTCAACGCGACACCGATCGGCAGGCTCGATCCGGTGGTGATGGCCGAGGAGTCCGAGACCGCGGGTAGGTCGTTGGCGGCCACCACCCGGGCGACATACACGTCATCGGTGAGGGAACTGCTGATGTAGATCTGACCGTCGGGCCCGAAACTGGCCAGGTAGGAGCCTTGCGGAACGATGAACGAACCGAGGACCGCGTAGCCCGCGGCGTTGGTGTCGATGACGGTCGCGACACCGCCGCCCAACGGAGTGCTGTCGGTGGCCACGCTGATCACGACGACGTGGGTGCCGTCTGGGCTGGTGGTGATGCTGAATGGTCCGTCGGTGACGGAGATGCTGTCGGTGATGACACCGTTGTTGATGACGGTGACGCTGTCACTCGAGAAATTAGCGACATAGAGCTTGCCGCCGGCTGCAGTGATGTCCCCCGCACCGTAGCCGACGTCGAGCGTGTCCACGGTGCCGGTGGTGAGGTTGACGGCGTAGGCGCTGCTGCGGGTGTTGGTGTCGGCCGGCGGCGGTGCCAGCACGTAGGCCGTGTCCCCGATGATGGCCATGCCGCGCGACGGGGTCGGGATGGCGATCGCGGTGACGTCGGAGGTGCTGGGGTCGACGATGAAGATCGCGTTCGCATTGTCGCTTGTCACAACGAGTTTCGTGCCGTAGGCGGAGATTCGGTTCGGGTTGCCGGTGACGTCGTTGAGGGTTCCGCCCGAATTGTCCTGCAGGGCGATCGTTCCCACTTTGGCCAGCGTGGTGGCGTCCAGGGCGATGATCTGTCCGTCGCTGCTGGCGCCGATGTAGACCCGATCGTCGACACCCAGCACCCCCAGCGGGTCTGTGACGCTGATCGGTGTGCCGACCAGTGCGCCGGTCGCCAGGTCGATGGCCTGTACCTGCCCCGCAGGAGCATTGGCGACGAAGGCGCGGCCGCTGGCGTATCCGATGAGTGCGGGCTGGTCGAGGTTCTGGTGGGTGGGGTCACTGAGGTTGATCAGCTTGGTGGTGGCGTAGCGGGCCGCACTGACCGGGACGTCGACGGCGTAGGTGGTGCCGCCGACGCTGACAGTGAATGTGTCATTGGTCGGGTTGGTTGCCGCACGGAGGCGCTCGATCAGGGTGGGGGTGTAGGTGAATGTGCCGTGCTCGTTGACCGAGGCCGTGCCTTTGGTCGCTTGGGTCGCCAGGGTGACGGTGCTGCCTGCGGTGATCGTTCCGGCGACCGTGCCGGTATCGGAATTGGGTATGTCAACAGTGATGGTCGGTGCATGTTTGACTGGCTTCACGGTGATGGTCACCGTTGCCGTGTCGGTAAGGGTGCCGTCGGTGGTGGTGTAGCTGAATTCGTCGGTGCCGTTGTAGTTCTGGTCGGGGGTGTAGGTCAGGGTGTCGCCGTCCTGTGTCACGGTGCCGTGGGCGCCGTGGCTGAACGATCCGATCGACAGTGGGTCGTTGTCGGGGTCGGTGTCGTTGGTCAGGACGTGGATGACGACGGGGGTGTCTTCGTTGGTGGTCGCGGTGTCGTCGGTGCCGACGGGGGCGTGGTTGGTGGATCCGGTGATGTTGAGGCTCAGGGTGACGGTTCGGGTGTGTCCGGCGGCGGGTTTGAACAGCCAGCCGAGGAGGCCGTGCAGGTGGCCGGTGCCGTCGTCGTCGTTGGCGGTGATGGTGACGGTGTCGGTGCCGATCGTGTTGGTGAGGTAGGTGAAGGTGCCGTCGGTGTTGGCGGTCAGGGTGCCGTTGTGGCCGTTGGTGGTGGTGTAGTGCAGGGTGTCGCCGTCGGGGTCGGTGAAGCCGACGGAGATGGTGACGGCGGTGTAGCCGTTCTCGGTGTGGCTGGTGCTCAGGATGGTGGCGCCGCTGACGGTGGGTGTTTCGTTCTCGAAGCGGCGTTCGTAGCCGCGGTAGGCGGCCCATAGGGCGGTCAGTAGGGCGTCGTTGGTGGCGCCGGGGGTGGGGTCGAATCCGAAGATGCCGAGGAATCCCAGGACCAGGGAACGGAATGGGTGGGCTTCTTCGACGGTGACCGGGTCGACCTTGGTAATGCTGACCGCCGCCTCGGGTGCCGCGCTGGAGGTGGCCAGGTCGGCGGCTACCGGGATGGCCAGCGGCATCGGAAGTGGGGCGTCCAGGGAATGTTCGTTCACCCCGGACACGGCCAGCGCCTGGGCGACGAAACGGTACTGATCGGTGGTCTCGGGTGAATCGTCGGTGTCGGTGGCCGTGGGAGCCGGTTCGGTCTCGGTGGGGTGCGGATCCTTCGTCTCGGGCGCATCGTCGGTGACGACGTCGGGCTCCGGCGCCGTCGACTCTTCGACTTCGGGTGCGGGAGTTGTTGTGGGATAGGAAGTTTCGACAACTGACACGTCGGTCCCGGTCTCGACATCGGTCGCGTCGGCGTCTTCGGTGTCCACCGGATCACGCGTCGGTGCGGTCGTGGGGTCCGGGGACTGTGTCTCGCTGGGCTTGTCCGGGGTGCCGGTGGACGGTGTGCCGGTGGATGGAGCCGAGTCGGTGTTCGACGATTCCGCCGACGGTTCTTCCGCCCAGGCGATCAGTGGATGGCCGACCACATTCGTCACACCAAGTGCGACCGCCAGCGCGCCGACCCGACCCACGAATTGCGCGTACCCCATGAGAACCCCCCCGACGTTCCCCTCCTGTCACCTACCGACTTGCTGGCAACAGGCTGTTGATTGGCTGACGATAGCCCTGCGAGATTCGCTGCACACCGGTTTGCGGCAGATGTGTTGCTCGGGGCGGTAGCGGGGCAGCCATTCTGCAACGCCGGACGGACGGTGAAATTCACTCGGCGTCCTGTGACACGTCGAGCGAGTAGACCTCGCAGCCAGCGCTGAGTCGATGCTGAATTGCGCTACTTCTTGGTGAATTCCTCGCCGGTCTCGGGGTCGATCGCCGTCTCGCCGGGCGGCAGATTGGACAGGTCGGGGGCGACAACCGTCGGCATGTTGCCCGAGTCGGGCAGGCCGAAGTGTGCGACGGAGGCCGCCTCATCCACGGCGGTTTCCAGGATCAGGTCATGTCGGCGCTCCAGCGTCGCGCCCTGGAAGAACGGCGGTGCCATCAGGCGCCAGACCACCATCAGGATGAGGCCGAGCACCAGCGCGCCGATCCCGACCACGGCCACCGCGCCGATGCCGAAGATCGTGACATTGTTGCCGTCGTCGTCGGTCAGCCAGTCCGGCGCAGCGTACTGCTGCAGTCCGTAGATGAAGATGACCAACAGGATGATGCCGCCGAGCAGTGGCACGACGCCCCGCATCATCAGGTCACGGACGTTGCGGGTCAACGTCTTTCGGTAGAACCACACACAGGCGAACCCGGTCAGCCCGTAGTAGAAGGCGATCATCAGGCCGACCGAGCCGATCAGCGCGGTCAGCAGATTGGGGCTGATGACGGTGAACAGGACGTAGAACACCGCCGAGACCACACCCATCGCAATTGTTGAGGTGGTGGGGGTCAGGTAGGTCCGGTGGATCTTGGCGAACGAGCTCGGCAGGGCCTTGTAGACGCCCATCGATAGCGTGGTGCGGGCGGTCGGCAGGATGGTGGTCTGAGTGGATGCCGATGCCGATGTCAGGATCGACGCCGACAGCAGCAGCAGCCCGATGTGCCCGAGGAAGCTGTCCCCGAACAGATCTGGCCCGATCGCGGCGAACACGTCTGCGGCGTTGTCGGGGTTGCCCAACCCGATGCCCTCGGTGCCGACGCCGGCGAACGCGACCGTCGCGACACTGACCAGGGCGTAGGTGGCCAGCAGCAGGAATGTCGAGATCACCGCGGCCCGGCCCGGCGTGCGGCCGGGATCGTCGGACTCCTCGTTGCAGGCCACGGCCGTGTCCCAACCCCAGTAGATGAAGATCGTGGTCAGGATCGCCGGCGCGATGACGTCCTTGAAGTCCAGTCCGCCCGGCCAGAACCAGGACAGCGACGGCATCAACGAGTAGTCCTCGGCCTGGTGGGTGTAGACCTTGAACAGCGCGACGACCGACAAGACGATCAGCACCACGACCTCGATGCCGAGCAGGCCGTATTGCAGCCGGGCCGATACTTCGATCCCGCGGTAACAGATGTAGGTCATCACGGCGATCCAGATGATGCCCGCCACCGTCGACCAGAACGTGCTGTTGGCCAGGTTCGCCGCGGAGTGCCAGCCCAGGTCGCCGACGAACGTGAACGAGTACGCGCCCGCGATCTGGGCGAGGTTGGCCATCACGATGACGTCGGCGGCGATGATGCCCCAACCGCCGAGCCATCCGATGACGGGACCGAAGGATCTCGACGCCCAGGTGAACGTGGTGCCGCAGTCGGGTTCGGCCTTGTTGAGTTCCTGATAGGCCACCGCGATCAGGTACATCGGGATGAACGAGATCAGCACGATGGCGGGTGCCTTCACGCCGGAGAGCAGCGCCCCGCCGCTGGCGATGATCAGGCCCAGGGTGGCGGCCAGGCTGTAGGCCGGCGCCGTCGACGCCATCCCGACCACGATGCTCGAGACCAGACCGAGTGCGCCGCCCTTGAGGCCCTTGCTCTCGACGCTGTTCCCCTCGGGAACCATGGTGACTTCACCCTTGCTCATGCGTGCTCCTCGGGACCGGCTTGGTTCAGCGGATAGGAGATTACGGTTTCATTGGCCTTCACGCTCAGTAACAACGGAATTCGATAGTTCCGCGGGACGAAAACCATGGATTCCGCATTTCGGGGGCCTTGTACGCTGTTTTTGATGGCATCAAGAGGCACCGCCACGGCGGTTTCCGAATTCGAGGCGCTGCGGCCCCATCTGTTGGCCGTGGCGTATCGGCTGACCGGCAGCTTCGCCGACGCGGAGGATGCCGTGCAGGACAGCTGGCTGCGCTGGAACGGGTTGACTCCCACCGAGCGCGACGGCATCGCCGACCTGCGGGCGTGGCTGACCACTGTGGTGAGCCGGCTATGTCTGGACCGGTTGCGCTCGGCGGCGCGGCGCCGCGAGACCTACATCGGGCAGTGGCTGCCGGAGCCGGTGGTGACGCGATACGGCGCGGCCGACCCGTTGGCCGATGTGGTCGCGAACGAGGACGCCCGGTTCGCGGCCATGGTGGTACTCGACCGGTTGGTGCCCGATCAGCGGGTTGCGTTCGTCCTGCACGACGGATTCGGGGTGCCGTTCGCCGAGATCGCCGGTGTGCTTGGGACAACGGACGCTGCGGCGCGCCAGTTGGGTTCACGCGCCCGGCGAGCCGTGAACGCCGCGCCCGCACCGGATCCCGATACCGACCACGACGAGATCGTCGGCCGGCTGCTGGCGGCCATGGCCTCCGGTGACATTGCGGCGGTCGTCGCGCTGCTGCATCCGGACGTCACGTTCGTGGGCGACTCGAACCGTCGCGCGCCCACGGCGGCGCAGGTGATCCACGGCCCGGATCGGGTGGCCCGGTTCGTGCTCGGACTGGCCAAGCGTTACGGCCCGCGGTTCTTCGAGGTGGGCGAGCCCGCGCTGGTCAACGGCGAACTCGGGCTCTTCTCGGCGGGGGCGCCCGCGTTGGACCACTGGCCGCAGCTGCACCCGAGGGTGACCGCGCTGACGGTCCGTGACGGCAAGGTCTGGGCGCTGTGGGACGTTGCGAACCCGGACAAGTTCACGGCGTCGCCGCTTCGTCGGCCCCTGGCCACGGAATCCGGCACGCCGCACCAGAACTGAAGCCCTGCTCGGTGATTCCCAGCGCGGAGTTCATCCGGGCTCGCATGTTCTCCACGCCGATCTGGTAGGTCAGTTCGATCACACCGGCATCGCCGAACCGACGCCGCAGATCGGCCACCTGCTCGTCGGTGACGGTGTGCGGGTCGACGGTCATGGCGTTGGCGTAGGCGATGGCGGCCCGCTCGTCGTCGTTGAACAGCGGGGACGTTGCGTAGTCGTCGATGTGGGTGAGCCGGTCGATGTCCAGCCCGGCGAGGCGCATCAGCATCGAACCGAAATCGACGCACCATGCGCAGCCGACCGTGCGCGCGGTCCAGTAGACGGCCAGGTCGCGGACGCTGGCGGGCAGTTTCGTGGAGGCCCGTTCGAGCATGGACTCGTGGATGGCGCCGGCCAGCAGCAGGCCGCGGTGGTTTGCCGATGCGGCGAAGGGTTCGGGCACCTCGCCGAACCGACGTTTGGCGTAGCGGTACATCAACCGGGTCAGCAATGGAGCCTTCTCGGGGGTCACTGGGGGAATGCGGGAAGTGGTCATATCCCTTGGACGACGTACCGCATCCGGATGTGACAACGCGCCTTGCGCGAATCGAGTCAGCGTCGCCGAGAGTACTGCGTCGATGAGGAGCTGGGCTCAGAGCGGGAACGTGTCGCGGCGCCAGACGGCACCGACCAGGGTGACGGCGAACAGCGCCGCCGAGGTCGCGACAACCGCCGCCAGACCGAAGTGGCCATAGATCAGCCCGCCATTGACCGACCCCAGCAGGATGCCGATCTGGAACGCAGTCACGTACAGCGCCGATGCCCGCTCGGGCTGCAGCACGCACGTTCGGATGGCAGCCGACTGCAACATCGGCGGCAGCGCGGCGGCCGAGGCGCCCCACGCGATGATGGCGGTTGCGCCGATCGCGACCGACACACCGGTGGCGGGAGAGCTCAACACCCAGAACGCCAGGCACAGCGCTCCGAGGCTCCCGCTGACGGTGGCGAACAGTCGCCGGTCGACCGTGCGGGCCAGCACCACCATGGTCACCAGGCCGGCGATGCCGTAGACACCCAGCAGCCAGCTCTCGTCGCGCCCGCTGATACCCACGACGTCCCGGACGATCGGGACGATGAACGTGTAGGAGGCGAAATGCGCGCTGACGCCGATCATGGTCAGGACGCACAGCGTGATCAGCCGCGGGTTCAGATACGGCTCCGATGCGACTGGCGGAGCCGGAGCGGTGGTGCCGTCGGCCATCGCCGGCAGGACCAGCCGCGCCAGTACTGCCACGACGGCCGCGGCAACCGCCACCGCGCCGACCGTCGGGCGCCACCCCCAGGCCTGGCTGAGCCAGGTGGTCATCGGATTGCCGATGACCAGTGCGGCCGATGTTCCGATGTAGACCGCGGTCGCGGCCCGGCCGGTGTGGTTGGGCGGCAATAGTCGCGCGCCGATCGGCACGACGATCGACCACATCAGCCCGTGCGTGGCCGCGCACAGCACTCGGCTGGCCCCCAACAGCATCAGGCCAGGTGACACTGCCGAAAGTGCCTGTGAGACAGCAAGACAGGCAAGTGTGAGTAGCAAGACACGTCGCCGCGGCCAGTGCGCGGTGGCGCGCACTAGTGGCACCGTGGCAAGCACGCTGACGAAAGCGTATGCCGCGGTGAGCATTCCGACGTGCGCCTCGGCGACGTGCAGGTCGGCAGCAATCGCCGGCATCGCCCCGATGGGCGCCATCTCGGCCACGGCGTAGACGTATGCGGCGGCGGCCAGCACCGTCAGTTGGAGAGCGGTCCCGTGTCGGCGTACGACCGGGGCGGATGCATTGAGGGTCAGGTGCATACGGGCACGCCGAGCGCCGCGTAGATCTCGTTGGAGAGGGCCAGCGTGCGCGGGTCGGCGTTGCACTTCGTCGCGTCGAAGTGGTTCATCACGTAGGCGTATCCGATGCGGTGTTCGAGGTCGGCGAACGCGTACGACCCACCGGACCCGCCGTGACCGAAGATGCGCGGGTTGGGGCCTGCCACACGGCGCTGATTGAGCATGTAGCCCAGCCCCCAACCATGATCGGCCACCCGCGGGCCCAGCACGATATCGGGGTCGAAGCCGCCCTGCGACGTCCGGCACAGGTCCATCAACTCGCGGCTGAGTAGCTTCTCCTGTGCCATCGCGTTGTAGAAGGTGGCCATGCCCAGCGCGGACACATGAGCATTGGTTCCCGGGAATTCGGCTGCGCGCCAACTCCGGATGTCCGCGGATCCGACCTCATCGTCGGGGATGAAGCCCATGGTGACCGCGAGGCCGGCCATCGGATGCTCGGCCAGGGACGTGGGGTGTTCGGGCGCTCCGCCGTCGGCCAGCACGTCGCGGATGTGCGGCTTGTTGATCATCTCCGCGCACCGGTCCTGGTCGGCGTCGGCGAGACCGATATGCACGTCGGCCCACAGGGGGTCGGCGATCTCGGCGCGCAGGAACTCACCGACGGTCAGACCTGTCACGCGTTCGATCACCGCGCTCAGGATGAAGCCGAACGTCACCATGTGATAGCCCTGCGCGGTGCCCGGTTCCCACCAGGGTTCGGCGGCGGCCAGGCGGTCGCAGACCAGGGTGCGGTCGAGTACCTCGTCGGGAGCCATCCGTCGGCGCGGGCCGATCACCCCGGACCGGTGGGCCAAAACGTTCGCCAGGGTGATGTCGGCCTTGCCGGCCTGACCGAACTCGGGCCAGTACGCCGCCACCGGTGTGTTCAGATCGACGACGCCGCGTTCGGCCAGCAGGTGCAGGCAGGTGCTGGTCAGGCCCTTCGATCCGGAGAACACGCTGGCCAGGGTGTCCTCGTGCCAATGCTTCTGGCGCGCGTTGTCGCGCCAGCCGCCCCAGAGGTTGACCACCAGCCGGCCGTCGACCCAGGCGGCGACGGCGGCGCCGACCTCACCTCGGTGGGTGAAGTTGTGTTCGAACTCCCTACGGACGGAGGCAAATTCGGGCGCGCAGTATCCGCCGATGGGTGCGCTCGATGGGGACACCCGCACCATTCCACCCGGTAAATGTCGGAAAATGTGCGTCGAGACCACACTGATTCACGGGTGGAACCCGGTCGTGACCGTGTCGAGATCCACCAAACGCAGCGCGAGCGGCCGTGTCTGTACGGAGACGCGCCGGGTGCGGCGTACAAAGTCGGACGCTCGCGGGAAGGGGAGAAAAAGTCAGCGCGCGAACATCAACGCGCGCTTGACCTCCTGGATCGCCTTGGTGACCTCGATGCCACGCGGGCAGGCCTCCGTGCAGTTGAAGGTGGTGCGGCAGCGCCACACCCCGTCGACCTCGTTGAGGATGTCGAGGCGCTCGGCGGCGGCCTCGTCGCGGGAGTCGAAGATGAATCGGTGCGCGTTGACGATCGCGGCCGGGCCGAAGTACGAACCCTCGCTCCAATAGACCGGACACGACGTGGTGCAGCAGGCGCACAGGATGCACTTGGTGGTGTCGTCGTAGCGGGCCCGGTCGGTCTGGCTCTGAATGCGTTCGCGCGTCGGCGGATTGCCGGACGTGATGAGGAACGGCTTGACGGCGCGGTAGGCGTCGAAGAACGGTTCCATGTCGACCACCAGGTCCTTCTCCACGGGCAGCCCGCGGATCGGCTCGATGGTGATGGTCAGCGGCTTGTTGTTCTTCGGCAACAGGTCGCGCATCAGCACCTTGCACGCCAGCCGATTGACCCCGTTGATCCGCATGGCATCCGATCCGCACACGCCGTGCGCGCACGACCGGCGGAACGTCAGCGTGCCGTCGAGGTAGCCCTTGACGTACAGCAGCAGATTGAGCAGCCGGTCGGACGGCAGGCACGGAACCCGGAAGCTCTGCCAGCCGGCGGCATCGGGGTTCTCTGGATTGAACCTGGCGATCTTGAGCGTCACCATGACGGCGCCGTCGGGCACCGGTGGCAGCGGGGGCTCCTGGGTCTCAACGACGGCGGTCATCAGTACTTCCGTTCCATCGGCTCGTACCGGGTCTGGACGACGGGCTTGTAGTCCAGCCGGATGTCGGAGATCAGCTGCGACCCCTCCTTATCGGCCCCAATTTCCTTATCGGCCCCAATTTCCTTGTAGGCCATGGTGTGGCGCATGTAGTTGGTGTCGTCCCGGTTGGGGTAGTCCTCGCGGGCGTGCCCGCCGCGGGACTCCTTGCGGTTGAGCGCACCCACGACGGTGACCTCGGCCAGCTCCAGCAGGAAGCCCAGCTCGATGGCTTCGAGGAGGTCGCTGTTGTAGCGGGTTCCCTTGTCGTGCACAGTGATCCGGGCGTACCGCTCCTTGAGCGTATGGATGTCGGTGAGCGCCTGCTTCAACGTGTCCTCGGTGCGGAACACCGCGGCGTTGTTGTCCATCGATTGCTGCAGGGCGCTGCGGATGTCGGCGACGCGCTCGTCGCCGGCCTCGGAGAGGATGTCCCCGACCCACTGCACCACCATCTGTGCGGGCTCCGGCGGCAGGTCGACGAAATCGTGCGACGCCGCGTAGGCCGCAGCGGCGATGCCGGCCCGGCGCCCGAACACGTTGATGTCCAACAGCGAATTGGTGCCGAGCCGGTTGGCGCCATGCACCGAGACGCAAGCGCACTCACCGGCGGCGTACAGGCCGGGCACGACGTTGTTGTTGTCGCGCAGCACCTGTCCCTCGACGGTGGTGGGGATGCCGCCCATCACGTAGTGACAGGTCGGATACACCGGCACCAGCTCGGTCACCGGATCCACGCCCAGGTAGGTCCGGGCGAACTCGGTGATGTCGGGCAGCTTGGCCTCGAGCACATCCTCGCCGAGGTGGCGGACGTCGATGTAGACGTAGTCCTTGTTCGGTCCGGCTCCGCGGCCCTCGAGAACCTCCAGAACCATTGAGCGGGCGACGATGTCGCGCGGGGCCAGGTCGACGATCGTCGGTGCGTAGCGCTCCATGAACCGCTCGCCCTCGCCGTTGAGCAGTCGGCCGCCCTCGCCGCGCACGGCCTCGGAGATCAGGATCCCCAGGCCGGCCAGGCCCGTCGGGTGGAACTGGTGAAACTCCATGTCCTCCAACGGAAGTCCCTTACGGAACACGATGCCCAAGCCGTCGCCGGTCAGGGTATGCGCGTTGGAGGTGGTCTTGTACATCCGGCCCGACCCACCCGTGGCGAACACGATGGCCTTGGCGTGGAAGATGTGAATGTCGCCGGTCGCCAGTTCGTAGGCGATGACGCCGGTGGCTACCGGACCACTCGGGGTCTGGGTCAGCGAGATGTCCAGTGCGTAGAACTCGTTGAAGAACTCGACATCGTGTTTGACGCAGTTCTGGTATAGCGTCTGCAGGATCATGTGACCCGTGCGGTCGGCGGCATAACAGGCACGGCGCACCGGGGCCTTGCCGTGGTCGCGGGTGTGCCCGCCGAACCGGCGCTGGTCGATGCGGCCCTCGGGCGTCCGGTTGAACGGCATGCCCATCTTCTCGAGGTCGAGCACCGCGTCGATGGCTTCCTTGGCCATGATCTCGACGGCGTCCTGGTCGGCCAGGTAGTCGCCGCCCTTGACGGTGTCGAAGGTGTGCCACTCCCAGTTGTCGTCCTCGACGTTGGCCAGCGCGGCGCACATGCCGCCCTGCGCCGCGCCGGTGTGCGACCGGGTGGGGTACAGCTTGGTCAGCACGGCGGTCCGCACCCGCGGCCCGGCCTCGACGGCCGCGCGCATTCCTGCGCCACCCGCGCCGACGATGACGACGTCATAGCGATGTTCTTGAATCATGGGAGCCTCACGAGATATTTGCGTCGAACGTGACCAGTACGTAGCTGCCGAGGACCAGGGTGAAACCGGTGGCCAGCAACAGCACGGAGTTCAGCCAGAACTTGGTGACGTTCTTGCGGGCGTAGTCGCCGATGATGGTGCGCATTCCGTTGGCGCCGTGGATCATGGCCAGCCACAGCAGCGCCATGTCCCAGATCTGCCAGAACGGGGAGGCCCACCGCTGCGCGACGTAGTTGAAGTCGATGCGGTACACCCCGTCCTGCCACATCAGCATGATGAACAGGTGGCCCAGCACCAGGAACACCAGGGCGACACCGGAGAAGCGCATGAACAACCAGGCGTACTTCTCGAAGTAGGGGATGCCGCGGGGCCTGCGGGGCGCGCGTGGGTGGTCCAGTGCGGCCGGACGGTCGTATTCCTTCTCCATCACCGGGGCGATGCGGCCGTCGCGGTGATGCGGGGTCCAGGATCCGGGGGCCGTCACAGGAATCGCTCCGACATGTGGATGCCGACGACGACCAACGCCGGCACCATGACCAGCAGCCAGATCACGCCGATGCCGACCAGCATCTTGCGCTGATGACGCGGGCCCTCCGACCAGAAGTCGACCAGGATGACCCGGATGCCGTTGAGGGCATGGAACAGCACGGCGGCCACCAGTCCGACTTCCATGAGCCCGACGATCGGGGTCTTGTAGGTCTCGATGACCTCGTTGTAAGCCTGCGGGCTGACCCGCACGAGCGCCGTGTCCAGCACGTGCACGAAGAGGAAGAAGAAAATGGTCGCGCCGGTGATGCGGTGCAACACCCACGACCACATGCCGGGATCACCCTTGTAGAGGGTGCGTCGGCGCGGTCTGGTCCGCTTGGCCAGCTCTGCCGGTGCCGCCGTTGTCATCAGCGCCTCCAACGCCATCGGTGCACGCCGGGGGATGGTTCAGGGCTGCCGGCGTGGCGGTGAATGACTATCGGGTGGACTTTAAACCCATTTGCAGACCACAACGAACCTCCGCAGAGCGGGCATTAGGCTGGGTACGTTCCCGCCCGGCGGCCGGACAGGTGGTTTGTGAATGCATTCAGCGACAGGGCGGGAACGTTGACATGACCGCAGAGATTGACTGGAAACTGTTGCGGGACAAGGCATTAGAGGTCAGTTTCCTTGCCTACGCGCCCTATTCGGGCTTCCCGGTGGGCGCAGCGGCGCTGACGGCCGACGGGGCCGTCATAGTGGGCTGCAATGTGGAGAATGTCTCATATGGCCTAGGTCTCTGCGCCGAGTGTGCTGTGACCTGCGCCCTAGTTTCCGGTGGTGGCGGACGCCTGGTCGCCATTGCGGTGGTGGATCGCCTGGGTGCGGCACTGATGCCGTGTGGCCGGTGCCGGCAGGTGCTGCTCGAACACGGTGGCACCGATCTGCTGGTCGATCACCCCGGCGGACCGAAACCGCTGGGCGAGTTGCTGCCCGATGCGTTCGGGCCCGACGATCTGGACCGGACGGCCCGGTGACCGACCGGGGTGATTTCGGTGCATTGACCGTCGGTCAGCGACGGGAAATGCACCGAAATCCCGATATGCCGACGGTCATCAGGGCCAAGCGCGACGGGCACCGGCTGACGGACGTGCAGATCGACTGGGTGATCGACGCGTACACCCGCGGCGACGTCGGCGACGAACAGATGGCCGCGCTGCTGATGGCGATCTTCCTGCGCGGCATGGACGGGGCCGAGATCACCCGCTGGACCGCGGCCATGGTCGATTCGGGGAAGCGGTTCGATTTCACCGACCTGGGTCTGCCGCTGGTGGACAAGCACTCCACCGGTGGGGTGGGCGACAAGATCACCATCCCGCTTTTGCCGGTGGTGCTGGCCTGCGGCGCGGCGGTTCCACAGGCGGCCGGCCGCGGGCTCGGGCACACCGGCGGAACGCTGGACAAGCTGGAGTCCATCGCCGGTTTCACCCCCGAGCTCTCCGAGGCCCGGATCCGCCAGCAACTGCGCGACGTCGGCGCGGCCATCTTCGCCGCGGGCGACCTGGCCCCGGCCGACCGCAAGATCTACGCCCTGCGCGACGTCACCGGGACCACCGAGTCGCTGCCGCTGATCGCCAGTTCGGTGATGAGCAAGAAGCTGGCCGAAGGCGCCGGCGCGCTGGTGCTCGACGTGAAGACCGGCCGCGGGGCATTCCTGGCGACCGAGGCCGAATCCCGCGAGCTGGCCGGCGTGATGGTGGCCCTGGGTAACGCCTA
>Ga0209023_10002609_pt1 | contig 22304 bp, 21 predicted proteins | sample LakOneMetagenome_FD_187468 | JGI IMG/M metagenome (GOLD analysis project Ga0209023, IMG submission 187468) | Freshwater and sediment microbial communities from Lake Erie, Canada (SPAdes) (version 2) | ecosystem: Environmental > Aquatic > Freshwater > Lentic | place: Lake Erie, Canada...
GAGGCGGAACGTCGTGAACCAGCCGGCGCCGAGGTCGGCCGATGCCTCCTCGAGCGAGCCGCCCATCCGGCGCAGCCGCGCGATCGCGTTGTTGAAGATCGTCACGATGCAGAACGTCGCGTGCGAGATCACCAGCGTCAGGAGACCCAGCTGGATCCCGAGCATGGTCAAGAACGCATTGGCCAGGGCGATGCCGGTGACCACGCCAGGGAGTGCGATGGGCAGGATGATCAGCAGCGAGACGACGTCGCGGCCGAAGAAGCGGTAGCGGCTCAGGGCGAGCGCCGCCATCGTCCCGAGCACCAGTGCGATCGCGGTCGCGATGAGCGCAACCTCGATCGAGACACCCACGGCCGAGCGTGCGCCGTCGGACTCCCAGGCCAGCGACCACCACTTCGTCGTCAGCCCGGTCGGTGGCCAGGCGAAGGTCTGGGACTTGTTGAACGAGTTGAGCAGCACCAGCCCGAGCGGGCCATAGATGAACGCCAGGGTCAGCAGGGTCAGCCCTCCGAGGACCCAGCGCGCCGGCTTCGAGAGGTTCACAGGTTCTCCAGAGCTCCCGTCCGGCGTACGGCGGTGAGGTAGGCCAGCATGATCACGACCGGGATGGTGGAGACCGCGGCGGCGAACGGGAGGTTGTTGCCGGTGAGGAAGCTGTCGTAGACCACGTTGCCGAGCATCTGGTTGGCGCCGCCGACGATCTTGACCGCGATGTAGTCACCCAGCGTCAGGGAGAACGTGAAGATCGAGCCCGCGACGAACGCGGGGAACAGCACCGGCAGCACCACCCGGCGCAGCGTCATGCCGGCCCCGGCGCCGAGGTCGGCCGACGCCTCGAGCAGCGAGTCCGGCAACCGCTCCAGGCCGGCGTACATCGGCAGGATCATGTAGGGCAGCCAGAGGTAGGCGAGGGTCACGACCGTGGCGAGCAGGCCGTAGCCGGGGGTGTCGAGCCCGAACGGGTGCGCGAGCCAGGCGACCGGCCCGGAGGTGGAGAACATGCCGCGCCAGGCGTAGGCCTTGACGAGATAGGACGCCCAGAGGGGCGTGATGGCCAGGATCACCAGGATCCGGCGCATCCGCGGTGAGGCGACCTTGGCGATGTAGAGCGCGATCGGGAAGGCGAGCACGGCGTCGATCACTGTCACCGACACGGCGGTCAGGAAGGTCCGCAGTGTCACGGTGCGATAGACCTCGACGGTGAACAGCTCGCGGTAGTTGTCGAGGTTCCAGACCCGGGCCACGCCCTGCCCGAAGGGCCCCGTGGTCCACAGCGACGTGATGAACAGCGCCGCCAGGGAGCCGAGGTACAACACCCCCAGCCACAGCAGGGGTGGGCCGATCAGCCCGGCCAGGCCGAGCCTGGATCCGAGCCGTGATCGGCCTCCCCGTGACTGGGGCGGTGGCTGGGGGTGTCGTCCGTCGGCCAAGGGTCAGCCCTTGATCTCGGTCCAGGCGGTCTGCCAGTCCTGATAGGTCGTGCACTTCACATCGGTGCGACCGTCGAGGCACTGCTCGATCGGCGTGGTCCAGTACCAGATCTGGTCGGAGTACGCCGCGTCGGCCGCGTGGTACTGGTCGCAGAAACCCTCGGTCGCGATGTCGCACGCCTTGGCATTGGCCGGGGCCTCACCGAACCACTCGGCCACGGCGTCATTGGCCTCGGGGCTGATGATGTGGTCCATCCACGCGTAGGCGCAGTTGGGGTGCTCGGTCTTGGAGCCGATCATCCAGGTGTCGGACCAGCCGGTCGCGCCCTCGGTCGGCAGGATCGCCTCCACCGGGACGTCCTCGGACTGGGCGAGGTTGACGATGACCTGCCACGAGGTCCCGATCACCGAGTCACCGTTGCTGAACGACTGGATCTGCTTGAGGTAGTCAGACCAGTACTCGCCGATGTTCTCGCGCTGGGCCTTGAGCAGGTCGACGGCCGCGGCCAGCTGGTCCTGGTCGAGGGAGTAGGGGTTCTTGATCCCGAGCTCGGGCTTGGTCTTCATCAGGTAGAGCGCGGCGTCGGCGATGTAGATCGGCGAGTCGTACGACGTCACCTTGCCGGCGTAGGCGCCCGCGTCGTCGAAGACCGCGCTCCAGCTGGTGGGCGCCGGCGAGACCTCGTCGGTGCGGTACATCAGCAGGTTCGCGCCCCAGCCGTGGGGGACGCCGTACATCTGGCCGTTGACCGAGTTCCAGTCGCGGTCCTTGAGGAAGTCGAAGACGTCGGCGTAGTTGGGCACCAGGTCGGTGTTGACCGGTGCGACCGCGCCGCTCGCGATGAGGCGCAGCGACGCGTCACCCGAGGCGGACACGACGTCGTACTGGCCGGAGTTCATCAGGTTGACGGCCTCGTCGGAGGTGCCGAACACCTTGACGTCGACCTGGCATCCGGTGGCCTTCTCGAACGGCGTCACCCAGTCGACGCTCTTGTCGGTGGAGCCGTCCTCGGCGTAGCCCGGCCAGGCGAGGACCGACAGCGCGCCCTCGTTGTCGCCGAGCTCGGTGGCCATCGGGACGTCCGGCGGGGTGAACCCGCCGCCGCCCGCCTCGGCCTTGTCGCCACCGGTGTCGCCACCGGACGACGTGCCGCAGGCCGCCAGGGCCATCAGCAGCACGACACTGCCCGCGACAACGCGGGCCCGTCGCATGGTTCTCATGGTGTCTCCTTCGATGAGGTCGGCCGTGTCGCCGTGGTGGATCCCGAGGTCAGGGTGATGAGGTGTTCGTCGGACCAGCCGAGGTCGACCCGCTGTCCGCTGTGGGAGAGGGCCTGGTCGGCCGAGCCGTGGAGGTTCTGTCGGAGCACGGTGAGTGCGCCGCCGGAGTCGAGGTCGACGTGGAAGTGGGTGACCGACCCGAGATAGGCGACCGTGGCCACGGTGCCGCTCGCGCGGACCGGCTCGGTGAGCTCTCCTGCGGCGGCGAAGTGGATCTTCTCCGGGCGGATACTGAACGTCCCCGCGCGGCCCAGGATCGACTCTGCGGCGGCGCCGGTGAGCAGGTTGGACGTGCCGACGAAGCCGGCGACGAAGTCTGACGCAGGGTGCTCGTAGAGCTCGGCGGGTGCCGCGACCTGCTCGATGTGCCCCTCGTTGAAGACCGCGATGCGGTCGCTCATCGTGAGCGCCTCTTCCTGGTCGTGGGTCACGAACACGAAGGTGATGCCCACATCGCGCTGGATCTGCTTGAGCTCGATCTGCATCTCCCGGCGCAGCTTGAGGTCGAGGGCGCCGAGCGGCTCGTCGAGCAACAGCACCTTGGGGTGGTTGACCAGGGCTCGCGCCAGGGCCACCCGCTGGCGCTGGCCGCCGGAGAGCTGGGCGGGCCTGCGGTCGCCGTATCCGCTGAGGCGGACCGTCTCGAGGGTGGCGAGAGCGCGCTGGCGCCGCTCCGCCTTGGCGACCTTCTTGACCCGCAGGCCGTACTCGACGTTGGTGAGCACGTCCATGTGGGGGAAGAGGGCGTAGTCTTGGAAGACCGTGTTGACGTCGCGCTGGTTGGGTGGCTGGCCGGTGACGTCGCCGTCTCCGAGCAGGATGCGGCCTGAGGTCGGCTCCTCGAAGCCGGCGATCATCCGCAGCACCGTGGTCTTGCCCGACCCGGACGGGCCGAGCATCGAGAAGAACTCGCCGTCCTCGATCGTCAGGTCGATGCCGTCGACGGCCCGTACGTCGCCGAAATGCTTGGTGATGCCCTCGAGTCGGATCGCGGGGGCGGGGGAGTCCATGCGGGGGCGGCTCCTTCGGGATGAGAAGTGTTGTGCACCCTAAGACACCCGGAAACGGCAACACAACCGCGACTCGGGTGCTGAAACCGAACAGAAACCTTGCAGAAACGAGACAGGCCCGGCACCCCGGTGCCGAGCCTGTCCCGATGGGGTTGTGCGCAATCAGGTCACGAGGTCCGCCACCGCGTCCGAGTTCTCCTCGGAGCGCCGCAGGGCGCCGACGACGAGGCCGAGGACGAAAACGATGAACGGCGAGAGCACGAGGATCCAGCCGAACGTGGACAGACCGAACGTCTGGGCCGTCGGGTCGACGCCCTCGGCGGTGGTGCCGGCCAGCAGGCCGAACCGCGCCATCACGAGGTAGGCGCCGATGATCAGCCCGACGATCGAGATGATCGGGGCGATCATCGTGCTCCAGACTCCTCCGCCGCCGGAGCGCCGGAAGTGCATGATCACCGAGACCGAGACCAGGATCTCGACCAGGACGATCGCGAGGACGGCGACGGCGCTGAACCAGTAGAAGAGGTTCAGGACGGGATCCTTGCCGGTGGCGGCGAACCAGGCGATGACCGCGCCGGTGACCGTCGAGGTGGCCAGGGCGCCGACGAGCGGAGCCCCGCGGCCGTTGACGTGGTCGAGGGCCTTGGGCAGCACGCCGGCGCGGCCCAACGAGAAGAAGTAGCGCGCCGCGCTGTTCTGGAATGCGAGCAGACCGGCGAAGAGGCTGCTGAGCACCAGCCAGCTCATCGTGGTCGCCAGCCAGCCGCCGACGTACTCCTCGGCCACGCCGAAGATGACCGCTGCCGGGTCGGCGAGACCGCCGCTCTGCTCGGCGACCTTGTCGACCACCGAGTTGCTGCCCACGCCGCTGACGACGGCCCACGACGTGATCGCGAACAGGACGGCGATGAGGATCACGGCGGTGTAGGTCGCGATCGGGACGGCCCGCTTGGGGTTCTTGGTCTCCTCGGCATAGATGGCGGTGGCCTCGAAGCCGATGTAGGAGGCGAAGGCGAACGCGAGCGCGATACCTGCGGAGCCGCTGAAGCCGCCGGCGAAGATCTTGCTCGGTGAGAAGGAGGCGGCCAGCGCGAAGCCGTCGGGGCCACCACCGTGAGCGATCACGGCGACCGCCATGAGCGTGAGGGAGGCGACCTCGAGGATCATCAGGACGCCGAGGACCTTGGCGCCGATGTCGACCTGGAGGATGGACAGGATCGTCACGAGGGCCCAGGCGATGAGTGCCCAGGTCCACCAGTTGAGGTTGGTCCCCAGCTTCTCGTTGAGCTGGAAGGACGCCAGGCCGCCGAAGAAGCCGAAGATCGCGAGCTGGATGGTGAGATAGGCGAACAGCGAGACGAACGCCGAACCGACACCGGGGACGATCCCGAGGCCGCGACCGACGTAGGCGAAGAACGCGCCGGCGTTGCTGACCTGGCTGCTCATGGCGGCGTAGCCGACGCTGAAGATCAGCAGGATCAGTCCCACGGCGAGGTAGGCGCCGGGCGCGGCGGCCCCGTTGCCGAGAACGATGGCGACCGGCACCGCGCCGGTCATGCCGACCAGCGGAGCCGCGGCGGCGACCACGAAGAAGACCACGCCGGCGATGCCGAGCTTGTTGGCCGCCAGGTTCTCGCCGGGCAGGATCTCGTGGTGTTCGTGCGGGTTCGGGGGCAGTTTCTGGGTGCTGGACTCAGAGTTAGTCATGCGTGTCTCCGGGATCGGGGGACGGGGAACGGGTGCGGTTTCCGAGCACTGCACCCACCTCAGGTGCGCCCGCATGTGCGCCAGGTCACAAGCGAAGCCGTTTGGCCCCGTACGATAGGGGTCGAAGTCAGGGTTGCCAAGCCTAGGAACAGGTTTGTGGACGTTTCTTGACCGTGGCAAGCCTCACCAATACGTTTGGCCCCTAACGAACGCCCCTGACGCCGGTTGCCCACGACCGCCCCCGCGAAGGAGCCCGATGACGGAGCAGAGTCACCCCGCGCCCTCGACCCCCACGCCTTCGACTGCAGTGGTCGAGGGCGTCACTGTCGATGTGCGGCACTGGATCGGTGGAGAGCGGGTCGCGTCGGCCACGACCTTCGCCGACATCTCCCCGATCGACGAGACCGAGATCGCCCAGGTGCACGCGGCCGGCGCCGACGAGGTCGACCGCGCCGTCGCCGCTGCTCGGGCGGCGTTCCCCGCGTGGGCGGCGCTGCCCGTAGCCGAGCGCTCGGCGATCCTGCGCCGGGTCGCCGACGGCGTCGAGGCGCGGGTCGAGGACCTGTCCCGCGTCGAGACCCGCGACAACGGCTCGCTGATCCGCTCCCACCGCCGCGGCGTGATGCCGCGCGTGGCGATGAACTTCCGCTTCTTCGCCGACTATGCCGAGCACGAGCTGGGGCACCCCGACATGGAGGTGCCCGGGCGCGGCCACCGTGAGCGGGTCACCTACGACCCCGCCGGAGTCGTCGCGATCATCACGCCCTGGAACGCACCCCTGATGCTGGCCACCTGGCGGATCGGCCCGGCGCTCGCGGCCGGCAACACCGTCGTCCTCAAGCCGCCGGAGTGGGCGCCGCTGACGGCGAGCCTGCTCGCCGACATCATGCACGAGGCCGGCGTACCCGCCGGGGTCTTCAACGTGGTGCAGGGCAGCGGCCGTGACGCCGGTGCGCCGCTGACCTCGCACCCGGGCATCAATCGGCTCGCGTTCACCGGCTCCGTGCCGACGGCGGGCGTCATCGCCGCGGCGGCCGCGCCCAACATCGTGCCGCTGTCGTTCGAGCTCGGCGGCAAGTCGCCGCTCGTCGTGTTCGCCGACGCCGACCTCGACCTCGCCGTCGACCTGGCCGTCGAGCAGTTCGACAACGCCGGGCAGGTCTGCCTCAAGGCGGCCCGGATGCTGGTGGAGTCGTCGATCGTCGACGAGTTCACCGAGCGGGTCGTGGCCAAGGCCGCCCAGCTGCGCCAGGGCGACCCGCGCGAGGAGGACACCGACGTCTCCGCGCTGATCAGCCGGGTGCACTTCGACAGGATGATCGGGTTCGTGGACCGGGCCGTGGCCGACGGTGCCCGGGTGCTGCTCGGCGGGGGGCCCAACGACGACCTCGGCGGGCTCTTCATGCGCCCGACGATCATCGTCGACGCGGAGCCGGGCGCGGAGATCCTCGCCGAGGAGGTCTTCGGCCCCGTGCTCACCATCGAGACCTTCGAGACCGAGGACGAGGCCGTTTCGATGGCCAACGACACCCGGTTCGGGCTCGCCGCCACCCTCGTCACCGGGGACGCCGACCGCGCCGAGCGGGTGTCGGGTCTGCTCGACGCGGGCACCGTCTGGGTGAACTGCTTCTTCGTCCGAGACCTCGGGGCACCGTTCGGCGGCAACGGCCAGTCCGGCATCGGCCGTGAGGGCGGAGTCTGGAGCTTCGACTTCTACACGAACATCAAGAATTCGGTCTTCGCGCCGGATGGTTGGAGGAAATGACATGGGTGAGGTAGTCGGCGCCGGGATCCTGGCGCACGTACCAACGATCATGCTGCCGGAGGAGACCCGCAAGGAGCTCAACGGCGGGAGCGACTTCAGCCTGGGCCCCGCGCTGCACCAGATCCGGGCCGAGCTCTTCGAGACCCTCGACTACGACACCGTGGTCGTCTTGGACTCCCACTGGTTCACGACCGTGGAGTTCGTCGTCACCGCGCAAGACCGGCGGGCCGGGCTCTTCACGGCCGAGGAGCTCCCGCGCGGCATGTGCCGGATCCCCTACGACTGGCGCGGCGACCCCGAGCTCGCCCGAGCGATGGAACGCGTCGCCCCCCAGCACTCGACGTGGGTCACGGCGATCGACGACCCCTGTCTGCCGATGTACTACCCGTCCCTGAACATGTGGAAGTTCCTCGGCGAGGGCCTCGACAAGCAGTGGATCGCGGTCTCGGTCGCCCAGACCGGCGACGGTGAGGACTTCCTCCGGGCCGGGCGCGCCATCGGTCAGGCCATCGCCGAGACCGACCGCAAGGTCCTCCTGATCGCCTCCGGTGCGCTCTCCCACACCTTCTGGAAGCTGCGCCAGCTGCGCGACCACGAGGCCGCCGGCACCGACCACATCTTCACCCAGGAGGCCTATCACGCGGACCTGGAGCGCATCGACTGGTTCAAGGCCGGCGACCACAAGCGGGTGCTCGAGACGATGCCCGAGTTCATGCGCTACCGGCCCGAGGCGATGTTCGCCCACTACCTGATGATGGCCGGCGCGCTCGGCGAGGAGGACCTCACCGCGGCCGGTCGTCAGTACGGCGCCTACGAGAACTCGATCGGGACGGGACAGGTGCACCTGTGGTTCGATCGCCCCGAGGGCGGCTTCCCGCGCCCGCACGCCACTCCGGAGGACCCGGACTACACCCGCCAGATGGGCAGTGCCGGCGCCGACGTGCCCGCGGCCGGCTGAGAGAGGACCTCGATGACCCTGCGTGAGACCCGCCGGATCCTGCTCGACGGCAACGCCGTCGACGTCGTACGGCGTGGGGAGACCCTGGTGGCCGGCGACGGCCGCGAGGTGGCCATCGCCGAGGCGATCCACCTGCCCCCGGTGACCCCGACCAAGATCGTCTGCGTCCACCTCAACTACATCTCCCGGGTCACCGAGCTGATGACCGCGCTGCCGAAGGCGCCGACCTACTTCCACAAGCCGGTGTCGGCGCTCAACGCGCACGAGGCGGCCGTCGTACGGCCCGAGCGGTGCAAGTGGCTCAACTACGAGGGCGAGATCGCCATCGTGATCGGCCGCACCTGCCGCAACGTGTCGCCCGAGGAGGCCGGCGACTACATCCGCGGCTACACCGTGGCCAACGACTACGGCCTGCACGACTTCCGCGACACCGACTCCGGGTCGATGCTGCGCGTGAAGGGCGCCGACACGCTGTGCCCGGTCGGTCCCGGCGTGGTCGAGGGCTGGGACTTCCGCGGCAAGCAGATCCGCACCCTCGTCAACGGTGAGGTCCGCCAGGACGGCAACACCGACGAGATGGAGTGGGACATGCACTACCTCGTCGCCGACATCGCGCGGACCATCACCCTCCAGCCCGGTGACCTGCTGCTGTCGGGGACGCCGGCGATCTCGCGGACCGTCTATCCCGGCGACGTCGTCGAGGTGGAGGTCGAGGGGCTCGGCACGCTGCGCAACCACATCGTGTCGGGACCGGCCCCGATCCGCGATGATGTGGGGGCGCAGCCGACGGAGTCCGAAGAGGTCCTCTCGACCGCCCAGGGCGGGGACTGGGAGTTCCGCGGCATTCGCAAGCCCCTGCCCCCTCAGCCCTAACCGACAAGGTCCCCGATGCCCGACACCACGGCCGCCGAGCGGCCGCTCATCGCGATCCCCTCACGCTTCTCCGAGAGCGCGTCCGCGCTGCGCTACCGGGCCATGGTGGCCTCGCGCAACCTCGTCGAGGCCGTCTATGGAGCCGGCGGGGAGCCGCTGCTCGTGCACCCCGTGGCGCCCGGCGGTGTGGTGTCCGACGACGAGGTGGCCGCACGCCTGCGCTGGGTCGACGGGGTGCTGCTGCCCGGTGGTGGCGACATGGCCGGTCACTGGGCCGGCCAGCCCGACCACGCCTCGCTCTATGACGTCGACGAGGAGCAGGACGCCTTCGACCTCGCGGTCGCCCGGGTCGCGCTCGCGGCCGGCGTACCGCTGCTCTCGATCTGCCGAGGCACCCAGGTGGTCAACGTGGCCCGCGGCGGCACCCTCGTGCAGGACATGGACGAGCACAGCGGCGAGATCGGCCACCACCGCAACCATGTCCACCACGTGACCGTCGACCAGGGCACCGCGGCCGGCACGATCGTGGGGGAGGCCGTCGAGGTCTCCTGCTACCACCACCAGTGCCTCGCCGAGCTCGGCGACGGCCTCGTCGTGACCGCCCGCTCCGAGGAGGGCGTCGTCGAAGCCGTCGAGCTTCCGTCGTCGCCGGGGTGGTTCCTCGGCGTCCAGTGGCACCCCGAGGACACCTGGCAGACCGAGCCCAAGCAGCTCGCCGTACTCCAGGCTTTCGTGGCCGCTGCCCGCGCTGGGCGGTGAGGGTGCCGGGCTTGGTCGCCGTGGTGGTGGTCGCCGTGGTGACGGTTCATCAAGGTAGGAAGGTGAACCCTCACTTCCCTAGGTGAATTCGGCTAGGGAAGTGAGGGTTCACCCACCTACCGTGATGAACCAGCAGCACGAGCGTCGAAATGAGATATCCGTCCCTCCGTCTGACGCATACGCCGCCGTAGGTCTACGGTTTCGCCATGTCGCTGTACCCGCCGAAGCCGCAGCCGGGCGACGCCGTCGCCGTGCTGTCGCCGGGTGCTGCGCTGCCGGAGGTGTTCCCGGGGCCCTATGAGCTGGGGCTGCGCCGGCTGCAGCGTGACTTCGCTCTCCGCCCGGTGGAGTACGCCACCACCCGGCGGTGGTCGAGCCCCCAGGCTCGGGCCGACGACGTGATGGCGGCCTTCGCGGACCCCGACATCAAGGCGATCGTGACCAGCATCGGCGGGAGCGACCAGCTCAAGATCCTGCGCTACCTCGACCCCCAGGTCATCCTCGACAACCCCAAGCCCTTCTTCGGGACGAGTGACAACACCAACCTGCACCACTACCTGTTCAACCTCGGCCTGGTGTCCTACTACGGCGGCACCGTCATGACGACGCTGGGTCGCCCCGGTGGCATCAACGACCACAGCGCCTATGCGTTCACGATGGCGATGTTCACCTCCGAGTGGTACGACCTGCGCCCCGCCGATGCCTACACCGACATGGAGCGAGACTGGTCCGACCCGGCCTGGGCCGAGGAGCCGCCCGAGATGCTGCCCGGCACCGGCTGGACCTGGCACGGTCCGCGCACCGCCGTCGAGGGACGCCTGTGGGGTGGCCAGCTCGAGATCGTCGACTTCCAGCTGCGGGCCAACCGCTACCTCCTGCCGGAGGAGGAGTACGACGGTGCGGTGCTGTTCCTCGAGACCAGTGAGGAGATGCCGTCCTCGGAGTACGTCTGGCGGTCGCTGATGTGCCTGGCGGAGCGGGATCTTCTCCAGCGCTTCTCCGCGCTCCTGATGGGTCGCCCCAAGGGCTGGTCGCTGGACCGCCGCCACTCACCCGTACGCCGCCGCGCCTATGTCGAGGCCCAGCACGAAGCCGTCCTCGAGATCTACCGCGACTACAAGATCGACGTCCCGATCATCTTCGACATCGACCTCGGTCACACCGATCCGCAGATCGTGGTGCCGCACGGGGGGCTGGTCCGCATCGACCCGGAGCAGCGGTCGGTCGCGGTCCGCTACTAAGCGTCGGTGCTGCGTTCGCCCTCACCGATGGTGACGATGTGGCGCAAGGTCCGCGTCAGCGCCTCGACCTCAGGGGTCGGCAGCCCGGCGACGAGCTCGGCCTCGGCGAGGTTGAACTGCGGGTAGAGCTCGGTCATCAGCTCGCGCCCCGCCGGGGTGAGGGTCAGCTCGACCAGCCGGCGGTCGACGGTGCTGTGCACCCGCGTCACGAGGCCACGGCTGACCAGCGTGTCGGTCACCCCGGTCAGCGTGGCCTTGGAGATGCCGACGTTCTCGGCGACGTACCTCGTCTGCATGCTGTCCCAGATCCACAGCAGCCACAGCACCAGGAAGCCGGTCCAGGTCAGGTCGTTGGGGCGCAGCACCTTGTTGGTGAGGTGCTGCCGGGCGGCGTTGGCGGCTCGGTAGAGGCTCGAGATCGCGTGGGCCGCCGGGAAGTCCAGCGCCAGGGTCCCGACGCGATCGGTCATCGCGCGCTCGGTCTCGGCGAGGGTGTGCTGGTCCGGCATGCTCGAACCTTACCCACCGCCCACCACCTGGGCGTGTCGGTCGTCACACGAGGGGCTCTGGTTACGGTCTGCGCATGCACTACGTCCTCACCCTCTCGTGTCCTGACCGTCCCGGCATCGTGCGGGCGTTGGCGGAGGGTGTGGTCTCGGTGGGGGGCAACATCGTGGAGAACGCGCAGTTCTCCGACCCGGTCACCGGCACGTTCTGCATGCGCACCCACTTCGAGACCGACGCGGTCGAGGTGGAGGCGGTACGCGCGGCGCTGCTGGCGCAGCTGGCAGGCTTCGACCCGACCTTGACGCTGCGACCGGTGGAGGTACGCCGCCGCGCGCTGATCATGGTGTCGAAGTTCGACCACTGCCTGCTCGACCTGGTCTACCGCTGGCAGATCGGGGAGCTGCCGGTCGACATCGCGGCGGTGGTGTCCAACCACGAGGACTGTCGCGAGCTGGTGGAGCGCGCCGGGCTCGAGTTCGTGCATCTCCCGGTGACGCCCGCGACCAAGCCGGAGGCCGAGGCCGCGTTGCTGGCGATGGTGGAGGAGCGCGGGGTCGACTTCGTGGTGCTGGCCCGCTACATGCAGGTGCTCTCCGACGACCTGTGCCGGGCGCTGTCGGGACGGGTGATCAACATCCACCACTCGTTCCTGCCGGGGTTCAAGGGTGCCAAGCCCTACCACCAGGCCTATGAGCGTGGGGTCAAGCTGATCGGCGCGACGGCGCACTTCGTGACCGCCGATCTCGACGAGGGCCCCATCATCGAGCAGGACGTCGTCCGGGTCAGCCACGCCGACGACGCGGCCACGCTGGTCGCGATCGGGCGTGACGTGGAGCGGCGGGTGCTGTCCCACGCCGTACGCCTGCACGCCGAGGACCGCGTGCTCCTCACCGGCGCACGGACCGTCGTCTTCGACTGACGCCTCAGACGAGCCGCTCGAGCGACGTGCCGCCGTTCCAGACGACGCCGACCTGGCGGTAGTAGCCGCCGATGACCTCGTCGACCGTGAGGCGGGAGAGCTCCTCGGTGGGGGAGTCGTAGAGGTTGACCTCGACGTCGCCCTTCCAGGACTGGCCGCCCTCGAACTCGGCCCCACCGGACCGGATCAGCTCGGAGTAGGCGTCGCCGTGGCCCGCGATGTCGGGATAGATGCGGTGGTGGGCCATCGGGTGGCCGTTGACGAACCCGTTGGTGTCCGACTCCTCGCGCAGGGTGAGGACGACGTCCGCGAGGCGGCGGTCGCCGGCCGCGAGGGTCGCGCCGAACTGCCCACCGGGGCCGATCACCGGCGAGGCGTGCGGGAAGGCGTGGGGGCGGGTCTGCCACATCGTGCCGAGCTTCTTGGGATAGCCCTGGTGCATGCCGCGCGCGATGGCGAAGTCCTTGTCGACCCAGATGTAGACGCAGCGGGAGTAGGTCTCGCCGCGGTAGGAGCAGCGGACGACGACGAACGCCTCCTTGTACTGCGACCGGATCGGGTCGAGCAGCTCCTCGCGGGAGGACGAGCACGACTGCCAGTCGGCCCAGATGAGGGCGACGGCGCCGGGGTCCTCGGGGGCCAGGTCGAGGGGCGCGGGCAGCAGCTCGGCCACCCGGGCGGGGTCGGTGCGGTACTCGACGGTGAGCAGGTCACCGGAGTAGTACCAGGGCGGTGACGGGATCAGGGAGGCCTGCCCGGACGCCGTACGGGGGAAGAAGAAGCCCAACTGGTCGGTCATGGGGGTGCTCCTCATGGTCGGTCGGTGGGCCGGCTGGGCGACCCGTCGTGAGACGTTTGGGTCCGTACGATAGCCGTCGTTCCGGGGGTGCGGAACCTCTTGCCCACCCCCGGCCACCTGGGTACTGTTCGGACCCAAACGACGTCTTGACGTTATCAACGCCTTACCTTGCCTCCACTCCGGAAGGACTCCCCGCCCATGGCGCACTTCGACGTATCCGGACTGCAACCCGCCGCCGACCGTCTCATCGAGCAGGGCATCGACGTGGTGCGTCTCGGCTATGCCGACATCATCGGCACCGACCGCAGCCGCGACGTCCTGGTGAACCGGTTCCCGCGCACCGTCGGCAGCGGGGTGGCGTTCTGCCGCTCGGTCTTCGGCACGACGCCGCGCGGCGGCGTGGTGGACATCGACGGCGGCCTGTCCGACGGACTGCCCGACATCCTGGCCTTCCCCGACGTCGACACGCTGCTCCCCGTCCCGTGGGAGCCGGGCGTGGCCCACTGCATCGCCGACCTCTACAACGCCGACGGCACCCCGGCCCTCGACAGCCCGCGCGGCGTCCTCAAGAAGGTCATCGCCGAGTTCACCGAGATCGGCATGCTGCCGATGGTCGGGCCCGAGCTGGAGTTCTATGTCCTCGAGGAGTCCGACAAGTCGCCCTCGGGGTGGAAGCGCTACGGCGAGGGCACCGGCAACGTCTATGTCTCCGGGCGCAAGGGCGACCCCGAGAACGTCCTGCTCAACTCGCTGCGTCGCCTCGGCGAGTACGGCCTCGAGGTCGTCGCCGCCAACCACGAGTTCTCCTCCGGCCAGTTCGAGATCAACCTGTGGCACGGCGAGGCGCTCGACGCCGCCGACCGGGCCCACCGCTTCAAGGCCGCCGTCAAGGAGATGGCCCTCATGCAAGGGCGCCTCGCGACCTTCATGCCCAAGCCGTTCAACGACGAGGGTGGCTCCGGCTACCACCTGCACTTCTCGCTCTGGTCGCCCGACAAGTCGACACCGCTGTTCGACGACCCGTCGCAGGAGCACGGGCTGTCGAAGGCCGCCCGCCACGCGGTCGCCGGCATCCTCAAGCACGCGCCCGCGCTGGCTGCGGTCTGCAACCCGACCATCAACTCCTACAAGCGGTTCGGCCCCGACACGCTCGCTCCGTGGCTGATGGACTGGGGCATGGACAACCGCTCCGCGATGGTGCGGATCCCCCCGGAGCGCGGCTCCGCGGCGCGCATGGAGCTGCGACTCGGCGACGCCAGTGCCAACTCCTACCTCGCCATCGCCGGGATGCTCGCCGCGGCGCTGCTCGGCATCAAGGAGGAGATCGAGCCGCCGGAGCCGCTCGTGGGCTACGGCTACGACGTCACCAAGGCCGACAAGCTGCCCGGCACCCTCGGACAGGCGCTCGACGCCCTCGAGGCCGACGAGGAGTTCCGCGCCGCGCTCGGCGAGCCGTTCGTCAAGGCCTTCCTGACCTACAAGCGCGACGAGATCGAGCGCTTCCACACGTGGATCACCGACTGGGAGTTCCACGAGTACACCTACCACCTCTGAGCAGCACCTGCCGGTGGTCGCGCGCCCGCGGCCGCTGGGACCGCCGTACCCACTGATGAAGGAGCGCCCCATGCCACGTCACGAGCCCGTCCCCCTGGAAGAGGTCGACCTCTCCGACATCGACGGCTTCGCCAACCTGCGCGGCTTCGCCCAGCTCGACACCCTGCGCGCCGAGGACCCCGTGCACTGGAACCCCGAGGCCGGTGGCAACAGCGGCTTCTGGGCCGTCACCAAGTACAACGACATCTGGGCGGTCGACCGCGACCCGGAGACCTTCACCTCGTCGAAGTTCGTCAACATCGAGGAGGTCGACGACGACCTCATGGAGTTCCGTCGCTCGCTGCTCGAGACCGACGGCACCCGCCACGCCGCCATGCGTCGCCTGGTGCAGCGCGAGTTCACTCCCCGCACCCTGATGAAGAACTACGAGGGCTTCCTGCGCGAGCTGACCACGAAGACCGTCGACGACGCCTTCGCCGCGGCCGCCGACAACGGCGGCTCGATCGACTTCGTCAAGAAGATCAGCGCCGACTTCCCGATCAACGTGCTCGCGCGCATCCTCGACGTACCTCAGGGCGACACCGCCCAGCTGATCGCCTGGGGCAACGAGCTGGTCGCCAACACCGACCCCGACTACGCCAAGGTGCGCGCCGACCTGGCGGAGTCCGACGAGTACCGCCACCTGCCGTTCCGCTCGCCGACCGTCCAGGAGGTGTGGGACTACGGCAACGACCTCAAGGCCAAGCGCGTCGGCGGCGACGGCACGGACCTGGTGTCGGTCCTCGCCAACCGGATGCCCGACGACGGTGTCCCGCTGAGCCAGCAGGACTTCAACAACTACTTCTCGCTGCTGGTGATCGCCGGCAACGAGACCACCCGCCACTCGATCTCCAACGCGATGGTCGGTCTGATCGAGAACCCCGACCAGATGCGGATCCTCCAGGAGAACCCGGACCTGATCCCCGAGGCGATCGAGGAGCTGTTGCGCTGGGCCTCGCCGGTCTATCACTTCCGCCGGACCGCCACGCGCGACGTGGAGCTCGGCGGCAAGCAGATCAAGGAAGGCGACAAGGTCGTCATGTGGTTCGGCTCGGGCAACCGTGACGACGAGGTGTTCGAGAACCCCTACACGCTCGATGTCACCCGCAAGAACGTCGACCACATGACCTTCGGCAAGGGGTCCCCGCACCTCTGCCTGGGCAACAACCTGGCCCGCATGGAGATCCGCCTCATGTTCGCCGAGCTCCTGCCGCGGCTCAAGGAGATCGACTTCGACGGCGACGTCCGCCGGGTGCGCTCCAACTTCGTCAACGGGATCAAGGCGTTCCCCGTGACGATGACTCCTGCCTGAGGTCGGCTCTTTGGCTGGGCCGCCAGATTCCCCGCGTACGCGGGGAATCTGGCACCTACTGATTGAAACAACGGCCAGTAAGTGCCAGTTTCACCCAGTAGGTCCACGCTTGGGGCGTGCGGACGCGACGCTCAGCGAGCGCCGGTCTCGTCTGCGACCAGCCGGTCCAGGATCCGTCGTACGGCGGTCGCGGCGGCGTCCGCGGCGACGCTGACCGTGGGCCGGGCTCCGTCGTCGGTGATCACCTGCTGCATCGACTCCAGGGCCGACTGCACGCGCCGGTAGTAGCGACCGAACACCGGTGACAGGGTGCCGGTGGCGGCACCGCCGGGGGCGAAGTCGCGGCTGACCCTCCAGACGTGCCGCGTGGTGGTCTCGTCGATGGGCGTCAGTGCGTGGGTGAACACGAAGGTGCGCGTCGGCTGGCCGTCGGCATCGACGTGCCACCGGTCGACCCACAGGCCCGGAGACACGAACTCACCCTCCTCGCGCTGCGCGAACGCCTCGTCGGAGCCGACGCCCGCGACCATGGCGTGCCAGGGCGCGAGCGGAGACGCCGGGAAGTCCCGGCTGAACTGCATCGTGGTCTCGCTGACGGTCACCTTGAGTGGCGGCGTGGGGCCGGAGCCGAGAGCCGGCGGTGCGATGTCGGGGTCCACGTGGACGACGTGGGTGATGTCGGAGAAGTTGTCGATCAGCAGCTGCACGGCGGCCCGGGTCTCCCAGGCGTCGCCGAAGGTCGACCAGGCGGCGTCCCGCAGCCACGACGTGTCGGGCGCCGGGCGCAGCCTGGCCAGGCGCGGGTCGCCGGTCCAGATCCACACGAACGAGCCGTCGTCGTGGACGGGGAACGCCCGCACAGCGGTGCCGAACGGCACGTTGGGCTGGGTCGGCACCCGGACACAGCGTCCGTCCGGGGCGTAGCGGAAGCCCGAGTAGGCGGCCACGATGTCGTCGCCGTCGAGGTGGCCGCCGCTGAGCGGGACCGGGCGGTGGGCACACCGGTCCTCCAGGGCGACGGCATCCCCGGCGACCGTGCGATAGAGCGCGACCGGCGTGCCGAGCACGCGCCGGGCGAGCGGCGTACGGCCGACCTCCTCGGAGGTGGCGGCGGCGTACCAGGCGGCGTGGGGGATGTCGGCGCAGCGGCGCGGGGTGGTGTCGGTGGTGGTCATCGTCATCGCTCCTTCACACGTCCAGGACCAGGCGGGCGCTGCGGGCTCGTGACACGCAGACCATCATGCAGTCGTTGGCGTCCTGCTCGTCGGCGTCGAGCACCGAGTCGCGATGGTCGACCTCGCCCTCAAGCACGGCGGTCTCACAGGTGCCGCAGACGCCTTCGAGGCAGGAGCCGAGCACGGCCACACCGGCCCCGCGCAGCGCGTTGAACACGGTCTCGTCGGCCGGGACCGTGACGGTGAGCCCCGACCGCTGCAGCACGAGCTCGAACGCCGAGTCGTCCCCCTCGTGCTCGATCTCCTTGGCGGCGAACCGTTCGAGGTGAAGTGCGCCCTGAGGCCAGGTGGCCGCCTCCTTCTCGACGACGGCGAGGAGTGGCTCGGGTCCGCAGCAGTAGATCAGCGTGCCGGCATCGGGCTTGCTCAGGATGCCGGCGATGTCGAGCAGCCCCGCCTCGTCTTGCGGCACGAACGTCACGCGCTCGCCGTACGACGCCAGCTGGTCGGCGTAGGCCATCGAGGACCGGGTCCGACCGCCGTAGTAGAGGTGCCAGTCGGCACCGGCGGCGTCGGCGGCCTCGATCATCGGCAGCATGGGCGTGATGCCGATGCCGCCACCGATGAAGATGTAGCGGGGCGAAGTGGCCAGGGGGAAGTTGTTGCGCGGCCCGCGGATCCGGAGCGTGTGGCCCTCGGCGAGGGCGTGCACCGCCCGCGAGCCACCTCGACTGTCGGGGGCCAGCAGGACGGCGACCTGGTAGGCGGAGAGGTTGCCGGGGCTGCTGCACAGGGAGTACTGCCGGATCAGGCCGTCGTCGAGCATCAGGTCGATGTGCGCACCGGGCGTCCATGGCGGGAGCGGGCGGCCGTCGTCGGCCGTGAGGGTCAGCTCGACCACGTCGTCGGCCGGGCGGTGGACGGTGGACACGAGCACGTCAGCCTCGAACTCGCTGACTTCGGTGGGTTGGCTCATCGGTGCACTCCATCGCTGGCAGGATCCGAGGATCATCCGGGTAGTCAGATGGTCGCGCGGAGCCCGCGCGACCATTAGGCTCCGAACGATAAACGGCCGCCGGAGGCCTCGACAAGGTCTTGCCGGCGGCTTTGGACATTCGACGGCCGGGGGAGCCCCTCCGGCCGTCTGCGATGAGAGCGAGGCTGCATGCGGGCACTGGTGATCCAGCACGACCACGTCTCACCCCCCGGCCCGGTCGGGGACCGGCTCGAGGCACGCATGATCGACGTCGAGCTTCATCAGATCGTCCCCGAGGCGGACTTCGACCAGCCGGGCGTCCCGGCACGCTTCCCGGAGGTCGGTCGCTACGACCTCGTCGTGGTGATGGGCTCACCCTGGTCGGTCTATGACGAGGAACGGATCGGCTCCTGGGTCGTCCCGGAAGCGCAGCTGTTGAGGGACGCCGACGCGTCCGGCGTACCCGTCCTGGGCATCTGCTTCGGCGGTCAGCTGCTGTCGCAGGCGCACGGCGGCCGGGTCGAGCGCTCCTCCCAGCCGGAGGTCGGCTGGGTGTCCATCCAGACCGACGACGAGCAGCTCGTGCCGCACGGGCCGTGGTTCCAGTGGCACTTCGACCGTTGGGTCATGCCGCCCGGGGCACGCGAGGTGGCCCGCACCGAGGTCTCGTCGCAGGCCTACGTGCTGCGCCGCAACCTCGCAGTGCAGTTCCACCCCGAGCTGACCTCAGGGATGCTGCACGGCTGGCTCGACAACGGCGGCGACGTCCAGGCGATCAAGCACGGTTTCGATCCCGAGCAGATGTACGCGGACACCGTCGCGGAGGACCCGGCCTCGCGGGCGCGCGCCTATGCCCTCGTGGACGCGTTCCTCGACCGGATCGCGCGCCCCTGAGGCGTCCCACACCCCGGTCTCACGGGTCGCACTTCTCGACCGAAACTGGCACTTCTCGGCCGAAGTTTCGGTCGAGAAGTGCCAGTTTCACCGGCGCGCCGGTGAAACCGACCTCCCTCAGCGCACCAGCCGCAGAGCAAGCTGAGGGCACACCTTGACGGCCTCACGGGCGTCGGCGAGGTGGTCGGGGGTCACGGGGCCGTTCACGATCGGGTAGCCCCACTCGTCGAGGTCGATGATGTCCGGCAGCACCTCGTGGCACAGGCCGCGGCCCTTGCACTTGGGCCAGTCGACGCGCAGCTGGCTCTTGCTCACGAGGCCTCCTCGGTGCGGACGGCCCGGGCGGCGCGATGGGTGCAGAAACCGGCGGCGTGCGAGTCGAGCTCGTCGCCGAACCCGGCGAGCAGCGACTGCACGAGGCGCACGGTGCCGTCCGGGTGGGCGCAGGCTCCGCGGCGTACGACGATCTCGCTGAGCTGCTCGACCCGGGCGAGGTCACCCCCACCCAGCGACACCCCGCGCAGCGCGGACGCGAGGGCCGGCAGCCCGTTGAAGCAGGGGCCGCAGCGCCGGGCGCTCTGCCCGGCGAGGTAGTCGACGATCCGGGTGGTGAAGCTGACCGGGCAGTCCTGGACCGACACCACGATGCCGGCGCCGAGGGGGGTGCCCTGGGCCTTCATGCCGTCGACGCTGACGATGGTGTTCGCGACGGTCGACCAGGGTGCCCACGAACCGTGGAAGCCGCCGAGCAGCACGGGGCGCCCGTGCACCGTGGTGGGGAGCACGTCCTTGAGGGGCGTTCCGAAGGACACCTCGATGACGTCCGGCACCGGACCAGTGGTGACGGTCATCAGTGTGGTGCCCGGCTCCTCGGCGGTGCCGAGCCGGCGATAGGCCGCCTCGCCCTCGAGCGCGACCCGGGCGACCTGCGCCCACGTCTCGGCGTTCGAGAGCAGCGTGGGGCGGCCTCGGTGGCCGGAGACGGCCTCGGGCTGCCAGGCGGTCACCGGCAGGTTGGGCTTGCCGGCGATGAGCTGGAGGACGGCCTGGGCCTGTCCTGCGACGAAGCGCGGCTCGGCCTCATGGGTGTGGATCCGGATCTTGTCGTGCCGCTCGGCCAGGGCTCGGTGCATGGCGGCGCCGACCGAGGGTCGGTCGCCCGGCAGGACCAGGTGGATCTCGATCGCCTTGAGGGCGCGCGCCGTGATGACGGCGCCGTCGAGGATCAGGTGCGGTCGGGTCATGACGAGCGAGGAGTCCTTGCCGCTGGCCGGCTCGCCCTCGCTGAGGTTGACGACGACCACGGGCTTGCGGCCCTCGGCGGCGGTGCGCAGCTTGATGGCGAAGGGGAACGCCGCGCCGCCACGACCGCGCAGGCGCAGGCGCTCGATGCGGTCGGCGAGCTCGTCGAGGTGGAGCTTGGGCATCGGGCCGTACTGCGCCCGGTGGGCCTCGAGCGAGGAGCCCTGGTCGATGCCGGACAGCAGGGCCGGCCCGGGGTGGATGTGGAGGTCGCTCGGGATGGGGATGGGCGAGGCCGGGTGGCGGTGGCTCATCACGCCACCTCGAGGATGCCGTCGCCGCGCCGCAGCTGCGCGAGGCGGACGACGCCGCCGATGACCACGACACCGATGCTGGCCGCGACGATCGCGTAGGCCCACGGCTGGGCCGCCTTGACGTCGGTGCCGATCCCGATGCTGTGCGCCAGGGAGGCGCCCCAGCCGACATAGGAGAGCAGGTGCACGAGGTGCCACCCGCGGTGGGGCAGCCGGTCGCGGATGAGGCTGGTCAGGGTCACCACGATGAAGAGGTCGACCGCGAACGTGCCGAGGCCGAGCCACAGGGGCATGAAGGTCGAGCCGATCCAGGGGACGAACGCCTGCCACCAGGCGACGTCGATGAACTCGTGCGCGACCGCGGAGTAGATGTGGGCGACCAGGAGCAGCACCGACAACAGGGCGACGTTGCGGTGCATCGCCTGCGTGACGAAGCTCGGGACCCGCTTCCCGGCGCGGGAGCCGCTGGACATCACCCCCAGGAAGACCGAGAAGGTGAACAGGGCCAGTACGACGAACCCGGTGCTGCGGTTGACGAACCAGAGGACGGGCAGGTCGGTGGCCAAGACGGTGGGGGCGTTCATGCACCTCTCCTGTCGGGGGTGGGGTCGGGGTCGGCGGGCCAGGCGCCGACGGTCTCGATGTGGCCGTCCGCGGCCACCAGCCTGGCATCGACGCCATGCTCGCGGAGCCAGTTCGGCGCTGCTGGTCCGAGGACGATCGCCATCGTCGAGGCGATGTTGGCGGCGGTCGCACTGCGGCCGGTGGCCGTCACGGTCTGCCAGGTCGTGGGGGAGGGCAGTCCGGTCCGGGGGTCCAGCACGTGGTGGAGCTGGATGCCGCGGCGCGTCCAGCGGCGCACGCGGGTGCTCGAGGTGGCCAGGCCGCCACGGTCCAGGGTGACCGTGGTCTCGGCGGGCTGCCCGGGGAAGGTGCTGATGGCGATCGGCCACGGCTCACCCGGAGCTCCGGTGTCCGAGATCGCGATGTCGCCGCCGAGGCTCACGATCGCCTGGGCACCGAGGTCGCGGCCGGCTGCCGTGGCGATGATGTCGGAGGCCCACGCCTTGGCGGTGGCGCCGAGGTCGAGTGCGGTGCCGGACGGGATGCGAAGTGCGCCCTCGATGTCGAGCTCGATGCGGGCCCAGGCGTCGACGGGCGGGGTCTGGACGGGGGCGATGACCTCGTCCTCGCACTCGGTCAGCTGCGCGAAGTCGCGGTCGTAGCCGAGCTGCTGCAACGGGCGACCGAGCAGAGGGTTGACCAGCCCGTCGGTCTGACGGGCGGCGTCGACAGCGGTCTGGACCGCTGCCACGAGCATCGGGTGGACCTCAACCCAGGTACCGGCGTGGCGGTTGACCAGGGTGAGGTCGGAGTCCTCGCGGAAGCGACTGCAGGTGCGGTCGACGTCCGCGAGGACCTCGTCGGCGATCCGGCGGAGCGCCGGCAGCCGATCAGCCTCGCGCGTTGCGAGATAGACGTAGGTGCCGAGCGCCTCGAACGTGGTCGCGTCCATGACGGCGCTCATACGGTCAGGAGCCGCTCGAGG
>Ga0209023_10002610_pt1 | contig 22297 bp, 30 predicted proteins | sample LakOneMetagenome_FD_187468 | JGI IMG/M metagenome (GOLD analysis project Ga0209023, IMG submission 187468) | Freshwater and sediment microbial communities from Lake Erie, Canada (SPAdes) (version 2) | ecosystem: Environmental > Aquatic > Freshwater > Lentic | place: Lake Erie, Canada...
ACTCCCCCACCTGCCCACCCGACCCACCCGACCCACCTGTCCAACCCGTCCTACCGCCCCCGGGAACCCACGTGATAACTTAGCCGTCATAACTATTAGCGAGACTAAGCACTGCCCATGGACCGTTCTCCAGCCCAAGACGCCGCCCGGCACATCCTGACCATCATCCCGTTGGTGATGCGCACCGTTGCGGCTGAACTGCGGGCCGGCGGCGACATGCCCGCACCGGCGCACTTCGGTCTGCTTGCCTCTCTCGGTCATCAGCCGAGAACGTTGACCGAACTCGCGCAGATGCAGGGCGTCAGCTTGCCGACGATGTCCAATTCGATTTCGACGTTGGTGGAACGGGGCTGGGTCACGCGGTCGTCGCCCGCCGGAGACCGGCGCGTCACGCTGGTCGACGTCACACCACTCGGCCGAACCACGATGGACCGAGTGACGCGGGCGGCAGAGGCGCACCTGGCCGAGCGGCTCGCGGGCCTGGATGCGGCGTCGAAGCGACGGTTGCATGCAGGCCTCAACGTGCTCGAACGCGTTTTCGGTCCGCCACCTGGAACTGGCAGCGTCCGCGCGGTGCGGACACGAGCGTCACGCAGTCGAGCGAACCCCGGCACGCGACGTTCCGTCTAACGATCGACACCCCGTGCGTACTCACTCGCTGTATTGGTTGTCCCTCTCTCTTTTTGGCTGGAGCGTAGCGTGAATCGGACGAAGACCCTACTCGCCCTGCTCGTCGTCATCCTTGGCGGCGCGGGCGTCGCAGGCTACTACAAATTCAAGAAGGTGCCGGGCACAGCGGTCACGGTCGAGACCATCAAGGCACGCGACCTCGAAGCCGTCGTGTCGGCCTCCGGCAAGATCCAGCCGAAACGTCTCGTCAACATCAGCGCGGATGCGTCGGGTCGCGTCGTCAACCTCGCCGTCAACGAGGGCGACCGCGTGAAGCAGGGCCAGTTCCTGCTTCAGATCGATCCCAAGTCGCTGCGGACACGCGTCGACAGCGGCACCGCGTCGCTGCAGGCCGCCGAGAGCTCGCTCGACCAGCAGCGTCAGTCGGTCGAGACCGCGCGCGTCCAGCTCGATCAGTCGCAGAAAAATCTGGCACGTCAGCGTGACCTGTGGAATCAGCAACTCACCACGCGCGAGGCCCTCGAGAAAGCTGACAGCGATGTGCGCGCCGCCCAGTCGACGCTGGTTGAACGCGAAAAACTGGTGAACGCGCAGTCGGCACGAATCGGTCAGGAGAGAGCGTCGCTCGAGAGCGCCCGCTACGATCTCAGCAAGGTCCGCATGGAGTCGCCCATCGACGGCATCGTCACGCGCCGGAACATCCAGGAGGGTGAAACCGCCGTCATCGGCACGATGAACAACGCCGGAACCGTGCTGCTCACGCTCGCCGACATGTCGGTCATTCAGGCCGAAGTCGAAGTGGATGAAACCAACATCCCGAATGTTTCGATTGGCCAGCCTGCGAAGATCACCATCGACGCGCTGCCCGACCGCACGTTCAAGGGACACGTGAGCGAGATCGGCAACAGCCCGATTCAGTCGAGCAGCACCACGACGAGCTCACAGACCACGCAGGCCACCAACTTCAAAGTGGTCGTCGTGCTCGACGAACCGGTCCCCGATGTTCGACCGGGCTTCACCTGCACCGCCGACATCACCACGGCCACCCGGCAGGGTGTGACGGCGGTGCCGATTCCGGCGGTTGCGGTGCGCGAACTGATCTTCGATGCCGCGGGCAACGTGGTGAAGCAGCCGAAGGTCGAGAAGCCGAAGAGCGGCCCGTTCACGTTCGGCTCGGAAGCGAGCGTCGGGAACCAGGCCCAGGCAGCGCCCGTTCAGGAATTGCTGCCGGGACAGACGCGCAAGGAAATGGAAGGCGTGTTCGTGCGCCGCGGCGCTGTCGCCGAGTTCGTGACGATCAAGCTGGGCATCGCGGGCGACAAGTACTTCGAGGTGCTGAACGGACTCAAGCCTGGTGACGAAGTCGTGACCGGTCCCTATAACTCCGTTCGCAATCTGGCCGACGGCGACGAGGTGCACCTGGATCAGCCGAAGACCGCGACGGCCGCAAAGTAGGGTTCCCCGGCGTGTACAAGATTCTCGAATCGGCGGGCATCGCGCTCGACGCCATCTGGGCGTCCAAGCTCCGATCCCTGATGACCGTGCTCGGCAACATCGTCGCCGTCACGTCCATCATTGCCGTCGTGTCCCTGATCCAGGGCCTGAACGCGTCGGTGACGTCGGCCATCATGAGCCAGGCCGGCGCCGATGCCTTCAGCATCCAGCAGTTTCCAGTCACGCGCAGCGACGAGGAATTCGAAGCCGTGCGTGCGAACCCGCGCATCACATTGCAGGATGCGCGCGCCATTCGCCGCTACAGCGATCAGGTGTCGGCCGTCATGGCGGAAGCCGCCAGCAACGGGCGCGTCACGTACCGCGACAAGTCGATCGACAGCACTCGCGTGCAGGGTGTCACGGCCGACTACATCGACTTCTCCACCTTCGACGCCGAGCGTGGACGCCTGATGAGCGCCACAGAGGTCGACACTGCACGTCCGGTGTGCGTGCTCGGATGGCGGACAGCCGACCGCCTGTTTGGTGTCGCCGAGGAACCGCTCGACAAGATCATTCAGGTTGAGGGCATTCACTTTCGCGTCGTCGGCGTGAGCTCGAAGCGCGGCAGCATCCTGGGGCAGTCACAGGATGAATTCATCGTGATGCCGCTCGGTCAGTTCCAGCAACTCTTCGGCTCCCGGCGTTCGCTGTCGCTGACGGTCAAGCCGCGCAACCTGTCGAACATCTCCACGGTCATGGACGAAGCGACGGTGGCGCTGCGGGCATTCAGGGGACTCAAACCGAAGCAGCGCGACAACTTCGGGATGTTCACGTCGGACACGATCCTCGACATCTACCACCAGGCGACCAACGGCATCTTCGCCGTGCTGGTCGGCGTGGTGGCGCTGTCGCTGGTCGTCGGCGGCATCGTGATCATGAACATCATGCTGATGGCGGTGAGCGAGCGGACGCGCGAGATCGGCCTGCGCAAGGCGCTTGGCGCGCGCCGCGTCGACATCATGGCGCAAATGCTGACCGAGAGCGTCGTGCTGTCGGTCTTCGGCGGCATCATCGGCACTGTCTTCGGCGCCAGCATTGCGACGGCCATCGCTGCATTCACGCCAATTCCGGCATCAGTCGAGCTCTGGTCGATTGCGCTCGGCATCAGCGTGACCGCCGTGGTCGGCCTGTTCTTCGGCTTGTATCCGGCGTCACGGGCGGCGCGACTCGATCCGATCGAGGCACTGCGCCGTGAGTAAGGACTTCACGCTCAGCCTGGTCGTGCGTGACACGGCGACCCGGCAGTCATCGATTCGCACAGCACATGACGCGGGCCGGCGTGTGCCGATAGCCGGCGCGAGCCAGCAACGGAAGGTCGGCCGATGCGACTGACGCTCTTTGGCGAAATCGTCACGATGGCGTTCGACACGGTCAGGTCGAACAAGCTTCGCTCTGCGCTCACGGTGCTCGGCGTCGTGATCGGCATCACGTCCATCGTCGGCATGACCGCGATGATTCGCGGCTTCGACGAGTCGCTGCGCGACATGATCCGCACAATTGGTCCGGACACGATCTTCGTCCAGCGCTTCGGCGTCACCAGCTTTTCGAGCGGCGCGGAGATTCGCGATCTGCTCAAGCGCCCGAACCTCACGATCACCGATGCGCGAGCCATCGAGCAGGCCAGCGACACGATTCAGCTGGTAGACATCCAGCTGGGTGCCGGCGGGCCGCCGACCCAGCAGCGCGTGTTTTATCGCGACCAGAAGACGCGTCCACTCGTCGTGTTCGGCACTACAGAGAACTTCGCTGAAGGCACGCGGATCCCGATGGTTGCCGGGCGCTTCTTCAACGGCACTGAAGTGCAGTACCGGAAGAACGTTGCTGTACTCGGCAACGCGCCGTCTCAGTTGCTGTTCGGCGCCTCGGGGCTCGACCCGATGGGCAAGTCGATCCGCGTCGGCTCAGAGCGTTTCGAGGTTGTCGGCGTGTTCGACAAGCGTCCGTCGGCCGGAGGCTTCAATCTCGGCCAGGACGACTTCGTCGTCATTCCCTATACCGCCTATCAGCGCATCTTCGGGTTGAACGCTGTTCGGGTGGCGCGCAATGCGACGTTCCTGCCTATTCAGATTGCGCTCGTGCCGCGCGACGGCGTCTCGCAGGCAGATGCCATTGCCGACGTCGAGCGCGTCATGCGCATCCGGCACGGACTACGGCTCGACCAGCCAGACGACTTCGACATCGTGACGCAGGACGCCTTCCTGAAGCTGTGGGATCAGATCAGCCAGGGCACCTTCTTCGCGCTCGTCGTGATGTCGTCGATTGCCTTGATGGTGGGCGGCATTGGCGTGATGGCAATCATGTCGATTTCGGTCACCGAGCGAACGCGCGAGATTGGCGTTCGCAAGGCACTCGGCGCGCGGCGGTCAGAAATCCTGTTCCAGTTCCTGATGGAAGCCGCCTTTCTCACCTCGCTTGGCGGCATCATCGGGATTGGCCTCGGCAGCGGCATCGGCTGGGCGGTGCACTTCATCTCCGGCTTCCCCATCTCCCTTCCCTGGTGGTCGTTCGCCATCGGCCTCGGTTTCTCGGCGTCGGTCGGCATCTTCTTCGGCATGTGGCCGGCCGTGAAGGCCTCGCGCCTCGATCCCATCGAAGCACTGCGCTACGAGTAGCGCGTTCCGTCCGCACCGCCTCCGTCGCGGGAGGCATGCCCTGCGCGACTGGTACGGACCCGACCGACATCCCGATGATCGGGTGTTTTGGCCGGAGTTCTGTGTGCGGTTGCGGGCATCTGCGTCGGTGACTATGATGCGCGCAGGGGGCAGCCCATGAAGGTCTACGACGCTGGATCCATCCGCAACACTGCGCTGGTTGGTCATACCGGTTCGGGCAAGACACAACTCGCGTCCGCCATTCTCTCCGACGCGGGCATGGTGAACCGGTTTGGCCGGGTCGATGATGGCACGACGGTCACCGACTTCGACGAAGAAGAAATCGCCCGCAAGCACACGCTCTCGGCAAGCCTGGCCTACGCCGAGTGGAACAAGCACAAGATCAATCTCATCGACACGCCCGGTATCGGGAACTTCCAGAGCGAAGCGCGGGCTGCCCTGCACGTTGCCGATGCCGCGGTCGTCGTGGTCGATGGTGTCGCCGGTGCGATGGTGCAGACCGAGAAGGTCTGGGAAGCCGCATCGGAACTCGGGCTGCCGCGTCTCGTCGTGGTGAACCGCCTCGATCGTGAGCGGGCGAGCCTCGAGCGCACACTGCAGTCACTGCGCGAGGTCTGTCACCGCGCCGTCGTCCCCGTGCAACTGCCCATCGGCGAAGAGAAGTCCTTCCGTGGTGTCGTCGATCTGGTGACGCGCAAGGCCCTGGTGTTCACGCCGGGCGGCAACGGGTCCGCGACGGAAGAAGCCGTTCCCGCCGACATGACGACAGCCGTGGAACACGCGCGCGAATCGCTGATCGAGATGGTCGCCGAGTCGGACGAAGCGCTCATGGAGCACTTCTTCGAGCACGGGACGTTGACCGACGAGGAACTGGTGGCTGGCCTCCGCGCCTCAACCCTGAACGGCACGCTGTTTCCGGTGGTCTGCGCGTCCGCGGCAAGCAATGTGGGTATTCCGGCGCTGCTCGACACCATCATCACGCTGCTCCCGTCGCCGGCCGATCGTCCGTTCCACATCGGCAGCGAGCCTGGTGTCGCCGCTGACGAGAAGGCTCCGCTGTCGGCCTTCGTGTGGAAGACCATCGCGGATCCGTTCGCCGGCCGCATCACGATGTTTCGCGTGGTTACTGGCACGCTGAAGTCAGACTCGACGGTCTGCAACCGCTCGCGTGGCACCAGCGAGCGGGTTGGCAGCCTGCAGCTCCTGCAGGGCAAGACGCCCACGGCCGTACCCGAGATCAAGGCTGGCGACATCGGCACGGTGGCCAAACTCAAGGACACGCTCACCAACGACACGCTGGGTGACAAGGCGGAGGGCGTGACGTTCGCGCCGATGACGTTCCCCGAACCCGTGCTGTCGTACGCGATTGAGCCCAAGACCCGCGGCGACGAAGACAAAATCAACCAGGCGATGCACCGGCTCGAGGAAGAGGATCCGACCATTCGCTACAGTCGCGATCCCCAGACCAAGGAACTGCTGCTCTCTGGTCAGGGACAGATTCACATCGAGGTGACCGTCGCGAAGTTGAAGCGGCGGTTCGGTGTGGACGTGCTGCTCAAGCCGCCACACATCGCCTACCGGGAGACCATCAAGGCATCGACCGAAGCGCACGGCCGCCACAAGAAGCAGACCGGCGGTCACGGGCAGTTCGGGGACTGCAAGATCAAGGTTGATCCGCTGCCGCGCGGCGCCGACTTCGAGTTCGTCGACGACATCTTCGGCGGCTCGATTCCCCGGCAGTTCATTCCTGCTGTCGAGAAGGGCATTCAGGAAACCCGGACACGCGGCTATCTGGCTGGCTACCCGATGGTGGACTTCAGGGTCACGGTCTTCGACGGGTCGTATCACGACGTGGACTCGAACGAACTGTCGTTCAAGATGGCGGGACGCCTCGCCTTCAAGGACGCGATGACGCGCGCGCGACCGACGATTCTCGAGCCTGTGATGACCGTGGAGGTCTACGCACCGAACGACTTCGCAGGCGACCTGATGGGGGACTTGAACGGACGCCGTGGTCGCATCGCCGGCATGGACACGCGCGGGGCGATGACGATCATCAAGGCGCAGGTGCCGATGGCCGAGATGCTCACCTACGAGCAGCACCTCACGTCGGCGACCGGCGGACGGGGTTCGTACCACATGGAGTTCTCGCACTACGACGAAGTGCCGTCGCACCTGCAGACCAAGATCATCGCCGCCGCGAAGGCGGAGCGGTCCGGAGTCGAGGTGGACGAGGGGTAGGGACCTTGGGATTTCAGATTGAAGATTTGAAGATTTGAAGATTTCGGATTGCAGATTTCAGTCTGTCGACTTCGAGCGCTGCACGCCGCGCTTGCGATGTGAAGACTGTCTTTTTGAGAGTTGAGCCAAATTCACGAGTAGGTGTGCGGCTCGGGACTTGCTGTGACGTGAGGCGTGACGGCAGGTCCCGATGCACTCAAAGCACGAACACAATCTTTCGCGCTGGCGATCCTCACTCTGGCCCGCGACGGTCCCGCCGACGATTCGTCACAACACATCAAGCGACAGCTCATTCGCTCGGCAACGTCTGTCGACGCGAACTACCGCGCCGCGCTCCGTTCGCGCTCTCGGGCGGCGTTCGTTGCGCGCATCGGTGTCGTACTCGAAGTGGCGGACGAAGCCGCATTCTGGCTCGAGCTTCTGACTGAATGTCCGTCCGTCGCTACCCCTGAGACTGCGGCTCGTCTTCGTCCATCTGCTGTGAACCTGCTCGATGAAGCCAACCAGCTCACCGCGATCTTTGCGGCCACCCGCATCAGCGCCAGCCAGATGAGGAGCCAGGAATTTCAGATTGAAGATTCTTCCGATTGAAGATTGGGTGCGTGGACGAACCAGGCCGCTCCTTCGACAGGAGGACGCGTCGAATCTTGCACGGACGTGGTTGGAAGCTGCGTCAGGAAGGACGAGACGCTTCGGAAAATGGGGCTGGTGCGGGGGATCGGGAGAAGCGCGGTTGGTGTCAGAGGCTCTGGAAGAGTCTGAGAACCGAGTCGGCGAGAGAAAGAAGGAGAGCGAACGCGAGGTCCGCTCTCCGCAAATCGCAAATCGAAAATCTTCGATCTGAAAACTCTCGGTTCGCCTAGCTTCCGCCAGCCTTGCGCGGCGTCGTGGACTTGCGCGCGACACCCTTGGCCGGCTTGCTTGCCTTGGCCTTCTTCGGGGCGTCGCCCTCGTCCTTCTTCGAGCCACGCAGACGGTCTGCGGCAGCACGGAGACGGCCGCCCACACCCTTCGGCTTGGGCGCCGCTTCGGTCTTGGCTGCGTCTTCCTCAGCCGCCGCACGCGGATTGAACTCACTGCCGACGAGTTCGACCTGCGCGATTTCGGCCGAGTCACCACGACGGTAACCCAGTCGCAGCAGACGGGTGTAGCCGCCGGCGCGGCCCTGGAATCTGGGTGCAAGCGTGTCGAACAGCTTGCTGACCACTTCGCGGTCCTGCAGGTCCTGCATGACCATACGACGAGCGTTCAGGGTTTGCGCCTTCGCGTCGCCAGCGGCAACGCCGCGCTTGGCGATCGTGATCAGCCGTTCAACGAACGGCCGAAGTTCCTTGGCGCGAGGCACCGTGGTGACCACGTGCTCGTGCCGGAGAAGGGACGTGGACATGTTCCGCAGCATCGCGATGCGATGCTCCGTCACGCGGCCCAGCTTGCGGTGTGCTACTCGGTGTCTCATATCTCTTCCACTGGGAGGCTGGCGGGGCTGGCGCGGCTGGCGGGACCTGTCCTACCTGCCTAGCCTGCCGTTACCTGCCCGGCCCACCCTCCTCTTAGTCCTGCCCGCCGGCCTGGTCGACACGCATGCCGAGGCTCAGACCCATCGTGTGCAGGATTTCCTTGATCTCGTTCAGGCTCTTGCGACCGAAGTTCTTCGTCTTGAGCATCTCCGCTTCCGTCTTCTGCACCAGCTCGCGAATCGTACGGATGTTCGCGTTCTTGAGGCAGTTGTAGGAACGGACGGACAGCTCGAGCTCTTCGACCGACTTGTCGAGGTTCTCGTTGCCGATGCCGCTGCGCGGGCCGTCACCGGCACCGTCAGCCTGCGGCTCCGCACCTTCCTCGAGGTTGATGAAGATGTTCAGATGGTCGCGAATCAACTTCGCCGACAGCGACACGGCGTCGCGCGGCGTGATGGAGCCGTTGGTCCACACGTCCACCGTCAGCTTGTCGTAGTCGGTCGTCTGGCCGAGACGTGCGGCCTCGACGAGGTAGTTGACCTTCTTGATCGGCGAGTGCACCGAGTCGATTGGAATCCAGCCGATGCCCAGGTCTTCGTCGAAGTTCTTGTCTGCCGCCACGTAGCCGCGACCACGACGAACCCGCATCTCCATGTGCAGCGATCCGCCTTCCGACACGGTCGCGATGTGGGCGTCCGGTTCGAGAATTTCGAGATCGGCATCCACCTGAATGTCGCGCGCGCGCACTTCGCCGGCCTTCTCGACGCGGATGACCAGCGTCTTGGTGGTGTCGGTGTGCAGCTTCAGCGGAATCTGCTTCAGGTTGAGGATGATGTCGGTCGCATCTTCGACGACGCCGGGAATCGGCGAGAACTCGTGCAGCACACCGTCGATCTTCACGGCGGTGATGGCTGCGCCCTCAATCGAGGAGAGCAGCACGCGGCGCAGCGCGTTACCGATTGTCGTACCGAAACCGCGTTCGAAGGGCTGCGCGTAGAACCGGCCGAATCGGTCGGTCAGTGTTTCGCGCTCGAACTCGAGGCGCTTCGGTCGTTGAAAACCTTTCCAGAGCATCGTATGTGTCCTTTCGCTGACGGGCCCGCAGACGGGCCTCCAGACCTGCAAGTGACCGCCGACCTCCCGCCGCAGGTCTGTGTAAGGCTGCGGGTCGGCGGATAGCGAGACTGAAATGTCAGATGGAAGATTTCAGATAGAAGATTGGCTAATCAGTCTCGCCACCAATCTTCAGTCTTAATTCTTCAATCTGAAATCTCAATTTACTTGGAGTAGAGCTCGACGATGAGCTGTTCCTGCACGGGCAGGTTGATCTGTTCGCGCGTCGGCATCGACACCACGCGGCCCGAGATCGACGCCGCGTCGAAGGTCAGCCACTCGGGGATACCGCGCCCCTTCACTTCCTGAATCGCGTGCTCGATGGTCGTGTTCTTCTGGCTGCGCGCCAGCACCGTCACCACGTCACCCTGCTTCAGGGAGTAGGACGGAATGTCGACCTTCTTGCCGTTGATGAGGAAGTGACCATGACGAACCAGCTGACGCGCCTGCGAGCGGGACGTCGAGAGACCAAGCCGGTAGATCACGTTGTCGAGACGACGCTCGAGGAGCTGGAGCAGCGTCGCGCCAGTGATGCCGCGGGTCCGCTCGGCCGCTTCGAAGTAGCGCCGGAACTGATCCTCGAGCACACCGTAGATGCGCTTGACCTTCTGCTTTTCGCGCAGCTGGATGCCGTAGCCGGCGAGCTTCGCCTTACGCGTCTTGCCGTGCTGACCGGGCGCGAAATTGCGCTTCTCGATCGCGCACTTCTCCGTGTAGCAGCGCTCGCCCTTGAGGAACAGTTTCATTCCTTCGCGGCGGCACAGACGGCACACAGGTCCAATGTAACGAGCCATTCAATAACCTCTAAGAAACACCGAAGTTGGCGAGTTGCTGAATTGGCGACTGGGCGATGGCGCTTCGCCCGCGTTCGTCACCAATTGACCAATTCACCAGATCACCAAGTTCTGCTGGCGCGGCGCGTCAGACGCGTCGGCGCTTCGACGGCCGGCAACCGTTGTGTGGAATCGGCGTGACGTCGCGAATCGACTTCACCTCGAGTCCCACCGTCTGCAGCGCGCGGATCGCGGACTCACGGCCGGAGCCGGGTCCCTTGACGCGCACTTCGAGCGAGCGCATGCCAACGGTCTTCGCGGCGTTGCCAGCGTTCATCGCGGCCTGCGTCGCGGCGTACGGCGTGCCCTTGCGCGAGCCCTTGAAACCGATCCCGCCCGCACTCGACCAGGCAACGACGTTGCCCTCGGTGTCGGTGATCGTCACGGTCGTGTTGTTGAACGACGCATGGATGTGCGCGAAGCCGTGGTGCACGATGCGCTTCTCGCCGCGCTTCTTGAAGGTCTTCTTGGGTTTCCCCGCTGCCTTCTTGTCTGGTGTGGCGCCCTCGGCCGCTTCAGTCTTTGCCATATCAGTTCAGTCCGCTGTCAAACGCAAAACTGCAATCTTAAATCGTAAATCGTCAAACTGAAATCTCGACGTTCAGCTAGACCGTCTTCTTCTTGGCGATGGCACCCTTGCGCGGGCCCTTGCGCGTGCGCGCGTTGGTTCGCGTGCGCTGGCCCTTCACGGGCAGGCCGCGGCGATGCCGCATGCCACGGTAGCAGCCGATTTCCATCAGCCGCTTGATGTTCATCGAGATTTCCTTGCGCAGGTCGCCCTCGACGCGGCCCTGCTCCTCGATCACGCGGCTGATCTTGCGCACATCGTCTTCGGAGAGGTCCTTGACGCGGACGTCGCCGCTGACGCCGGCCTCGGTCAGGATCAGGTTCGAACGAACCCGACCAATGCCGAAGATGTAGGTGAGCCCGATTTCCACCCGCTTGGTGCGCGGAAGATCAACGCCTGCTATACGTGCCATAGTTCTGAATCCTCGCAATTGGCGACTTGGTGGGTTGGTGAGTTCGCGTGCCCGCTCTCCGGCGGCCTCACCAAATCACCAACTCACGAATTTACCAACTCACCAATTGAATTTATCCCTGTCGCTGCTTGTGCTTGGTGTTGGCGCAGATGACCCGCACCACACCCCTGCGACGAACAATCTTGCACTTGTCGCAAATTCGCTTGACCGATGCTCGAACCTTCATGTCTTAGTCCCTCGCTGGCCGGTTCAGGAGCAGGTCAGGCTGTCGCCTGTCACCGCTACCCGACCCGCGCCTCATGAGCGCGCCTTGCACCGCGACGCGATGCCTCTCGCGTTCACGTCAATGTCTCGACGATTCGGCCCCGCCCCCGATCGACGGGCGAGAGCTCGAGTCTGACCCGGTCGCCCACCAGCACACGGATGAAATTGCGGTCCATCCGATCGGCGATGTGCGCCGTGACCATCTGCCCCCGGTCCAGCCTCACGCGGTATAAGCCGCTTGGAAGCTGTTCCATGACGACTCCCACGACATCGGCCATCCTGAGGCTCGTTGTCGCGCCGCTCGCCTAGCGTGCGGGTGCCGACACCAGGCCGGCAATCGGCACGTCGCGAGCCGTGAGAATCCACGGTCCGTCCGCCGTCACCGCCACCGTGTGTTCGAAGTGCGCTGCCAGACTGTGGTCGCGCGTGACCGCGGTCCACCCATCCGACAACACCTTCACCGCAGCCTTGCCGGCGTTCACCATGGGCTCGATCGCGAGCACCATGCCTTCCGCCAGACGCTGTCCGCGACCGGGCTCGCCGTAGTTCGGAATCTGCGGCTCCTCGTGCATCTTCTGTCCGATGCCGTGACCGACGAACTCGCGCACCACCGAAAACCCGTGCGACTCCACGTGGCGCTGCACCGCGTGGCCGATGTCCGACACCCGACCGCCGGGCCGGACAGCCTCAATCGCCTTGTAGAGCGATTCTTCGGTCACCCGCAGCAGACGCGCCGCGTCTTCCGAGATGGCGCCAACCGGCAGCGTAACCGCCGAGTCGCCGTAGTAACCGTTCAGCGCCGCGCCGACGTCAATCGAGATGACGTCGCCTTCCTTCAGCACCCGCTTGCCCGACGGGATCCCGTGGATCACTTCGTCGTTCACCGACGCACAAATCGTCGCCGGGTAGCCGTGATACCCCTTGAATGCCGGCGTCGCGCCCGCATCCAGAATCAAGCCTTCCGCCACTGCGTCCAGGTCTGCCGTCGTGACACCTGGCGCCACGGTCCTTGCGAGGGCCACGAGGACCTCGCCGACCAGCTTGCCGGCCGCTCGCATCTTGTCGAGCTCCGCGGCCGAACGGCAGATGATCAACGGCTCACTCCCGCAACACTCTGGACATCGACGAGCGCCTGCTTCATGGCGGCCGTCACCTGTTCGAAGCTCTGTGCTCCGTCAATCGACCGGAACGTCGGACGCCCCTGGTAGAACTCGACCAGCGGCTGCGTGTTCCGCGTGTACACCGCCAGGCGATCGCGAACGACCGCGTCGGTATCGTCCGCACGCTGCTTCAACGGCCCGCCGCACCTGGTGCACACCGTCTGCGCCATCTGCGCCACCGACACACCCTCGGCGTTCTGGCCGCAGTTCTGGCAGATGACGCGCCCCGTCAGTCGTCGGACGAGTTCGTCTTCCGGCACCCGGATGTCGATGATGGCCAGCGCGTCGCGCCCGTCCATCAGCGAATCGAGCGACTGCGCCTGTGCCACCGTCCGCGGGAAACCGTCCAGGATGAACCCGGCCTTCGCGTCCGCGCGGTCGAGCCGCTCGCGCACAATGCCAATCATCACATCGTCGCTGACCAGTTCGCCGCGGTCCATGATCGCCTTGGCGCGCAGTCCGATGTCGGTGCCCGCCCTGACGGCCTCGCGCAGCATGTCGCCGGTCGAGATCTTCGGAATGCCGTACTGCACGGCGACACGATCCGCCTGCGTACCCTTCCCGGCGCCCGGAGCGCCCAGCATGATCAGATTCAGCGCCATGACGAACGACCTATGCGCGTCGACCTCGAATGCGCGTCTTCTTCATGAACCCGTCGTAGTGCCGCATGATCAGCTGGCTTTCGATCTGCTGCACGGTATCCATTGCCACGCCAACCACGATGAGGAGCGACGTGCCGCCGAAGTAGAACTGCACGCCCAGACCTTCCGTGACGAAGCGCGGCAGCGCCGCATCGAGCCATCCACCGATGAACGGAATCGGCTCCACCTTGAACCCGCTCAGCAGGAACTGCGGCAGGATCGCGATGATGGCCAGATACAGCGCACCGGCGAGCGTAATGCGCGCCAGAATCGTGTCGATGTGTTCGGCCGTGCGCTTGCCCGGGCGAATACCCGGGATGAAGCCACCGTACTTGCGCATGTTCTCCGCCACGTCATCCGGATTGAAGATGATCGCGGTGTAGAAGTAGGCGAAGAAGATGATGCCGGCGATGAACAGCAGGTTGTAGAGCGGCATGCCCAGACCGAGCTGCGTGACGATGGAGTCCGCCACGCGGTTGCCCTGGAACATCTGCGCAAAGGTCGCCGGGAACGCCAGAATCGACGAGGCAAAGATCACCGGGATGACGCCGCCCGTGTTCACCTTGAGCGGAATGTGCGTGCTCGAGCCGCCATACATGCGGCGACCCACCACGCGCTTCGCGTATTGCACCGTGACACGTCGGTGGCCGCGCTCGACGAAGATGATCGCGGCAATGACCAGGGCCATCACCACCACCAGAATCAGCATCGAGAGGAGGCCAATCTGGCCGGTGCGAATCTGGTCGAGCGTCTGGATGACGGCGCGCGGGAAGCCGACCACGATGCCCGAGAAGATGATGAGCGACATGCCGTTCCCGATGCCGCGCTCGGTAATCTGCTCACCGAGCCACATGATGAACGACGTGCCGGTCGACAGCGTGAGGATCGTCATCAACCGGAACGCGAAGCCCGGGTTGTAGACGAGCGGCAGGCCGCCGGTCACGTTGGTCTGACGTTCGAGGAAGATCGCGATACCGGCCGACTGCACGATGCTCAGCGCGATCGTGCCGTAGCGGGTGTACTGCGTGATCTTGCGACGCCCGAGTTCGCCTTCCTTCGACAACTTCTCGAGATACGGCCAGACGACCGTCAGGAGCTGCAGGATGATCGAAGCGCTGATATACGGCATGATGCCGAGCGCGAAGATCGTCACCCTGGACAGGTTCCCGCCCGAGAACATGTCGTACAGGCCGAACATCTGGTTCTGCATCTGCTGCGCGAGTTCGGCGAGGGCGGCCGCGTTCACGCCCGGTGTCGGGATGTGATGCCCGATCCGATAGACGCCTAGCATGCCGAGTGTGAAGAGCACCCGGTTGCGCAGGTCCGAGACGGCGAAGATGTTCTTGAGGCTGTTTTCCATGACTGAAGTCCAGGGCGGGCACGGCCCGCCCGACGGCTATGCCAACGCCTCTGCCTGACCGCCTGCCGCAGCAATCTTCTCCGCGGCCTTGCCACTGAACTTGTGCGCACGCACCGTCAGTGCCTTGCTTACTTCTCCGCGCGCCAGCACCTTCACGGGGCTATTGCCCGTGATGAGACCGGCAGCGACGAGCGTCTCGGGACCGACCACCGTGCCGGCATCGAAGCGTTCACCGAGCGTATCGAGGTTCACGACCTCGTACTCGATGCGGAACGGGTTGTGGAACCCGCGCTTCGGAATGCGGCGGTGCAGCGGCATCTGGCCGCCTTCGAACCCGCGCTTGAACTTGAAACCCGAGCGCGACTTCGCACCCTTGTGACCACGACCGGCTGTGTGCCCGTTGCCGGAGCCCTGACCGCGGCCGACACGCTTCTTCGAGTGCTTGGCGCCCTTTGGGGGACGCAGATTATTCAAAGCCATAACTGACCCATTCTAGTTGGTGACGTGGCGAGTTGGTGAGTTCGCGAATGCGGGGCCGATGTGCCGAAAGGGGGCCCGTCGCCATTCACGACATCAGCAATTCACCAACAGGCTTCACTCGGTCACTTCGACCATGTGCCGCACTTTGTGAATCATGCCGCGCGTCTGGACCGTGTCCTTCACTTCGACCGTGTGCCGGATGCGACGCAGGCCGAGTCCCTTGATCGTTTCGCCCTGGGCGCGGTTGAAGCCAATGGGGCTCTTCAGCAGGGTCACCTTCAGAGTGCCCGTGCCCTTCGAGTCTGTACGCTGGTTTGCCATGTTCGTCGTTCTCTCAGGCAGACGCGCCAACGAGGTCCGAGAGTTCCTTGCCGCGCATGCGCGCGATGGTCCCCGGATCCTTGAGCGCATCGAGGCCGGCCACGGTCGCCCGCACGACGTTGTGCGGGTTGGCCGAGCCAAGCGACTTGGTCAGGATGTTGGCGATGCCCGCCGCTTCCACCACGGCGCGCACGGCGCCGCCGGCAATGATGCCCGTGCCGTCCGGAGCCGGCTTCAACAGCACGCTGCCGGCGCCGAAATTGCCGACAATCGCATGCGGAATGGTCGAACCGGCCAGCGGCACGCGCACCAGGTTCTTCTTGGCGGCCTCGATGCCCTTCTTGATGGCCGAGGGCACTTCCTTGGCCTTGCCGATGCCGAAGCCCACCACGCCGTGACCGTCTCCGACGACCACCAGAGCGCTGAAGCTCAGGTTCTTGCCGCCCTTGACGACCTTCGTGACGCGATTGATCGCGACGACGTTGTCCTTGATATCCAGCTGCGACGGATCGATTCGCTCGCGAGTACGCATACCGCTCCTAGAATTCCAGTCCTGCTTTACGCGCGGCGTCCGCCACGGCGCGGATACGCCCGTGATAGAGGAAGCCTGCGCGGTCGAAGACCACGCGCTTGATGCCCTTCTCAATCGAACGCTCGGCGATGATCTGCCCCACCGCCTCGGCGCCCTTCAGATTGCCGCCGGTCACGCCCTTGTCGAACGTGCCCTTGATGGAGGGCTCGGTGCTCGACGCCGACGCCAGCGTCTTGCCGGTCAGGTCGTCGATGACCTGCGCGTAGATGTGCGTCACGCTGCGGAACACGCTCAGACGGGGACGCTCGGTGGAACCCGAAATTCGCTTGCGCTGGCGCAGCTGAATGCGGCGGCGGCGATCTTGTGTGGTCTTTATCTTCATGATGGTTTCAGGCTCTGGGCACGTCGGTCGGTGGCCCGGGTCGACCAGCCGTCATCTGGCTCGTCGCGTCCCTACGCCCCCGTTCCTCGGGCCCTGTTCGTTACTTCGCCCCTGTCTTGCCCGCCTTCTTCTTCAGCACTTCACCGGTGTAGCGGACGCCCTTCTGCTTGTAGGGGTCCGGCTTGCGGAGTCGACGCAGGTTGGCGGCCACCTGGCCGACCAGCTGCCGGTCAACGCCGGTCACCGTGATGTGCGTCTGCTTGTCGATAGTGATGGCGATCCCTTCCGGGATGTCGAACACGCTCGCATGCGAGTAGCCCAGCGCGAGGATGATCTGCTTGCCCTTCACCTCGGCGCGGTAGCCGACGCCGACGATGTCCAGTTCGCGCTTGAAGCCGTCGGTCACGCCGGTGACCGCGTTGGCGACCAGGCTGCGCGCCAGACCATGGAACTTGCCGAGCTGCGGGTCATCTGTCGACCGCTTGGCGTGCAGATACCCGTCAGCGAGCTCGAAGTTGATGCCGGCCGGAAACGCCTGGCGCAGCTGCCCCTTCGGGCCCTTCACTTCCACGGCGCCAGCGTCGACCTTGACGGTCACACCCTTCGGCACCGGAATTGGCTTCTTTCCAATACGAGACATGTCGTTCTTCCTTGTCGCTCTCGGCTCTCGATGCGTGTGGCACTCGGCTCACCCGCACCGGCTTCGAATCGGTTTCTCGTCACGGCGTCCGCGTCACAACCGCGTGCGCCAGGCACCACCCGAGCGGCGAACCGGCCTCAGCCGGCGCCCTGCCCGCGCGTCTTACCAGATGTTGCAGAGCACTTCGCCACCGACGCCCGCCTTGACGGCGTTGCGGCCGGTCATGACACCGCGCGACGTGGTGAGGATGCTCGTGCCGAGACCAGCCAGCACTTCCGGCACGTCTTCGCGCCCGAAGTACACCCGGCGGCCGGGACGGCTGATGCGCTGAATCCCCGTGATGATGCGTTCGCCGTGCGGGCCGTACTTCAGCGTCAAGCGCAGCGTCTTCTGCACCGAACCGGGCTCGTCCACGACCTTGACGGCCGAGATGTAGCCTTCGTCGGCGAGGATGCGGGCGATATCAGCCTTGATTCGGGAGGCGGGCACGTCCACGCGCGTGTGCTTCGCGGTCACCGCGTTCCGGATCCGCGTCAGCATGTCAGCAATTGGGTCGGTCATCTTCTCTAAACCTTCGAACGTGGTGACTGGGTAGGCCGGAGGTCAGGCATCTGGTGCCTCTCACCGACCCACGAATTCACGAACTCACCAGCTGCTCTTCGTGACGCCCGTGATGTCGCCATCGAGCGCCAGCTTGCGGAAGCAGAGGCGGCACAACGCGAACTTGCGCATGTAGGCGCGTGGGCGGCCGCAGAGGTGGCAGCGGTTGTGGAGCCGCACCTTGAACTTGGGCGTCTTGTGTTCTTTGGCGATCTTTGCTGTCGTGGCCATTCGTGATTCCTTGGTCCTGCTTACTGCTGCCGGAACGGCATGCCGATGAACTGGAGCAGCTTGCGCGCTTCCTCATCGGTCTTGGCCGTCGTGACGACCGACACGTTCATGCCGCGCGCCTTATCGACCTTCATGTAGTCGATTTCCGGGAACAGCAGCTGGTCGCGCAGGCCGAGCGTGTAGTTGCCGCGACCATCGAACCCCTTGGGCGAGACACCCTTGAAGTCGCGCACGCGCGGCAGTGCAATCGACACCAGGCGGTCGAGGAACTCCCACATGCGCTCACCGCGCAGCGTCACGCTGGTGCCAATGGGCTGGCCCTTGCGGACCTTGAACTGCGCGATGGACTTCTTCGCGCGGCGCGTCACAGGCTTCTGCCCGGTCACACGCGCGAGTTCGTCAGCGCCCGTGTCGATAATCTTGGCGTTGCCGGTCGCTTCGCCGAGGCCCATGTTGACCACGACCTTCTCAATCTTGGGCACGGCCATCACGTTCGTGTAGCCGAACTCCTTCTTGAGCGACGCAATCGCCTCGGTCTGGTACTTCTCTTTCAAGCGGTTCATTTGTCGACCACTCCCTCGCACTTGCGGCAGATGCGCACCTTCCGGCCATCGCCGAGGACCTTGCGGCCGACGCGCGTCTGCTTGCCGCATTCGGGGCACATCAGCTGCACGTTGCTCGCATGCACTGTGGCCTCGCGCTCGACGACGCCACCCTTGATGTTCTTCTGGGGGTTGGGCTTCGTGTGGCGCTTGATCATGTTCACGCCCTCGACCACGAGGCGGTTCTTCTCGGGGTCGACGCGCAACACGCGTCCCTGTGTGCCACGGTTCTTGCCCGTGATGACCAGGACGTTGTCGTTCTTCCGGATAGGTGTTGATAGACGGCTCATACTCAGATTACCTGTCTGGTCGGGTGAGCCTGGAAGGTCTGGACGACCGGGAACGTTTCGCTGTCCCGCGTCCACGCTTTCAGGCGCTCGCCCGTCCTGGCCTTCCTGGCCTCACTGACCTCGTGACCCTACAGAACCTCTGGCGCCAGCGAGATGATCTTCATGAACTTCCGCTCGCGCAGTTCACGCGCCACCGGGCCGAACACGCGCGTCCCGATCGGCTCACCCGTATCGTTGATGAGCACCGCCGCATTGCGGTCGAACCGGATGTAGCTGCCGTCACGACGGCGCTGCTCCTTCGCGGTGCGAACAATGACGGCTTTGACGACCTGTCCCTTCTTGACGGTACCTTCCGGCGTCGCTTCCTTGACTGACGCCGTCACGATGTCTCCCAGACGCGCGTAGCGTCCGGTCGACCCGCCGATGGGATTGATGATGGCGATCTTGCGGGCGCCGGAGTTATCGGCGACATCCAAGATCGAACGCATTTGAATCATGGCTGTTCTCCCAGGGCTGGTGGGGCTGGTCGGGCGGGCCTGCCTGGTCGGTTATCGACCCGCTGTGCCTGCCGGACGGACCTGCCCATCCCGCCTGTCCTGGCTTCTATACCTGCGCCGCCTGGCGGACGATCCGCTTGAGCGCCCAACGCTTCCGACGGCTCATGGGGCGCGTTTCGACGATTTCCACGGTATCGCCGATCTTCGCGGCGCCCTCTTCGTCGTGCACCATGAACTTCGACGTCCGGCGCTCAGTCTTGCCGTAGAGGCCGTGCCGCACCTGCCACTCGACAGCCACCACGATGCTCTTCTGCATCTTGTTGCTGACGACGACGCCCGATTTTTCGAGTTTCTGAGCCATACCTACTTCGCCTGCTTCTGCCGGAGCACGGTCTTGATGCGAGCCAGATCCCGGCGCACCGTGCGCACTGAATCGGGCGCTTCGAGCTGTCCCATCGACTTCTGAATCCGCATGCGGAACAGCTGGTCGGTGAGTTCACGCTCCTTCGCGCCGAGTTCTTCGGCTCCGAGGTCGCGCAGTACGGATGCCTTCATCACGCCTTCTCCTGTGCGAACCGCGTCGCGAACTTCGTGAGGATGGGGAGCTTCGCTGCCGCAAGCCGCATGGCCTCGCGCGCATCGGTTTCGCTCACACCCTCCATCTCGAAGAGCACACGCCCGGGTCGGACCACGCACACCCACTCTTCCGGTGCGCCCTTGCCCTTACCCATTCGGGTTTCCTGCGGCTTCTTCGTGATGGGCTTGTCGGGGAACACCCGCACCCAGATCTTGCCGCCACGCTTGATGAAGCGGGTCATCGCGACGCGAGCCGCCTCGATCTGCCGCGCCGTCATCCAGCAGGGCTCGAGCGCCTTCAGGCCGTAGTCCCCAAAGGACACGTCCGAACCACGCCACGCCTTGCCGCACATGCGACCGCGCTGCTGCTTGCGGTACTTGACTTTCTTCGGCATCAACATCGGTGTTATCTCCAGGCTGGCGGGACGGGCTGGGCGGGCCAGGCCGGCGGAAACATCCTGCCTGCCTTACCTGCCTCACCTGTCCGGCCGTCCGTCTTTCCTAGGCCCGGGGTCCCGCCGGACGCCGAGGTCCGCGCTCCCGGTATTCCTCTTCACGTCCGCGCTGTGGCACGAGACGCTCACCCTTGTAGAGCCACACCTTGATGCCAATCTGGCCATAGGTGGTGTTGGCTTCCGCAAACCCGTAGTCGATGTCCGCACGCAGGGTCTGCAGCGGCAGCTGCCCGTGCAGATACCACTCGGAGCGGGCGATTTCCGCGCCGTTCAGACGACCCGATACGCGAACCTTGATGCCACGCGCGCCGAAGCGCAGCGCAGACTCGACGGCCTTGCGCATCGCGCGGCGGAACGCCACGCGCTTTTCGAGCTGCATCGCCACCGACTCGGAGATGAGCTGAGCATCGAGCTCCGGCTTCTGAATCTCCTGGATGTTGATGAACACCTCGCGGTTGGTGCGCTTCTGGATTTCCTGCTTCAGCTTGTCGACTTCCGTACCCTTGCGGCCGATGATGATGCCCGGACGCGAGGTGTAGATGTCGATCTTCAGCTTGTTGGCAGCACGCTCGGTCTCGATCTTCGAGACGCCCGCATGCGCGAAGCGCTTCTTCAGCGTGGCGCGCAGCGCCAGGTCTTCGTGCAGCAGCTTGGCGTAGTCACGGTCCGAGTACCACCGCGAGCGCCACGTCTTGTTGAACCCGAGACGGAATCCAAACGGGTGAACCTTCTGGCCCACGGTTACTCCTTATCCTTCTTCGTCGCCCGAGCACGCTTGGGCGCCTTGGTCGCGGTGCCGACAGGCACGACCTTCTCCGGCCGCTCAGCGACCTGCACGGTGAGGTGCGCCGTGCGCTTCACCACACGATAGGCACGGCCCATCGGTGCGGGACGCACACGCTTCTGTGACGGACCCTGGTTCGCAAAACAGCCCTTCACGAAGAGCCGATCCACGTCGCCACCAAAGCCGTCTTTCTGCTGCGCGTTCGCAATCGCCGACCGCAGCACCTTCGCCACGTCAGTTGCGATCTTCTTGCGCGTGAACTGCAGCGTTGCCAGCGCCCGATTGACGTCCTTGCCCCGAATGAGTTCGAGCACCAGACCGGCCTTCTGGGCCGAGGTCCGGACGTAGCGCGCCGTCGCTTTCGCTTCGACCATGACTCGCTCCTACCTACTTCGCCGACGGCGCAGGCGCCGCGGCCTTCTCGGACACCTTCGTGGTGTGTCCCTTGAACGTGCGCGTCGGGGCAAACTCACCCAGCTTGTGACCGACCATGTTCTCGGTCACATACACCGGAATGAACTTCTTCCCGTTGTGCACCGCCAGCGTGTGGCCGACGAACTCGGGAATCACGGTCGAACGACGCGACCAGGTCTTGATGACCTTCTTCTCAGACCCGCGATTCATCACCTCGATCTTCTCGAGCAGCGACGTATCGACGAAGGGTCCCTTTTTCAGTGAACGGCTCATAGCGTTACCTTGAAATTTCAGATCGAAGAATTCAGATGGAAGATTGAATGACGCTGAGTTTCCGAAAATCTGAAATCTTCAATCTTCAATCTTCAATCTCTCAGTTCCCTTATTTCGGTCTCCGCTGCACGATGAAGCGGTCCGTCGTCTTCCGGTTCCGGGTCTTGAAACCCTTCGTCGGCTGACCCCACGGAGACACCGGATGACGTCCACCCGAGGTCTTGCCTTCACCACCACCGAGCGGGTGATCGACCGGGTTCATCGCCACACCGCGGTTGTGCGGACGGCGGCCCAGCCAGCGGCTGCGGCCGGCCTTGCCGAGCGAGACGTTCTCGTGATCCAGGTTGCCCACCTGTCCCACGGTCGCCAGGCACTCGATGAAAATCTTGCGCACTTCGCCCGACGGCATCTTCACCGAGGCGTAGTAGATCGGAA
>Ga0209023_10002611_pt1 | contig 22294 bp, 24 predicted proteins | sample LakOneMetagenome_FD_187468 | JGI IMG/M metagenome (GOLD analysis project Ga0209023, IMG submission 187468) | Freshwater and sediment microbial communities from Lake Erie, Canada (SPAdes) (version 2) | ecosystem: Environmental > Aquatic > Freshwater > Lentic | place: Lake Erie, Canada...
ACTCCCTCGCAGGCCGCGACGTCCTCGGCCGTGGCCGCACCGGCTCCGGCAAGACCTACGCGTTCCTGCTCCCGGTCGTCGCCCGACTCACCACGTCCGGCTCCCGCCGTACGCCGAAGCGCCCGCGGGCGCTGATCCTGGCGCCGACCCGCGAGCTGGTCGCCCAGATCGAGGCGGCACTCGTGCCGCTGGCCACCGTCGCGAGCCTGCGCACGCGCACCGTCTTCGGCGGGGTCGGCCAGCACCCGCAGGTCCAAGCCCTCCGCGCGGGCGTCGACATCATGGTCGCCACCCCGGGCCGGCTCGAGGACCTGATCGGCCAGGGCGCCTGCGACCTCGGCGCGGTCGAGGTCACCGTGCTCGACGAGGCCGACCACATGGCCGACCTCGGCTTTCTCCCGGCCGTACGCCGCCTGCTCGACGCGACCCCGCGCGGCAGCCAGCGGCTGCTCTTCTCGGCGACGCTCGACAACGCCGTCAACGTGCTGGTCAAGCGCTACCTGGCCGACCCGGTCACCCACGAGGCCGACTCGGCGATGTCGCCGATCTCCTCCATGGACCACCACGTCCTGCACATCCGCCACGAGCACCGGATCCCCGTCCTGGTCGACCTGGCCAGCGCGCCGGGCCGCACGGTGGTCTTCACGCGCACCAAGCACGGCGCCAAGGCGCTGGCCCGCCAGCTCAACCAGCGCGGCGTACCGACCGTCGAGCTGCACGGCAACCTCGGCCAGAACGCCCGGACCCGCAACATGGACGCCTTCCAGGCGGGCAAGGCGACCACGCTGGTCGCCACCGACATCGCTGCCCGTGGCATCCACGTCGACGACGTCGCCCTCGTGGTCCACGCGGACCCGCCGGCCGAGCACAAGGCATACCTTCACCGCTCGGGTCGTACGGCGCGCGCCGGTGCCGCCGGCACGGTCGTCACGCTGATGACCGACCAGCAGGTCAACGACATGCGCGCCCTCACCCGGGCCGCGGGCATCAAGCCGACCACGACCAAGGTCGCGGGTCCTGACCACGAGATCCTCCGCAAGCTCGCCCCCGGCAAGCGGGTCCTGGTCGCGGGCGGTCTGCCGTCCAACGACTCCGACGACACCAGCAGTGGCGGGCGCGGGCGCAAGCCCGGGCGCCGCTCCGGCGGTGGCGGCTCGAGCACGCGTCGTCGCACGGGCGGTGCACCCTCCGCCTCGGCCGGCACTGGCGGCTCGGGCGGCAACGGCACCGGGTCGGGCGGCCCGCGTCGTCGTCGCGGTGGCCGCGGCACCGGTCCGCAGGGTCAGCCGGCGAAGCGGGCGAGCGGCAACCACAGCGCAGCCCGGTTCAGCTCCGGCCGCTGACCGCCTCGAGGATCGATAGCGGTCCGTCGGTGTGGATGACCTGGCGTAGCCGGAGTCCGGCGGTCGCGAACAGGGCGGCGTACTCCTGCTCGGTGCGTTCGCGGCCACCCGGCAGCACCATCATGTTCAGGTCGGTCAGCGCCACCTCGACCTCCTGACCGGGGCGCCCCACGATCCGCTCGACGACGAGGACGACTCCGTCCGGGTTGAGGGCGGCCCGGCAGGCCTCCAGGATCCGGGTGCACTGCGCGTCGGGCCAGTCGTGGAGGATCCACTTGAGCAGCAGGCAGTCGGCGGCCGGGACCGCGTCGAAGAAGCTCCCGCTCTCCGCGCTCCACCTGGCCTCCACGGACTCCTGCTGTGACGGCGCATTCCGCCCGACGACGTGCGACTGGTCGAAGACGGTCCCCGTGAGGTGCGCGTGGTGGGTCAACACCGCGTCGAGGAGCACCCCGAGCCCGCCGCCCACGTCGACGACGGTGGAGAGCCCCGAGAAGTCGTAGGCGGTCGCGATGCTGTCGGCATACCGCGCGCTCAGCGCCGCCATGTTGGCGTTGAAGATGGCGTTCTGCTCCGGCTGACGCTGCCGGTGAGTCCACACATCGATGCCGTGCAGGGACTCGAAGGCGTTCTCGCCCGTGCGAATGCTGTGACCGACGTGGCCCCAGGCCGCCCACAGGGCAGGGTCGGTGAGGGTCATCGCCAGTGGGCGCACCGATCCGGGCACGTCCGAACGGAGCCCATCCCCGAGCGGGGTGAGGGAGAACAGCCCGTCCTGCTCGGAATACACGCCCGCGGCGGCCAGCGCCCGGAGCAACCGGTGGAGGTTGTCCGGGTCGGCCGACACGGCCGCGGCCAGGTCGCCGGAGCTGCGGGGGCCGGCCGCCAGCTCGTCGGAGAGGCCGAGGTCGGCGGCGACCGCGAGGGCGGCCGACAACCGATACCCGGTGACCAGGGCCTGAAGCTCGTGGCGGCTCTGCATCACTGGGATGATCCTCCCCGCAGCGCGTGAGGGCTAGGGATCAGCCCCGGCGCGCGGCGCGTTTGGCGTCCGCGGCCTCCCGCTGCTCCACGAACCGGGTGGCCTGTTCATCGAGCGCCGCGATCGCCGCGACGAGCTCGTCGCGGGCCCGTTCGCCCTCCTCGTCGAGGTTCTCGAGCTCGAGAAGCCGCCACTGCCGGATCAGCGGCATCACGATGTCGTCGTGGTGGATGCGCAGGTCATAGATGCCGGCCCTGGCCATCTGGACCGCCTTACGGGCGAAACCGGGGATCACCGAGCCGGGCATCTGGAAGCCGATCACCTCGTCGGCGATCGCGCGCATGGTCGGCCCGGGCACGAGCTCGAGGGCCGCCTCGACGATGTTGCGATAGAAGATCATGTGCAGGTTCTCGTCCTTGGCCACCCGGGAGAGCAGTCGCTCTGCGACGGGGTCCTCCGTGACCCTCCCGGTGTTGCGGTGGGAGATCCGGGTCGCGAGCTCCTGGAACGACACGTAGGCACACACGTGCAACAGCGGCTTCTCGCCGGTGTCGAAGCCGTGCTCCATGGTCAGCATCCGGGCCCGCTCGAGCTCGTCGGGGTCGACGCCGCGTGTGACGAGGAGGTAGTCGCGGATGCAGAACGCGTGCCGGCCCTCCTCGGCCGTCCACCGGTTCACCCACACCCCCCAGGCGCTCTCCCGACCGAACGCTCGCTCCACCTCGCGGTGGTAGCTGGGCAGGTTGTCCTCGGTCAGCAGGTTGACCTCGAGCGCGGTTCGCGCGATCGGTGAGAGCGTCGACTGCTCGACCGACCACGGCTCCCCGTCGAGCATGGCGAAGTTGCGACCCTCAGCCCACGGGACGTAGTCGTGGGGCATCCACTCCTGGGCCACCCCGAGATGGCGGTTGAGGTTGTCCTCGACGGTCGGGGCCAGCTCCTTGAGGAGCGTCTGGGTGTCCATGCCTTGGCATAGCACCTTCCTGTCCCCAAGGCATAGACCTGTGCGCTATTCACCTTCGGAGCAGCCCGTCTGGCCATGCGGGGCCGAGGGGCGGTGTAACGTCGAGAGCAACCGTCGAGGAGCACCGCGTGGTCGCTCCCCGCAGGCGGTGGGGAGGCGCGGACATGCGCGATCAGGGCACCGTCACGAACTCCGCTGAGCTGCGCGGCCGGCTCCCCGGCCTGCTTGCGGAGCTGGACAGGGCCCGGCTGACCGAACGCGCGCAGCTCGGTCGTCAACCGGTCCTCCAGGACCAGGTGTTCGGCGCCAAGGCCGACACCATGCAGGCGCTGGCGGCCTATGTGGAGGCCATCGAGGCGCTGGGCTGGCCCGTCCCGCGGGAGCTGCGCTCCGAGATCAACCTCCGGCGCACCATCCGCTCCTGACTTCCAACACCCCACGGGCTCCGTCTCGACCGTGGTGGCCAGGGCAGCCCGAGACCGACAACCAACGAGGAGGTGCGGCAGTGGCCGCAGCAGCAGCGAGACGACGGCCCCATCTCGCCAGCAGCCCGTTCAAGCCCGAGCCGGAGCCGATCATCGAGGTCTTCGTGACCGATGAGCGGGTCTCCCACGACAGCTTCGGCCTCGGCCGCGTGGTGAGTGTCGATGCCGGCGGTGTCACCGTCGACTTCGGTGACCAGACGCTCCGCATCCCGTCGCCGTTCGCGCACCTGCACAAGCTCTAGGTCGCACGCGGCGCCCAGCGAACGACGATGTCTGTCGTCGCGAAGAGCTTGCAGGCCAGCGCGAACCGCGTTGCCTCGTCGTCGGGCGTGACGAATCGACGACTCATCCGACCGGTCGTGTAGCCGCCCTCGAGCACCTGCACACGGCAGACTCCGCAGCCACCGCCTCGGCAGCCGATCTGGATCGGCGACCGGACGTGGTGCGGGACGGAGTCGATCAGCGGGCGGTCCGGGCGTACGACGAACTCCGCCGAGCCGTCGTCGCCGACGACCCGGCACTGGAGCTTCTCGTTCTCCTCCGTCACCGCTGCGTCGTGGCTCAGGTGACGACGGTCAAGAAGGTGTCGTGCAGGACACGCTTGGACACGTCGAGTCCGCCGCCGGCGCCGAGGCCTTCCCAGTTCCACGCGATCGGGCCCCAGTCGGGGTAGGGAGCCTCGCCACCCTGGAAGGTCTCGACGCGGTTGCCCGACGGGTCCCAGGCATAGATGGTGCCGCCGCGGGTGATGCCGTGCTGGGTCGGGCCGATGTCGATCGGCACGTCGTACTTGGCCATGATCTGGGCCGCCCGCAGCACCCGCTCCCAGGAGTCCAGCAGGAACGCGGCGTGGTGGAAGCGACCCGAGTCGGGGTGCTCGACGAAGGCGATGTCGTGGGCCTTGTTGCCGCACGAAAGCCACAACGCGCCCTTGACGTCGCTCTCGGGCAGCGTGACGTACTCGGTGAGCCAGAAGCCCAGCACGTTGACCAGGATGTCCATCGCGTCGTTGACGCCAGGCCCATAGAGGAGGGCGTGGTCGAAGCGGATCGGGGCGATGCCGCGGTCGACCTCGGGCGCCCACGGCTTGGGGTTGAAGTCACCCAGCGCGTTGCCGACCATGGTCTTGGTGGCGAACAGCTCGAACTCGTGCCCGGTGGGGAGCGTGAAGCGGACCCGCTCGCCGGTCTCGAGGTTGTCACCGGCCGCGATGCGGTGGGTGGTGACGCCGTAGTCCTGGAGACCCTTCTCGAGGCGGTCGAGCGCGCCCTCGTCGGTGACCTTGTAGCCGATGTAGTCCATGCCGGCTTCGTCGGCCGCGCGCAGGATCACACTGTGGTGGTCACGCTCGTCCCAGGTCTTGAGGTAGACCCGGCCGTCGGCGCCGCGCGCCATCTCCTCCAACCCGAGCACGTCGCGATAGAAGTGCACAGCCTCGTCGAGATCAAGCACGCGGATCTGGATATGTCCCGGCCGCAGAACACCACTGAGCGCCATGGCGCCACCCTTCAAGTTCCGATGGATTCATGAGGTGGAGGCCGCCCGGCCGACGGTCGGTGTCGGGCCTCCGGAACTCATGGTGATGACGGACACAGCGCAGCGTCCAATACCACTTTGGTCGACGGAAGATACCCTGTGGGTATTGCGCATCCCCACGCGACACCAATTTAGGTAATGCTTAGCACATGGAGCTCCGTCATCTCCGCTATTTCGTCGCGGTCGCCGAGGAGCAGCACATCGGCCGCGCGGCCGAGCGCCTGCGCATCTCCCAGCCGCCCCTGACCCGCCAGATCCACCAGTTGGAGAACGAGCTCGACACCACCCTGTTCACCCGCACGTCTCGGGGCATGGTGCTGACCGAGGCGGGCCGGGTCTTCCTCGCCGACGCGCGGACCCTCCTCGAACTTGCCGACCGGGCGAGCGAGCGGGTTCACCGGGCCGGCACGGGTGCCCTCGGCAGGCTCGACATCGCCGTCTTCGGTACGGCGATCTTCGGGGCCATCCCCCTCCTCCTGCGAGAGCACCAGCGGCAGTTCCCCGAGGTTCGCCTCGTGCTGCACAACATGACCAAGGACGAGCAGCTCGCCGCGCTGAGCGAGCGACGCATCAACCTCGCCTTCAACCGCCTGATGCAGCCGGTCCCCGGCATCGTCAGCGAGGTGCTCCTCACCGAACCGCTCTTCGTCGCGGTCCCGGCCGAGCACCCGCTCGCCGCGCGTACGGCGATCGCCATGGCCGAGCTCGAGGCCCAGCCGCTGGTCCTGTTCCCGACGGGCCTGCGCCCCAGCTTCATCGACGTGGTGAACGAGCTGTGCACCGCGGCCGGCTTCGCCCCGGAGGTCGTGGCCGAGGTCGCGGACGCCGTCCACGCCATCACCCTGGTGGCGACCGGCGTCGGGCTCTGCCTCGTCACGCGGTCGGCGACCAACCTGCACGTGCCCGGCGTCGCCTATCGTCCTCTCCACGAGAAGCCTCGCCCGACGGTCGACGTGTGCTGCCTCTACCGCGCCGACGACACCTCGCCCGCCCTCACCTCGCTGCTGAGCTCGATGCGCGCCGCTGCCCCGGCCATCACCAAGGCCGTCCCGTAGCGTGGCCACGTGTCCCCTTCGCCCACACAGGCCGACTCCGTCGCTCAGCGGCTGCTCGACGCCCAGGTTGCCCACCATCTCGGGCGCCTGACCGACGACCGACTCGCCGCGACGGTGACCGCCCTGGTCGACGACATGCTGCGCCTCGGGGGCAGTCGCCAGCTCGAGGACCTCATCGACCGTGCTGCCATCACCGAGGTGGTCGTCGCCGCCCTGCGGTCCGTCCCTTCCAGCGCGGCAGTCAGCGGCATCGTCGAGCTGACGGTGACGTTGCTGCTCGAAGGGCCGGCCGAGCCCTACCCGCTGGGTGACCTCGCCGAACGCCCGCAGGTCGAGGCGCTCGTCGACAGCCTGCTGGCGCTCCACCCAGTCCTGGAGCGGTTCGTCGACGGACTGGCCGGCGTACCCATGGTGGGGACCGCGGCGTCGCGGTTCATGGGGCGGGTGGCCGGTGAGGTGCTGCGCGCCAACAAGGCGGTCGCCGACCGGGTGCCCGGTCTGGGCTCGCTGATGTCGATGGGGACCAACGCGGCGTCACGGATGGTCGGTGCCGCGGACAAGCAGCTCGACGGCCTCATCGGCGACACGATGGGCAAGGGCGGCGCCCTCGCCGTACGCCGGCTCAACCGGGTCGTCGTCGAGACGCTGCGCGACCCGGTGACCCGTGAGGCCGTGCTGCAGGCCTGGGACCTGCTGGCCGAGGAGGACGTCACCGGGCTGAGCGACTATGCGACGCGTGGGCAGGTCAGCGACGTGGCCGACGCGCTGCACGACCTGGCCATCACCGGGCTCGCCACCGACCACGCGGGTGACCTCGTCGCGTCGGTCGTCGACGCGTTCTTCGACCGCTTCGGCGGCTACACCCCGGCCGAGCTGCTCGATGAGCTCGACCTCACCCGCGACGACCTGGTCGACGATGCGGTGGCGTTGGCGCCGTCGATCGTGGCAGCCCTGCGCGAGTCGGGAGCGCTCGAGGTCCTGTTGCGGTCACAGCTCGAGCCGTTCTATGCCTCGGCCGAGGTCACGGACATCCTCGGCCCCTCGTAGCGAGGGCGGCCAGGCGGGCGCGGGCACGGCCGCGCCTTCAGACGCACGAAGGGCCCCGACCGCGCTGCGGTCGGGGCCCTTCGCGAAGAAGTCAGGAGGAGACGCGAACGTTCTCAGCCTGGGGGCCCTTGGGGCCCTGGGCGAGGTCGAACTCGACCTTCTGGTTCTCATCGAGCGACTTGTAGCCGCTGGACTGGATGGCGGAGAAGTGCACGAACACGTCCTCGCCGCCGTCGTCCTGAGCGATGAAGCCGAAGCCCTTGTCAGCGTTGAACCACTTGACGGTTCCCTGAGCCATGATCTGTTCCCTTGTTCGGTGTCGAGAGCACTGTGCCCTCGACCTGCTGAAGACATCTGCCGTGCTGATGTCCAGCGAACCGAAGATCAGGTGTACGAGATACGCGCCGCACCAGTTGTGCGGCGAGGACGCGGTGGTGGCCGTCCCTCCAACGAGACCCACCGTAGTGCATGGGGCAACGATTCGGGGCTTCCTCGCCGTGACCGGGGACCTGGCCGGGTGTGGCGGATCGCTCGTTGCAGACCCGGCCACGCAGGGAGATCCGGTTCTAGGCTGACAGGAACGGCCGCGCTCCCGGTGGAACCACCGGACGCGTTGACCGGGAGCCGGAGGCGCTCATGGCGATGACTCCGCTCGGCGCAGTGGTGGCGGCAGCCCGGGTGACGGTGACCCGGCGCGCCCCCGAGCCGATCTGTGCCGCCCAGGCGCTGCCCGACGGGTGCGAGGTGATCGTCATGTCCGGCGGGGCTGCCCTGGGCTCCGCCCAGGTCGGGATGCTCGAGGCGCTCAGCCGAGCCGGGGTGAAGCCGGCGCTGATCCTGGGGACGTCGGCCGGTGCCATCAACGCCTGCTTCTTCGCCGGCGACCCGACCCTTCGCGGGGTCGAGCGCCTGGCAGCCATCTGGCTGGAGCTGACCACCCGCCACGTCTTCGGCACCACCTCCCATCGCGCCACCAACCTGCTGCTGGGCCGAGCCGGGCTGTCGTCCTCCGACGGGCTGCGCGGAGTCATCGCGGACAACCTGCCCTTCGATCGGATCGAGGACGCGCCCACCCCGTGCGGCGTCGTGACGACCCACCTGCGGACCGGGACCGCCGTCCTGCACCGCGAGGGCTCGGCCGTGGAGCTCCTGCTCGCATCGGCCGCCATCCCGGGGGTGTTCGCGCCCGTGCGGCTCAGTCCCGACGAGGCGCCCACCCGGCCCGGCACGCACGTGGACGGAGGCGTGCGCTGCATGGTGCCGGTCGACATGGCGCTGGCCCATCACCCCGCGCGCGTGTGGGTGCTCGATGTCGCGGGCGCCGTGAAGGGCACCCGCACCTATCACCCTGGCAGCCTCGATCCGGTCGCGACGGGCTTCGCCATGGCGATGGCCGCACAGGCCGAGGTCGCGGACGAGGCGGAGCGCAACGCGCACGTGCGGGTGATCAGCCTGCCGATGAACGCCGTACGCCGGCTCCGCTCGGCCATGGACTTCTCCCGCGGAGAGGCGCTCTATGCCGCCGGGCTCCAGGCGGCGGAGCAGGCCCTGGACGACGAGTGACGCGACACTGACAGACAGACCACAGGACGACCACGGCTGCGACCCATCGGCGCGCTTGATCGTGGGGATGTTCGATCACACGACATCCCAAGGAGGGCCACGATGGCCGACCAGCAACCCGACGACCCGGCGGTGGCACCCGAGACCGCCGGTCCCGTCCCCGACAGCGCGGGGCTCGGCACCACCCCGGAGCCACGGGAGCGACGCCGACTCTCGCGTCGTACGGCGGTAGCCGGGCTCGCGCTCGGCGGCCTCGTCGCAGGCTTCGGTGGTGGCTACCTGCTCGGCCACCAGACCGACACCACCACCGACCAGGTGAACCTGACCGGCTTCGAGGGGGGAACCCAACAGGGCCCGCCCGACGGCATGCCGGGCCCCGAAGGCCAGGGGGGCACGTCCGGCCAGTCGGGGGAGCAGCCCGACTTCGACGGTGACGGCCAGCGCGACGACGGGAGCGCCTCGGACGGGTCGTCCGACTCCAGCTCCACTACCTGACCGCCCACAGACCAAGGGGCCCGGTTGCTTCGGCAACCGGGCCCTCCTGTGTGCGGTCGGACGTGGAGTCGCGGGCGTCACCCCACCGCGCCGAGCCGCACGTCCAGCCGGGGTCGGATCCGGTGCCACCGGTTGGTGGGCAGTCCGGGCGCGACCAGGGTCAGGCCCACGCAGAACTTGCTGATCCGGGTGGGCCGGTGTCCGAGCGTCCACAGGCGGCGGTCGAGCTCACCGGCAGCGCCCGGCGCTGCCTTGGTCTCGACGACGAGGACGGCACCGGTCGCCACGTGTCGTCCGTCCGGCGCTGCCCACCGCAGGTCGACGTCGATCGTCGCGCGGCCGGGCGGCGGAGGCGAGTCCGCACCGGGGTGTCCCGGCAGGAGCAGGGTGCTCCGCTCGAACGCGGTGTCCAGCACCGGGACAAGCTCGCCGGGGTCGACGTCGACCACGCCGCCGCGCAGCAGCGCCGCCCCGACGAACTCCCGAGAAGACGCACCCAACGATCCACGGCCGGGCGGCTCGTCGAGAGCCATCCGCCGCTTCACCGTGCTCCCGCGCGGGCCGCGGGTCTTGACCTCGACGAAGGCGCCGCCCGTGTCGAGATACTCACGCGTCCGCACCTTGAACCGCCGGCGCCGCTTGTGGGCGGCGCCCCGGAACGACGCGAGGTCGAGGGTGTCGAAGTAGGTCGACGCATAGCCGAACCGACGCCGCCCGTCGATCTCGAGGACGCGGGCGTCGAGCCCGGCGAACAGCAGGGGGACGTCGGCGGAGGGGACGACGTACTTCCGGTCGATGCGGGTCAACAGCGCCGCCTGCTCGTCGAGGTCGGCGAGCCCGACAGCTGGCAGCGAGGACACCGCCGAGGAGAGCGACTCGGTCATGGGTCAGCCGCCCATCGGGCCGTTGCCCATGCCGCCGGCCGGCGCCTCACCGGCGTTGACGGTCGCGACCTCGACGCCGTCGACGGAGACGGTGTAGGTCGCTCCGGACTCGACCTGTTCGGAGGAGAAGACGACCGAGGCGAAGTCCTTGTCGGCCACCTGCTCGACGATCACCTTCCCGTCGGAGTCGGTGATGGCGATCGTGCTCCCGGCCGCCCCGGCGCTGTCCAAGGTGGCGGCGATCCACGCCTGAGAGGAGTCGGCCTCGGGGGCCTCGGCCATCCCGGCGCTCCCCAGCGCGACCAGCGTCCCGCCGCTGATCTCGAGCGTCCCGTTGACGTCGAGCGCGGCGTTGCCGTCGGTCGTCGGGCCGTTGACGGTGATGGTGCCGCCGGTGATGGTGGCATAGCCGTTGGAGTCCAGGCCGTCACCGCTGGACCACACCGCGAGGTCGCCGCCATTGATCCACAGCTGGAGCGAGGTGTCGGCGCTCATGTCCCCGCCGCCCTGGGCCGAGTCGCCGGACGATGACCCGCCCGACACGTTGAGACCGTCGTCTGCGGAGTGCAGCGTGAGGTCGCCGCCGTCGATGATGACGGTGCTGCCCTCCATCGCCTCCATGCTCTCGGCGACGTCGATGGTCCCGCCGGAGACCAGCACCTGCTGGGTTCCCTTGATGCCGTCGTCCTCGGAGGTGACGGTGATGGTGCCGCCCTCGACGAGCACGAAGCCCGTCCCCGCGTCGGTCTCGTTGTCGGACTTGATCGCATCGCCGGTCGCATCGACGGTGAGGTCGCCGCCGGTGATCGCGACGTAGTCCTTGCCGCGGACCCCGTCATCGACCGAGGCCACCGCGATCGTGCCGCCGCTGATGACGAGCCCGTCCTTGCCGACGATGCTGTCGTTGCTGTTGCCGGTGACGGTCAGCGAGCCGGTGCCGCCGATGGTCAGGTCGGCCGTCGACCACAGGGCACCGGTCGCGGCGTCCTCGCTGGTGTCGTCGTAGGAGGACGCGTCGGCCACGCTGTTGCTGCTGCCGTCCGCCAGGACGACCACGACCGACTCGGCGTCTGTAACGGCGATCGCGGCGGAGCTGTCGGAGCGGATGTCGGCGTCGTCGAGGATCAGTCGGACGGCTCCGTCGCCGCTGCTGTCGACGACCACCTGGCCGTCGAGCGAGCCGGACAGTCGATAGGTCCCGGCGGCGGTGATGGTGACGGTGTCGCCGTCGACGGTGACCACGTCGCTGTCGGACGTGGCCGTGTCGCCGTCGAGGGTGATGTCGATGACCTCGCTCTCGTCGTAGGACGTGTCGCCAGCCTCGACGTCGATGTCGCCGGCGAGCGCCTCCTCGACGGTGGTGGGGGAGCCGGTCGACGCGGCGACCTGCACGCCGGTCGTCGTGGAGCCGCTGTCGGAGTCGGAGGTCACTGCGGCGCCACAGCCGGCGAGCAGGGCTGCGGCCAGGACGCCGGCGCCCGCGAGGGTGGCGGCGCGGCGGCGGAGGTTGAGGGATCGCATGGGAAGGCTCCTGGGAGTGGAAGGTGACGGGGCGTCAGAGAGCAGCCAGCTCGGCGGAACGCCGACCGGCTGCGGAGGAGGTGGCGCCGTCGCGGGCGCTGGACCGTCGCGGGGCATAGGTGACGTCGACGACGGTCAGGTCGTTGACCAGGTCGAGCTTGCGGACCTGAGCGCTGTGCACGTGACCGTCGAGCAGCAGCTCGAGGGCGGTGACCAGCTCGCCCTGGTCTGCACAGGCCCGGTCCAAGACCACGGCCCGGTGGTCGTTGGCTGCGAACAGCCGGGGGCTGTCCCCGACCCACAGCACCACCACGACCAGCGCCATCAGGGCCAGCGCCAACGAGTGCTGGACGGCGCCGAGGCCGCCGAGCAGTCCGAGCGCCAGTGCGGAGAAGTAGTAGGCGACCTCGTGCTGGGACAGCTCGCTGGATCGGAGCCGGATGATCGACAGCACGCCGAAGAGCCCGAGCCCCAGGCCGATCGAGGTCCCGGCGCCGGCGAGCGCCACCGTCACGGCGAGCACCCCGGCGTTGACGGCGAGGAACGCGGTCACGAGGTCACGACGGTGGTGCCGTGGGTAGTAGACGCCCAACGTGAGCACGAGGATCGCGACGAGGTCGGCGGCGGGCAGGGCATAGCTGGACATGGATGGTCTCCGCTTCGGTACGGGTCGTCGGGTCGTTGGACTCACGGTGTCCGGTGGGCCTGTCCGACCACTTCCGCCGTCCTGTGGGTCGTCTGTGAGGGGGTGTGACCTGCCTCGCCATGGACGGCTCCGGTGACGACCCTGGACGCAATCGCTGCCGCTCCGATGAGACGTGGCTGGCTGCCTCCGGTCCGGGCTAGGGTCGGGCGATGCAGACGCGACTCGAGCCGGTCGGCGCGGCGACGCACGGGCGCCCGAACGGCGGGGAGGGCCCGTGAACGTCGGTCCCTTCGATGACGGCAGCGCGGACATCCCGGGCGGGATCACGGGCCCGGTCGGCCGCGTCCTCGTCGTGGGGGCCGGCATCGCCGGTCTCACGGTCGCCAACGCCCTCCACACTGCCGGCGTCGACTGCACGGTGTTCGAGGCCCGCCCACGTCTCGGGGGTCGGCTCCACACCCTGGACCTGGCGGGCTCGCCCGCCGACCTCGGGGGCTCCTGGCTGCACCATCCCTCCGGGAACCGGCTGCGTCGGTTCGCGGAGGCCGCCGGCATCGAGTGCGGGCCGGGCGACCCGATGCCGACCATCTCGACCTACGACGTCGCCACGGCGCGCTGGCTGCCGGACGAGGCCATGGCGACGGTCCTGGCCGGGGATCCCGGCGCCTTCGCCGGGGCGCTCGACGCCCTGCGTCACGAGCTGGGCCCCGGAGCCTCGGCCGCCGAGGGGATCGAGGCGTTCCTGGCCTCGTCCGGGCTGACCGGTGACGCGCGGCGGCGTGCGGCGCAGGGACTTCGCGCGAGCGTCGAGGCGGATGCCGCCGGTGCCGCGGAGGATCAGTCGCTCCGGTGGCTGTGGACGCAGGAGGAGTTCGACGACGACTTCTTCGGGGACCTGCCTCGGCACGGCTACGTCTCGGTTGTGGATGCCATGGCGGCCGGCCTCGACGTCCGCCTTGCCTCTCCGGTCGTCGGGATCGCGCTGACCGACGACGGTGTGACGGTCTCCCTCCGGTCGGGCGAGCAGGAGTCGGGGTCGCACGTGATTGTCGCCGTACCGCTGGGCGTGCTCAAGAGCCCGTCGCCGACGTTCACGCCGCCGCTCCCGGCGGAGCGCACCGACCTGATCTCCCGGCTAGGCTTCGGCCGCTACGAGAAGGTGCTGCTCAGATTCGCTCGGCCCTTCTGGCGCGACGCCGGCTGGTCGCACCTGGTCGTCTTTCCCCCGGAGGCCAGCCAGCCGGCCGTGTGGATCTTCGATCTCGACGCGTTCGGTCACGGGCCGGTCCTCGCCTGCCACGTGTTCCACTCCGGGATCCCGCTCGTGTCCGAGGAGTGGCCGACCGGGGCCGCCGACTGGGCGACCGACCTGATCGGCGCCGTCCTGGGGTCACCGTGCCCGGACCCGGTGGCGGTGGCGGTGACGAGCTGGGGCGAGGACCCGTGCTCGTTGGGCTCCTACACCCACGTGACGCCGGACTGCTCCAACGCCGACCTCGATGTCCTCGGCACGCCCGTGGCCGGCCGCATCCTCTTCGCGGGGGAGCACACGCAGAGTGCGCGCGTCGGCTACGCAGACGGCGCGATGACGAGCGGGATCCGTGAGGCCAAGCGGCTGCTCGGGCTCTCTGCGGTCACGCTGTCGGTCGAGCCGGCCCAGCCGATCTCCGTCGCTCGGGTATGAAGGGGTCATGCGGATCTTCTTCACCGGTGGCAGCGGCAAGGCCGGCAAGCACGTGGCGCCCTACCTCGCCGAGCAGGGCCATCAGGTCACCAACGCCGACCTGATGCCACTGCGCCACCCGGCGGTCGCCGACCTCCGGGTCGACCTCACCGACGCCGGCGAGACTTACTCGGCGATGTCCGGGCTGGCGACCTTCGACGAGCTGGACCTGGCGGAGAAGCCGTCCTATGACGCGGTCGTGCACTTCGCCGCCGTCCCGGCGATCCTGCTCAGGCCCGACGCGGCGACCTATGCGACCAACGTGCTGAGCACCTACAACGTGCTCGAGGCGGCGACCCGGCTGGGCGTGCGCAAGGTCGTGTTCGCCTCGTCCGAGACGACCTATGGGATCTGCTTCGCCCAGGGTGTGCGTCGCCCGCTCTATGTCCCCGTCGACGAGGAGCACCCGACCGTCCCCGAGGACTCCTATGCGATGTCCAAGGTCGCCAACGAGGTGACGGCGCGCGCGTTCCAGGCTCGCACCGGCGGGGATGTCTATGGCCTGCGGATCAACAACGTCATCGAGCCGCACGAGTACGCCGAGAGCTTTCCGGCGTACCTCAGGGACCCGGCGCTGCGGCGGCGCAACCTGTTCGCCTACATCGACGTCCGCGACCTGGGCCGGATGGTGCAGTGCTGCCTGGAGACCGACGGCCTGGGCTACCAGGTCTTCAATGTCGCCAACGCGGACATGTCCGTGGCCGCGACCTCGCAGGAGATCCGGGGCCTGTTCTATGACCGTGTCGAGGTACGCCGGGAGATGGGCCGAGACGAGACGTTCTTCGCGATCGACAAGGCGCGGGCGATGCTCGGCTTCGAGCCACGGCACTCCTGGCGGGAGGTGCTGGCCGACCCGGGACGTCCGGTCTAGAGGCGCGCCTGGACACGGGCGCCTCAGTTCAGGCCGACGACCTTGACGGGCTTGTGGGAAGTGACGGTCGTGCCGTTGCCGAGCTCGCCGTAGGCGTTGAAACCCCAGCACTTCACGGCGCCCTTGGTGGTGACCGCGCAGCTGTGATAGCCGCCGGCCGTGATGCTGTCGATCGTGGCGCCCATGTTGTAGACGGCCACCGGCTTGGAGGACGTCACGGTGCTGTTGTCGCCGAGCGCGCCATAGCCGTTGTAGCCCCAGCACTTCACGATGCCCTTGGTGTTGAGCGCGCAGCCGTGGATGTCGCCGTACGCGATGGCCTCGACGTTCTTGTTGAGCCGGTAGGCCGCGACCGGCTTGGGCGAGCCGGTGGTGGTGCCGTCGCCGAGCTCGCCATCACCGTTGTAGCCCCAGCACTTCACCGCGTCCTTGGTGGTCAGGGCGCAAGTGGTGTAGCTGCCTCCGCGGAGGGCCCGCACACCCCTGTCCAGGCCATAGACGGCGACCGGTGTGAGTGAGTCGACCTTGGAGTTGTCGCCGAGCTCGCCCTCGGCGTTGTAGCCCCAGCACTTGGCCCCGTGTTTGCTGGTGATCGCGCAGCCGTGATAGCCACCGAGCCCGAGTCCGAGCCCGCCCTTGGCGAAACCCTTGACGGCGACGGGCTTGGCCGAGCTGGTCGTGGAGTTGTTGCCGAGCTGGCCATAGGTGTTGGCCCCCCAGCACTTGACCGCGCCCTTCTCGGTCAGGGCGCAGGCGAAGGAGCTCCCGGCGTTGATCGAGACCACGCCCTTGTCGAGGCCATAGACCGGCACCGGCTTGGCCGAGTTGGTCGTGGTGTTGTTGCCGAGCTGGCCATAGCTGTTCGAACCCCAGCACTTGACCGCGCGCTTCGCAGTGAGGGCGCAGGTGAAGTAGGACCCGGCGCTGATGGCGCGCACACCCCGCTTGAGCCCGGACACGGGCAACGGCTTGGCCGAGTCGGTCGTGGTGCCGTTGCCGAGCTCGCCATCACCGTTGTAGCCCCAGCACAGCACGGCGCCCGTGGTGCTCAGCGCGCAGGTGTGGATGAAGCCGGTCGTGGCCGACTTGATCACGACGCCCGCCTTGACGGCTGACGGCGCCTGCTGGGCGGGAGCGCTGGCCGCCGCGACGTTGGGGGCGACCCCCAGGCTCGCCCAGAGCAACGCGACCGCGGCCAGTACCGATCCGCCTGGCCACCGAAGAACGCGCATCGCGGCCCCCACCTGTCTGCGGATGCCCCACGGTCAACCGAGTGAGGCGAGGAGAGCCTACGCTGACCTGCGGCTGGGTGACAGGGCTGAGGCCGACGGATAGTCGGTTGTCGCTGGATCCGGCGTCCTGAATGCTGGCCCGGTGGACGAGGACCTGCTGGGTGCGCCGCACCCTCACTGGGGCGACCGACTGCTCCACGAGGTCGACCGCGCGTTCGAGGTGACGGGCGCGGCCACGCCGGGGTGGCCCGACCCGCACCCCGACCGCAACCCAGGCAACGACGAGTACTCGCGGGTCACCGATGTGGGGAAGTACCGGATCCTCGATGCCCGCGTGGACGCCTGGGTGGCGGCGCTGGAGGCCGCCGGCATCGCCCGGTCGGTCGAGGTCTCGGCCGAGCCATGGGTTGCCGGGCTCCGCCCGCCGGCCGACCATGGGCGAGTACGCCGCCTCGAGCCGGCCGCCGCCGGCGGGCTCTGCCTCGTCCTGGCCACCACGCTCGTCGACGGCCGGCCGTTCGGGCTCGACGTCGGCACCGCCCGCGCGGGTGAGGCTCCGGCGGTGCTCGCGGTCGTGCCCGACTGCGGCTGCGACGCCTGCGACAGCGGGTCGGTCGACCTGCTGACCGAGCTCGACTGCGTGGTCCTCACCGTGGCGCGTGGAGGGGTCGTCAGGGCCGGGCGCGGGGAGGACGTCGCCACCCGCACCTGGCACGGCTGGTCCCTCGGCAACGGTGCCGACCCTGGCTGGCTCGACGAGACGGCCTCGGTCCCGCACTGGGTGGATCGCTGGATCGGGGCTCCGTGGCTGTCCTAAGAGGACGTCATGCGTCCGCGGCCAGGATCTTGGCCAGTGTGGATCGCAGCTTGGCGTAGTCGCGCTGTCCGAGAAGCTCGAGGAGCCTCGCCTCGATCCCCTGGATCGTGGTGACCCCCTGCTCGACGACCCGCTGGCCGGTCGCCGTGAGCGTGATCAGCTTGGCCCTTCGGTCGCGTGGGTCCGGCGTACGGACGACGTATCCCATGCCCTCGAGCTCGTCGATGATCTGCCCCATCGACTGGGGGGTGATGTTGGCGCCCCTGGCCAGCTCGCTCAGCCGTGAGCCGCCGGGTCGGATCTGCCCGAAGACGGCCGAGTGGTGTGGCTTGATCGGGAAGCCCGCGCCCACGACGCCGTCGACGATCCCGAACCCGAGCAGGCTGTAGGCCGCTCCCAGCATCGAGATGGTGTTGCCGGGGTCCGTGGGCTCTTGTGTCATGGCTCGCCAAATCATAAGGTCGGCTGAATATCAGTCAGCCTTAGTTTAGGAGTGGGGATGAACGAAGCTGTGGCGGACACGCGGATAGCCCGGCTCGGGATCATGTGCGCGGCCTCGGGGGGACTGATGGTCGCCGTCGGCCTGCTGACCTCCCTCCATGACGATGCGGTGTCATCGACGCAGTGGAGCTATCCGCAGGGGACGGGACTGTTCCTTGCCTGTGCGCTGCTGTTGACGATCTCCCACGCCCTGTCCGCGGCCGGCTACCAGGGGATCCGCCTCGCCGGTGCCGCGCCCGGCAGGTGGGGTCGGTGGGGGCTGGTCGCGGCAATCGTCGGGTCGCTCGGCCTCTCCTTGAGCGAGCTGCTCAGTGGGCTCATTCGGTCGCAGACCGTCGACTCCGCGAGCGCGGGAGCCGTCAGCACCCTTTTCGGGGTCACCTCGCTGCTGTTCGCCGCCGGGGCCGTCGTCGCGGGGGTGTCGCTCCTGCGCGGGGGTCAGCGCAGTCTCGGGTGGCTGGTGCTGCTGACGGGCGCGGCCATCGTCGTCCTGGTGACGCCGGCCAACATCTCCGGCAGCCTCGCCTTCCGCCAGGTCGCGCTGATCGCGTGGAGCGTGCTGCTCATTCCCCTGGGCCTCCAGGTGGCGCGCCTGGGATCGTCGCGATCTGACGCGGAGTCCTTGTCGGCCATGAGCGGCAGGGCTGGGGAGGGCGCTCAGTGAGGCGGGCCGCGAGAGCCACTGGTTAAGATGTCAGACATCTTATTGACGTAGCGGGGCGTGGTTCCCTACAGTGGCCGGTGTCGAAGGAGAGCGCGATGACTCGAGCCGCCGTAGTGCGTCAGCGCGATGCGAAGAACTTCATGGAAGGCACCGAGCACTGTCGCGAATACGTCCGCGACCAGTTCCTCTGGTTCGGCGTCTCCGTGGTCCCGCCCGGGCAGCGGGGTGAGGTCGATCCGGGCCACCAGGGTGCGGAGGAGGTCTTCTTCTGCGCGGCCGGCCACGTCCTGATCTTCGACGGTGAGCACTACGACGAGCTGGAGGCCGGCGACGCGCTGGTGATCCCGCCCGAGCTGCCTCACACGATCGTCAATATCGGTGAGATCCCCGCGGTGGTGATCTGGGCGGGAGCGCCCGGTGAGTGAGGGACGCGGCGGGCTGCTGATCGGTCTCGACCTCGGCACGACCGCCCTCAAGTGCGCGGCCTACAGCGTCGACGGCAAGCTCGTCGCCAGCAGCACGCGCGAGTACTCCCTGCTCACCCCGGCGGCCAACGTGGTGGAGGTGGCGCCGTCGACGTACTGGAACGAGTACGTCGAGGCCGTGCACGAGCTGCTGGCACACCCTGACGTCGAGGCGTCCGACGTCCGCGCGATCGGCATCTCGGCCCAGGGCGAGACGCTCATCCCGGTCCAGCGCGACGGCGCCCCCGCGCGCAATGCGATCGTGTGGCTGGACTCCAGGGCACTGGCCGAGTCCGACGAGCTCGCCGACCACTTCACCGCGCAGCATCTCTATGAGGTCACCGGGCAGCCCAGCATGCTGCCCACCTGGCCAGCAGCCAAGGTGCTGTGGATCGCCAGGCACGAGCCGGACGTCTTCGAGCGCACGGCGAAGTTCCTCCTCATCGAGGACTACTTCCTGGGCCGGATGACCGGCGAGGCCGTCGCCGAGGGGTCGCTGCTGACGTCCACCTGCTACTGGGACTTCCGCACGCGCACCTACTGGGCGGAGATGCTGGCCGTGCTCGGTCTCGACGAGGATCGCCTCCCGCCGATCGTCGAGCCGGGCACGGCCGTCGGCACCCTGCTGCCGGCGATCGCCGCGGAGCTGGGGCTCCCGACCTCCACGGTGGTGTGTGCCGGGGCGCTCGACCAGGCCTGCGGCGCTATCGGGGCCGGGGCCGCGACACCGGGCAGCTTCTCGGAGAACACCGGCGCCGCTGTGGCGCTGTGCGCCACGCTGTCCGAGGCGAGACTCGACCCCGAGCGTCGGATGCCCTGTCACTACCACGGCATCCCGGGCACCTACATGTTCCACACCTTCACCAGTGGCGGCGTCGTCCTCAAGTGGTTCCGCGACCAGTTCGCCGCACCGGAGCGGACCGTGGCCGCAGAGCTCGGGATCGACGCCTACGACCTGCTCGGCCAGGAGGCGAGCACCGTGGCCGCCGGGTGCGAGGGCTTGATCATGATCCCCCACCTGCAGGGAGCGATGGCGCCGGAGAACAACGGCGAGGCCCGCGGCGCACTCATCGGCCTCACGCTCCGGCACGGCCGGGCCCACGTCGCGCGCGCGATCCTCGAGTCCATCTCCTACGTGATCCGGCGCAACATCGAGGTGTTGGAGTCGCTCGGGACCGAGATCCCTGAGATCCGTTCCCTGGGCGGCGGCTCGCGCAGCCGGATCTGGAAGCAGATCGAGGCCGACGTCACCGGTCGACCCGTGGCCGTGTCGGAGCAGGAGGAGGCGGCGACCCTCGGTGCGGCGATCCTCGCCGGCGTCGGCACCGGCCTCTATGCCAGCGCAGCCGAGGCGGCGGCGCAGATGGTGCGGGTGCGGGAGACCTTCCAGCCCGACCTCAGCCACGTGGCCCGTTACGACGACTACTACGGCCTCTACCAGGACGCCTATCTCGCCCTCTGCCCTGTCTACACGGGGCTGGCAGGAGTGGTCTCGTGACCGGTGCCGCTTCCCAGGGATCACGGGCCAATGGTCCGGTGGTCCGCCGCGGCCGCGTGACCCTCACCGACTCGATCGTGGAAGCGCTCACCCAGGCCATCGAGTCGGGCACCTACCGGCCGGGCAGCCCCCTTCCCTCGGAACCGGTGCTGTCCGAGCAGATGGGCGTCTCGCGGCCCACGCTCCGCGAGGCGCTCCGGCTCCTGGAGGAGCGGGGCCTGATCCAGCGCAAGCACGGCAAGGGCACCTTCGTTCGGGAGCGCCCGATCCTCAAGGAGCTCAACCAGAACTTCGGAATCACGAGCATGATCCGGGCGGCGGGCTACACGCCGTCGACCGGTGAGAGCACGGTCGTCGCGTCCCAGGCCGATGCCGACATCGCGTCGCGTCTCGGTCTGGAGGAAGGCGCGCCGATCTGGCAGGTCGAGCGACTGCGACTGGCGGACGGGCGTCCGGTCGTCTACTCGGTCGACCTCATTGCCGAGGCGATCCTCAGTCGCGAGGACGTCGACGCGATCGCCCACGGAAAGGAGAACTCGTTCTACTCGGTCTTGCACAAGAGAGGTGGACTGACCATCTCCCGCGGCGTCGCGGATCTCGCCCCGTGCAAGACCACACCTCGGCTGCGCAGCCTGCTCGAGGTCAAGCAGGGGGTACCCCTCCTGTGTATCCGCCAGGTCGACTTCGACCAGCGTGGTCGCCCGGTCATCTACTCGATCGAGTACCACGCGGCCGACTGGGTCACCTTCCGCCTCGAGCGGTTCGGACCCGGATCAGCACTGATCGACTTCTAGCGGTCAGCACACCATCACACCGGCGTACGACGTCGGGCGCTGGGTGCTGCCCAGATCCACCAGCTCCAACAGCTCCACCAGCTCCACCAGCTCCACCAGTTCCGCCCACACATACTCGGGCTCTTCGAAAGGATCGGATCGCCACATGGACACCAACAAGGCGAGTTCGGCGGGTACACCGCACGAGACGACAGAAGAGTTCGATGTTGCCCGGAGAGATGACGTCCAGAAGCTTCGCCCGCACGCCCTCGGGCTGATGGGGGTCCTGTTCATCGCGCTCGCCGGCGCCGCACCGATGTCGGCGATGTTCGGCAACGTCCCGATCGCCGTGGGGTTCGGCAACGGCACCGCTGCCGCGGGCGGCTTCATCCTGGGCACCATCCTGCTGCTGCTGTTCTCGGTCGGCTACGTCGCGATGGTGCGCAAGTACACCAGCGCGGGCGGGTTCTACAGCTTCATCAGCCATGGCCTCGGCCGACCCGCGGGCATGGCCGCCGGGTGGAGCTCGATGGCCGCCTACTGCCTGTTCGAGGCAGGGGAGTGGGGCATCTTCGCCTTCTTCACCAAGAGCACCTTCAAGGAGTACCTCGGCATCGACCTGCCCTGGCTGGTCTATGCGTTCGCCGGCTGCGCGCTGGTGGCGGTGCTGACCTACTTCGACGTCGAGCTGTCGGCCAAGATCCTCGGGGTCGCGCTCCTGCTCGAGGCTGCCGTTCTGCTCATCATGGACCTGTTCATCCTGTTCAAGGGTGGCAAGGACGGGATCGACTACAGCCCCCTGAGCCTCTCGGGCGCGCTCAACGGCTCCAACATCGCCGCTGCCGCTCCTGGCGTGGGCATCTTCTTCGCCCTGTGGTCGTGGGTCGGCTTCGAGTGCACGGCCAACTACGCCGAAGAGGCCAAGGACCCGCGGCGCATGGTCCCGCGGGCGACCTACATCGCCGTGATCGCGCTGGGCATCCTCTACACGCTGACGGCGTGGGCGGGCGTGCTGGGGCACGGCCTCACCAACGCCTCCGACGACGCGGCCAACGATGCGGGGAACTTCTTCTACAGCATCGCGAGCACCTTCGTGAACCCCGCGTCGAAGGACATCATGTCCTGGCTGATCATCACCAGCACGTTCGCGTGCGCGATGGCGTTCCACACCGCGGCGACGCGCTACTACTACGCGATGGGCCGTGAGGGCATCTTCAGCAAGAAGCTGGG
>Ga0209023_10002612_pt1 | contig 22293 bp, 26 predicted proteins | sample LakOneMetagenome_FD_187468 | JGI IMG/M metagenome (GOLD analysis project Ga0209023, IMG submission 187468) | Freshwater and sediment microbial communities from Lake Erie, Canada (SPAdes) (version 2) | ecosystem: Environmental > Aquatic > Freshwater > Lentic | place: Lake Erie, Canada...
CGCCACGCCGCCGGCCCGGCCGCGGCCGTGCAGGCGTTTGAGCGCGCCATCGCGGCGGCGCAGGATTCCGGCTCGCGTTGACGAGTTCTTAGGCGGCGGGGCCTAGGGTCCGGGGCTGAGAAGCGGACCTTCGGGGGGTTCGCAGGCTTTGCACGGACGCATTCGTGACCCTGGCCTACGCCGCAAACGAGCCGGTCGACACCGCCGCCCGCCGGGCGACGCGCACCGTCTTCATGGAAGCCGCGGGCCTTGTGGGCCTGGGGTTGCTGCTGTTCGCCGTGTCCGTCATGGCGGTTCAGTTCAGCCGTTTTGACGCCCTGACGGCCATCTGGCCCACCAACGCCATCGCCTTCGTCGCCCTGATGCGCAGCCCCTGGTCGCGCTCGGGCGCTGCGCGCCTGCTCGGCGTGGTCGCCATAGCCCTGGCCGCGCCCCTCCTGCTGGGCGGCATGCCGCTGTGGGCGGTGATGCTCGTGACGGTAGGCAATATCCTCGAGATCGCCCTGGCCGCCTGGCTGACCCGAGCCTGGATCGGCAATGACAGCGCCGTCACCGGCCTGGGCGGCCTGACCAAACTCCTGCTGGCTTCGGCGATCATCGCCCCGGCCGCCGCCGCCACCCTGACCGCCCCGGTGTTCGCCGCCATCCCCGAAGTGCTCGGCCAGCACCAGACGATGTTCAAGCTGTGGATGGACTCCTTCACCGCCGATGCGCTCGGGATGATGCTGATCGCCCCCTTCGGCCTGGCGCTGCGCGTGCGCGAGGTCGCGGCGCTGGATCTCAAGCGCCGGCTCGAGGCCGGCGGCATCTGGCTGGTGATCCTGGCCTGCGCGGTCTGGGTTTTCGGCCACGGCGCGATCATCGGCGAGCACCATGACCTCGCCGACAAGTCCGACCTGCTGAACCTGATCCTGCTCACGCCCTTGCTGATCCTGGCCTCGCTGCGCTTCGGCGTGCTGGGCGCCGCCGGGGCGGCGGTCACGGTCGCGGCCGTGGCCCTGGGCTTCACCATCGCCGGCGAGGGGCCGCTGGCGGACCTGCAGGGCCTGGACGCCCAGACCCGCATCTACTGGCTGCAGCTCTACCTGGCCGTGGTCGGGCTCTCGACCCTTCCGGTCGCCGCGGTGCTGCGCGACCGCGACCGCTTCGCCGACGAACTGGCGCGCCACCGCCGCCGCGCGGAAGCCGCCAGCGAGGGCAAGTCGCGCCTGCTGGCCAATGTCAGCCACGAGATCAAGTCGCCCATCGGCGGCATCATCGGCATCGGCGAACTCTGGGCTACCGGCAAGCTCGGTCCTGTCACCGCCATGCAGGAAGAGATGAGCGAGATGCTGGTGCGCACGGCGCGCCAGATCGAAGCGCTTGCCTACGATCTGCTCGATGTCGCCCGCGCCGAGGCCGGCTCGGTCGCCGTCAACCTCTGCCCCGTGGAGTTGCTCGGCGTCGTCGAGGACGTGCGCAAGGCCATGTGCGTGAAGCCCGAGGCCGCCGGCCTGAAGTGGAGCGTGGTTTCGCCGCCCAACGAGAAGCTGGTCGCCGTCGCCGATTCCGTGCGGCTCGGCCAGGTGCTGTCCAACCTGGTGACCAACGCGGTGAAATACGGCCGCTCGGGCGGCGTGGTGATCCTGAAGCTGTCGCGCCCGCTGCCGGACGTCGCCCGTATCGAGGTCATCGACAAGGGGCCCGGCATCGCGCCCGAGAAACAGTCCGAACTGTTCGAGCCATTCAACCGCCTCGGCATGGAAAAAACGACAATGGAAGGCCACGGCATCGGCCTGGCCCTGGCGCGCCGCCTGGCGGAACTGCAGGACGGCACGCTCGGCTTCGAGAGCAAGCCGGGTGAGGGCGCGCGCTTCTGGATCGACCTGAAGGCCGTCGACTAGGCTCCCACGCTAAACGGGTTGCGCCTCGCGCGCGCCGGGCGTAGGCCGTCGCCGTACCGGTTGAGGCCGCCCTCCCATGGACTTCGACGCGCTGCTGCTGTCGCGACTGCAGTTCGCTTTCACGATCGCGTTCCACATCCTGTTCCCGGCCTTCACCATCGGCCTGGCCAGCTATCTGGCCGTGCTCGAAGGCCTGTGGCTGGTCACCAAGCGCGAGGCGTTTCGCACGCTGTTCCTGTTCTGGGTGAAGGTCTTCGCCGTCAGCTTCGGCATGGGCGTCGTCTCGGGCGTGGTGCTGAGCTACGAGCTGGGCACCAACTGGAGCGAGTTCATCCGCCTGGCCGGGGGCGTGGTCGGGCCGCTGCTCGGCTACGAGGTGCTGACCGCCTTTTTCCTGGAGGCCTCGTTCCTGGGGGTGATGCTGTTCGGCTGGTCGCGGGTGGGCAACCGGCTGCATTTCCTGGCCACCCTGCTGGTGGCGCTCGGCACGCTGATGTCGGCCTTCTGGATCCTGGCGGCCAACAGCTGGATGCAGACGCCGCAAGCCTTCGACGTGCTGGCCGACGGCCGCTATCAGGCCACCGACTTCGTGCAGGTGATCTTCAATCCCAGCTTCCCCGCCCGGCTGCTGCACATGGTGCTGGCCGCCTACCTGACCACGGCGCTGTGCGTCGGCGCCGCCTCGGCCTACCAGCTGCTCAAGAACCGCGACCAGGCCGAGAGCCGTCTGGCCCTGACCATGGCGGTGGGGATGATCGCCATCACCGCGCCGCTGCAGCTGCTCGCCGGCCACTGGTCGGGCGAGGTGGTGCGCACTCACCAGCCCTCCAAGCTGGCGGCCATCGAGGCCTATTGGGAGACCGGGCGCAACCACCCGCTCAACCTCGTCGCCATCCCCGACGCCAAGGCCGAGACCAATCACCTGCAGATCGCCGTTCCCGGCCTGGGCGTCATCGTCGCCCCGGCCGACCAGGACGTGCGGGGGTTGAAGAGCTTTGCGCCGCGCGACCGGCCGCCGGTATTCCCGGTGTTCTGGGGGTTCCGCGCCATGGTCGGACTGGGCGTGCTGATGATCGCGCTGGGGTTCTGGGGAGCCTGGCAGGCGTGGCGGCGCAAGCTGGGGCAGGACCGCTGGCTGCTGCGCTTCGCCGTGCTCATGGGGCCGTCGGGGTTCGCGGCGGTGCTGTGCGGCTGGATCGTCGCCGAGGTCGGACGCCAGCCCTGGGTGGTCTATGGCGTGCTGCGCACCGCCGACGCGGTTTCGCCGGTGGGCGCGGGGCAGGTGAGTTTCTCCCTGCTCACCTACCTGATCCTGTATGCCGTCGTGTTCAGCGCCGGTGTCATCTACATCCTGCGCATGATCGGCGACGGGCCGGTGAAGCTGGCGCGTGAAACGCCCGACCAGGCGCCGCGCGCGCCCGGCTCGGCGCTTGCGGCCGGGCCCGAGGAGGAGGCGCCATGAGTTTGGACCTGCCGACCATCTGGGCCGGCCTGATCGCCATGGCGGTGCTGTTCTACGTGCTGCTGGACGGCTTCGACCTGGGCGTCGGCATCCTGTTTCCCATCGCCCACTCGCGCGAAGACCGCGACGTGATGATGAACTCCATCGCCCCTTTCTGGGACGGCAACGAAACCTGGCTGGTGCTGGGCGGCGGTGGGCTGCTGGCGGCCTTCCCCGGCGCCTATTCGGTGCTGATGCCGGCCTTCTACCTGCCCATCCTGCTGATGCTGGCCGGGCTGATCATGCGCGGCGTGGCCTTCGAGTTCCGCTTCAAGGGCAGGAAGCACGGCCGCACCTTCTGGACCCAGATGTTCGCCGGCGGCTCGATCCTGGCGGCCCTGGCCCAGGGACTGGTGCTGGGCGGGTTCATCAACGGCGTGAAGGTGGTGGACGGCAAGTTCGCCGGCGGCGCCTTCGACTGGCTGACGCCGTACACGATCCTCGTCGCCCTTGGCCTGATGGCGGGCTACGCCCTGCTGGGCGCCTGCTGGCTGATCTGGAAGACGGAGACCAAGCTGCACAGCGATGCGCGCCGCTGGGCGCGCTGGCTGGCCATGCTGGTGGCGGCCTTCCTGGGCGCGGTCAGCCTGGCCACCCTGATGACCCACCCGCAGGTGGCCAGCCGCTGGGGCTGGGACGGCGGCCTGCATCTCGACCGCTTTCTGCCCCTGTCGCCGATCCCGCTGCTGGGCCTGGTCGGCCTGACCACCATTGGCCTGGGCCTGGCGTGGAAGTCGCATCGCTGGCCGTTCGGAGGCGCGCTACTGGTCTTCCTGTCGGGCTATCTCGGCCTGGCCGTCGGCTTCGCGCCGCACACGGTTCCCTATGCGCTGGACATCCACCAGACCGCCGCGCCGGACAATGCGCTGGCCTTCATGCTGGTCGGCGCCGCCATCGCCGTGCCGCTGATCCTGGCCTACACGGCGTGGGTCTACTGGGTGTTCCGCGGCAAGGTCACCGCCGAGAGCGGCTATGACCACTGAGCCGCGGCCGCTGTGGCGCAAGCTGGCCTGGTTCGCGGGGTTGGCTCTGGCGAGCTCGGCCGTGACCGTGCTGGTCGCCTATGGGCTCCGGGCGCTGTTGTTCGGCGCATAGCAAAAGGGCCGCGGCGAACCGCGGCCCTCGAACTGGAATTTCAGGCGACTCAGGCCGCTTCCATCTTCGCGTCATACTCGCCCTTGCAGGCCAGGCCGTTCATCTTCGCCCGGTGGCCGAAGGCGGCTTGCGCGGCGGCGACGTTGTCCTTCTTGCCGGCCCACGCCTTCTGCGGCGCGGCCTGCAGCGCGCGGCCGTAGGAGAAGGTCATCTTCCAGGGGAAGCCGCCGATGCGGTTCATGGCGTCGAGGTGGGCGGTGGCCTCCTCGTCGGACTGGCCGCCGGAGAGGAAGGCGATGCCCGGCACGGCCACCGGCACCGTGGCCTTCAGCGCCGCCACGGTCTTTTCGGCCACTTCCTGCACGCCGGCGCGGCTGGCGTTCTTCTTGCCGCTGATCACCATGTTGGGCTTCAGCACCATGCCCTCGAGCGCCACGCGCTGCTCGAACAGCTCCTGGAACACCACCTTCAGCACCAGGCGGGTGACGCTGTCGCAGCGGTCGATGTCGTGGGCGCCGTCCATAAGCACTTCCGGCTCCACGATGGGCACGATCTGGTTGGCCTGGCAGAGCGCCGCGTAGCGGGCGAGCGCATGGGCGTTGGCCTTGATGGCGCCCCAGGTGGGGATGCCCTCGGCGATGTCGATGACCGCGCGCCACTTGGCGAAGCGGGCGCCGCGTTCGTAGTACTTGGCCAGCCGCTCACCCAGGCCGTCGAGGCCCTCGGTGATGGTCTCCCCGGGGAAGCCGACCATGGGGATCGCGCCCTTGTCGACCTTGATGCCCGGGATCGAGCCGGCGTCGGTGATCAGCTTGACCAGCGGCGTGCCGTCGGCGGCGTTCTGCCAGATGGTCTCGTCGAACAGGATGACGCCCGAGACGTAGTCCCTCATGGCGGCGGAGCGGAACATCAGCTCGCGGTAGTCGCGGCGGTTGTCCTCGGTGTTCTCCACCCCGATGGCGTCGAAGCGCTTCTTGATGGTGCCGGTGGATTCGTCGGCGGCCAGGATGCCGCGGCCCGGCGCGACCATGGCCTCGGCCACCTTGTTGAGAGCTTGCAGATCCATCGTAGGTCCTCGTCAGTCTTGGTTGCGGAGCGCCTCGACGCCGGGCAGGGCCTTGCCTTCCATCCATTCGAGGAAGGCGCCTCCTGCGGTCGAGACGAAGGTGAAATCTTGGGCGACCTCGGCGTGGTGCAGGGCCGAAACGGTGTCGCCCCCGCCGGCCACGGCGATGATGCGTCCGGCCTTGGCCAGCACGGCGGCTTCTTTGGCGGCCTTGACCGTGGCGGCGTCGAAGGGCGGCACCTCGAACACGCCCAGCGGGCCGTTCCAGATCAGGGTCTTGGAAGACGCCATGGCGTCGACGATGGCGGCGACGGTGTCGGGGCCGACGTCGAAGATGCGGTCCTCGGCGGTCATGTCGGCCAGGTCGATGACCCGCTGGTGGATCACGGGCGCCAGGGACTCGGCCACGGCCACGTCCACCGGCAGGATGATCTTGCAGCCCTGCTTCTCGGCCTTCTTGAGGATGTCGCGGGCGGTCTTGGCCATATCCTTTTCGCACAGCGACTGGCCGATCTCGTGGCCCTGGGCGAACAGGAAGGTGTTGGCCATACCGCCGCCGATGGCGAGGTAGTCCAGCTTGCCGACCAGGTTTTCCAGCAGCTCCAGCTTGGTGGAGACCTTGGCCCCGCCGACGATGCCGATCACCGGCCGCTGGGGGTTGCCGAGCGCGGCGTCCAGCGCGTCGAGCTCGCGGCGCATGCTCTCGCCGGCAAAGGCGGGCAACAGGTGGGCGACGCCTTCGGTGGAGGCATGCGCCCGGTGGGCGGCGGAGAAGGCGTCATTGACGTAGAGGTCGCCCAGTTCCGCCAGCTGCTTGGCGAAGGCGGGGTCGTTCTTCTCCTCGCCCTTGTGGAAGCGCAGGTTCTCCAGCAGCACCACGCCGCCCTTGGGGGTGTCGGCGATGGCGGCCTTCGCCTCCTCGCCCACGCAGTCGGCGCCGAAGCGCACCGGGGCGCCCAGCAGCTTCGACAGCGGCTCGGCCAGCGGTTGGAGGCTCATGGACGGCACCCGCTCGCCCTTGGGCCGGTCGAAGTGGGCCAGCAGCACGACCTTGGCGCCGGCGTCCCGCAGCCGCGCGATGGTCGGCAGGGCGGCGCGCAGGCGGGTGTCGTCGGTGACCTCGCCGTCCTGCATGGGCACGTTGAAGTCCACCCGCACGAGTGCGGTTTTGCCGGCGGCGTCGGCCTGGTCGAGGGTGCGGAAGGTCATGGGGGTACGGTCAATATGGACTTTGGCGAGATCAGTCGAACGGAAAGGCGTCTTCGGTTTCTAGGCCGCTCACAAAAGTCTCGAAACTCTCAGCCACTGGCGTAATGGCGTATTCGAACTCTTGGTCGACATGGACGATCTTGGGCTCCCCGTGAGCGTTCAAGGTCCGGTAGTCGAGGCAGAACATGTCGTGCCCGGCCGAAGGGCAATCTCCGAAATAGACACCAATTTTGGGATAGCCCCAGTCGTCGATCAGTTGCTGGTGACCCAGTCCACCGCAAAGCGACCAGATCTTCGAGAATCCGATGCCCTTGATTCCCGTGATTGCCACGTGGTCAGCCGACCAACTTGTGGCTTGAGCGGTGCGATAACACGTCCGCCTCGGCAGGCCGCCATTCTGAGTTCGGCATAGTTCCACGTAGGCACGGGGAAGCCGGTAGGCGAGTTCACGCTCCACCCGCGCCACGAGTTCGTCAGTCAGGAGTTCGTCTACGTAGTCCTTGCGAGCGTAGTCGGAGTCATTCCAGAACTCGGAAGCATCGAAACCGACTGGAAGCGACATGCCTACTATCGCCCTTAGAGGAACTTCGCCATGTGCAGCGCGGTGTCGCTCATGCGCGTCGCGAAGCCCCACTCGTTGTCGTACCAGCTGAGCACGCGGGCCAGCTTGCCCTCGATGACCTGGGTCTGGGGCAGGGCGGCGGTCGAGGAGGCGGCGATGTGGTTGATGTCGATGGACACGATCGGATCGTTGGTCACCGCCAGGATGCCCTTCAGCGGGCCGGAGGTCGCGGCCTTGGTCAGGGCCTCGTTGATCTCGTCCTTGGAGGTGTCGCGGCCGGTGACGACCTTCAGGTCGACGACCGAGACGTTCGGCGTTGGCACGCGGATCGAGGAGCCGTCCAGCTTGCCCTTCAGTTCCGGCATCACCAGGCCCACGGCCTTGGCCGCGCCGGTGGAGGTCGGGATCATCGACAGGGCGGCGGCGCGGCCGCGGTAGAGGTCCTTGTGCATCGTATCCAGCGTCGGCTGGTCGCCGGTGTAGGCGTGGATGGTGGTCATGTAGCCGCGCTCGATGCCGAACAGGTCGTGCAGCACGCGCGCGATGGGGGCCAGGCAGTTGGTGGTGCACGACGCGTTGGAGACGATCAGGTCCTTGGCCGACAGGGCCTCGTGATTGACGCCGTAGACGATGGTCTGGTCGGCGTTGTCGCACGGGGCCGAGACCAGCACCCGCTTGGCGCCGGCTTCGAGGTGGGCCGAAGCCTTTTCCTTGGAGGTGAAGAGGCCGGTGCACTCGAACGCGATGTCGACGTTGAGGTCCTTGTGGGGCAGCTCGGCCGGATTGCGGATGGCCGTGACCTTGATCTTGCCCGTGCCGACGTCGATCCAGTCCTCGCCGGTCGTCACCGTGCCGGGGAAGCGGCCGTGCACGCTGTCGTAGCGCAGCAGGTGGGCGTTGGTTTCCACCGGACCCAGGTCGTTGATGGCCACGACCTCGATGTCGCGGCGCGCGTGTTCGACGATAGAGCGCAGGACGAGGCGGCCGATGCGGCCAAAACCGTTGATGGCGACGCGAAGGGTCATGCTGGTTCCTTGGGTCGATAGGTCCTTGCGGCGCGGGCGGGCGCGCTCGGAGGAAAAGGCGGAATGGCCGCGCGTTTCGCCCCCGGGGGGCCCCAAGTCAACCCCGGGAGGTCCCCTGGGGGTTCAACTGAGGTTTCGAAATCCTGCTCAGCTTGTCGATCCGCCGGCCGGAACGCCCTTGCGGCCGTCCAGCAGCGGACCCACGCCCGGCACGCTGGCCAGGGCCTCGCGCAGCAGGTCGCGGCCGGTGCGCACGCGCACCCAATCCTCGACCACGGGCAGCAGGGTCTTCAGGTCCGCCTTCTCGACGCCGCGCTTCTGCAGCCGTGACAACAGGCCCATGGCGTCGGCGATGGCCGCGCCGGAGACGCCGCCCGCGCTCTTCATGATGCCGCCAAACAGGCCGCCGCCGGATTTCGAGCGACCCTCAGGCGAAGTCGCCAGCGCCTGCGCGCCGGGCACCGCTTGATAGAGCGCGGCCATGGGTTCGGCGGCGGCGTGCTTGTCCAGCAAGCCCAGCGCGCCGGCCAAGGAAAGGTGAACCTGGTCTTCGTCCAGACGGGTGCGCTCCACGCCCAGCCTGATGATGTCGGCGACAAGTTGATCCTGCATGGGGGTGGGAACGTATGGATGAGGCGGTCGGGTCCGAAAGTGCTCCCGCGTGGGAGCCGAAAATCCTAACCGAGCGTTTACCTGTGGGGCCGATGTTGGGCCAACCGTCAAGCTGGGCAGCCTATCCTTCGCCCGGGTCCTTCTGGAGAGCGTGCATGCGCCTCACCTTGTTCGGGTTCAACGCCTTGGCCCTGGCCACGCTGGTGGTTCCCGCCTTCCTGATCTTCTCGTCGATGCGCGGCGCCGGCATGAACCTGCCGGCCTTCGTGGGCGTGTTCGGCCTGGGCTCGGCCGCGACCCTGGCGGGGATGGCCAAGCTGTCGGCCAAGGGGGGTGGCGCCGATCCCACACGCGGCGTCTTACTGCTCAGCTTGGGGCTGGTGCTGTTGACCGTCGGGTTCGGATGGTTGTTCTTTGCCTCGCTCGGCCAGTAAGGGTTGAGTCCGAGCCTTGTTACCCGGAGTATCCACCTAGAAGGCCCCGGTGCGCGGGGCCTTTGGCAGATCGGGAGTCGCCTCATGCGATTGACCCTCGTGGGACTGAACCTCGCGGCCCTGGCCGCCCTCCTCGGCGCCGCCTGGCTGGTCTTCGAGTCCACCCAGGAATCCAATCCCGTGCCCGAGACCGGCCAGTACGTGCTGGTGGCGATCTTCGCGACCGGGGCGGTCATGTCGCTGGCCGCCGTGGCCCAGTTCAGCAGCAAGCGCCGCATGCATGCCTGGGGGGCCATCACACCCCTGGTCATCGGCTTCCTGCTGCTGGGCGCCGGTTTCGCCTGGCTGATCGCAAACGCGATGATGCCGCGCTGACGCGACCACGCGTCCCGCTCACACCGCTTGAGACCGCGCCTGCGCGGGGATAGCGTCGCTCCTCCCAGTGGAGGCGTGCATGCGGCGTTTGTTGATTGCGGCTCTGGCCGCCCTGAGCGTCGCGGCGCCGGCCCAGGCGGCGTTCGCCCTGACCTGGACATCCACGCCCTCCGCCGCCGCCGTCGAGCAGGCCCAGCGCAGTCGCGCATCGCTGAACGGGCGGGTCTTCGACGCGGTGTGGAACCGCGTGAAGAACAACTACTTCGACCCGACCTTCCATGGGCTCGACTGGGTCTCCGTCGGCAACCAGTACCGGCCCCAGGCGCTGGCCGCGACCAGCGAAAGCGAGCTCTACCGGGTCATCAACCAGATGCTGGAGCAGCTGGACGACGCCCACGCGGCGGCGCAATCGCCGACCCTGGCGCGCTACGAGGCCCGCCGGGATGAGGCGCGGCCGCTGCTGGGCCTGCAGATCCTGCGGCAGAACGAACGCTTCGTGCTCGAGGACGTGAAGCCCGGTTCGCCCGCCGAGCAGGCCCAGATCGAACTGGGCTGGGAGGTGCGCAGCTTCGACGGGCGGCCCTATGTGCCGGGCCAGCAGCTCACCGCCGGCATGCCGGTGACGGTGGAATTCGTCGACGCGATCGGCACGCTGCACCCGGTCCAGATCACGCCGCAGCTCATGGCCGCTCCGGTGCGGCGCGAGGCGCGCTGGGTGGCGCCGGGGGTGTTGGCGCTCACCTTCGACGAGTTCAACTTCGGCACCACCAGCTGGATCGACCACGCGCTGGACAAGGCCCCGCCCGGCACGCGCCTGATCCTGGACATCCGCGGCAATCGCGGCGGCCTGGTGATGGAAGCGCGCTCGGTGCTGGGCTGCTTCCTGCCCAAGGGCCAGATCTGGGCGCAGTACCGCGCCCGCTCCGGAGGGCAGCGTCCGCTCAAGACCGGGGGCGGCTGCACCCCGTTCGACGGGCCCCTGGCGGTGATCGTTTCTGGCTCGAGCCGCAGCGCCGCCGAACTGGTGCCCGGCGCCCTGCAGGAGCAAGGGCGCGCCGTCATCGTCGGGCGGCATACCGCCGGCGCGGTGCTGATCGCCATGGAGACGCGCCTGCCCGACGGCGGCCGCTTCAACATGAGCGTCGAGGACGTCAGCCTGGCCAGCGGCACGCGGCTGGAGCACCGCGGCGTCTCGCCCAACGTCGAGGCCTTCACCACCCTGGCCGACCGCCGCGCCGGGCGCGATCCGGCCATGGACGCGGCGGTGGCGGCGGTGAACGCCGCCCCGTCGCGACCCGGCTAGGCCTTCACTGGCCGGACCTTGCCCGCCGCTTCCCGCGCCCTGGCGCGCGCCTCATCGACGGTAGCGCCGCGCGCCAGGGCCACGCCCATGCGGCGGCGCTCGAAACTCTCCGGCTTGCCGAACAGCCGCAGGTCCGCGCCCTCGACCGCCAGGGCCTCGGCCACGCCTTCGAAGGCGATGCCGACCGCCTCCATGCCGCCGTAGATCACCGCGCTGGCGCCCGGGTTCCTGAGCGAGGTGTCCACCGGCAGTCCGAGGATAGCGCGCGCGTGCAGGGCGAATTCCGACAGGGTCTGGGTCGCCAGCGTCACCAGGCCGGTGTCGTGGGGGCGGGGGCTGACCTCCGAGAACCACACCTGGTCGCCCTTCACGAACAACTCGACGCCGAAGAGCCCCAATCCGCCCAGCGCGCCGGTGACCTTGGCGGCGATGTCCTTCGATGCGGCCAGCGCCGCGGGGCTCATGGGCTGGGGCTGCCAGCTCTCGACATAGTCGCCCTTCACCTGCCGGTGGCCGACGGGCTCGCAGAAGCGGGTCTCGGTTTCACCTGACGCCGTCCTGGCGCGCACGGTCAGCAGGGTGATCTCGAAGTCGAAATCGATGCGGCCCTCGACGATCACCAGGGCCTGCTCGACGCGCCCGGCGGCCAGCGCATAGTCCCAGGCCCCGGCGATGTCGGCGGGCCCCTCGACGTAGGACTGGCCCTTGCCGGAGGAGCTCATCACCGGCTTGACGAAGCAGGGGTAGCCGACCTTGTCCGCGCCCGCCGCCAGCTCGGCCCCCGAGGCGGCGAAGGCGTAGGGGCTGGTGGGGATTCCCAGCTCCTCGGCGGCGAGGCGGCGGATGCCCTCGCGGTTCATGGTCAGCTGGGTGGCGCGCGCGGTGGGGATCACCGTCGCCAATCCCTCGGCCTCGACGGCGGCCAAGACCTCGGTGGCGATGGCCTCGATCTCCGGCACGATGAGGTGCGGCCGCTCCAGCTCGATGACGGCGCGCAGGGCGGCCGGGTCGGTCATGGTGACGACGTGGCCGCGGTGGGCGACCTGCATGGCCGGCGCGTCGGGATAGCGGTCCACGGCGATGGTCTCGACGCCGAGGCGCTGCAGTTCGATCACCACCTCCTTGCCGAGCTCGCCGGAGCCCAGGAGCATGACGCGCGTGGCGGAGGGGGAGAGGGGCGTGCCGAGTTTCATGCACGCCCTATAGCTCAGCCGCCCCGGCGATAAAGCCCGCTCGGCCCATCGGGCGTCAGAACTTCCAGCGCCGCGACCTTGCCCGCGGCGTCGCGCTGGAAGTGGATGCGTCGCCCCGGATCGCCGCGCACCGCGAAGGTGTCGGCCGCGATGGGGTAGAGAACCCAGTGGGGACGGCGGTCGCGGACATAGTGCAGCCCGTCGTCGTGGGCCTCGATGCTCACGCCGTTGTAGGCGCCGGGGTACGGGGCGAGATCCGTCTGGTACGGCGAGGGCGCCAAGGCCTCGGCGGCCCAGCGGTTCTCGGTCAGGAACGGGCCCTGCAGCCCCTTGGCCGCACCCGCCAGCGCCAGCGATTCGGCCCGCGCCAGCGCCTGGGCCGCCGGGACGGCGACGTCGGGCGCGACGCCGGTTCCCTCCCAGTTGCGGTGGGTGATCGGGTTAACCGGCGAGCCCATGGAGACGAATACCGCGAAGCCGCCGCCGACCGGGATCCGGCCGCCGGGATTGGCGGCCCCGCCCGACGCCTCGCCAACGACGACGGCTCGCTTGGCCGACTGCATGGTGTAGGCGAAGGCCTCGGCGGCCGAGCCGGTGCGGCCGCTGGTCAGGATGTAGACCGGCACGGTCAGGTTGGGACTGGCGTAGGTCACCGGCGGCGCCTCGCTGATTGTCCCTTCCCGGTTGTGGAAGGTGTTGAAGATGTCGGCGCCCTTGGGCGTGAAGGCGCTGGTCAGGTAGCCCACCATGGCGGGCGATCCGCCGCCATTGTCGCGCAGGTCAATGATCAAGGCGTCCGCGCCGCCCGTGAAGGCGAGGGCGGCGTCGATGGCGCGGCGGGCCGGATCGTTGGCGTCGTCGAAATCGATGTCGGCGAACTGGCGCATGTCGAGATAGCCGACATTGCCGGGCAGCACTTCGGCGCGGCGGATCCAGTAGTTGGCGCGCTTCGCCTCCAGCAGCGCCTCGGGCGGGGGACCTTGTTGTGGACCTGCGCCGGGACCGCCGGGGCCTCCGGGACCGCCCGGGCCGCCGGAGGGCGGGGACGGGGTGTCGGCAGACCAGACCACCGAGAAGTGCGCGTCGTGGGGCCGCAGCCAATTGCCCAGCACCACCGCCAGTTCGCGCGGATCGGTGAAGCGATCGAAGTCGCCCTTGGCGGCGGCGGCGCGCAGACCGTCGGCCACGGTCTTGGCCTTGGCGGCGTCGAAGTAGAGCGCCTCGATGGCGCCGGCGACGGCGTCCGCAGCCTGGCGGGGAGTGAGGCGCTGCGCGGGCGCGGCGGCGGCAGCGGGGGCCGGTTGGGCGAAAGCAGCCGGGGCGGCGGCGGCAAGGACCGCGGCCAGGACGAGGGCGAGACGGGACATGGGAACTCCGAAAATCCGCGGCCACGCTGGCCCCCGGGCGGACCTCGCGCCAATTAATTCGGAGTCATTAACACAGCTGTAGAAGAGCGAAATTTCGGACCTGAAACAACGCGCTTCCTCCGCCGGCCTATTGTGGCTGGATGAGGTCCCAGCGGTTGCCGTAGCGGTCCTCGAAGACGCCGACGGTGCCGTAGGGCTCGTGGCGCGGGCCTTCGACGAAGCGGACGCCCTTGGCGCTCCAGGCGGCGTGGTCGCGGGCCCAGTCGTCGGTGTGCAGGAAGAAGGCGACGCGCCCGCCGGTCTGGTCGCCGATGCGGGTCTGCTGGCGCTCGCTGGCGGCGCGGGCCAAGAGCAGTTCGCAGGCCGATCCCCGGGGCCGGACCGTGACCCAGCGCTTGCCGCCCTCGCGCGCCTCGTCCGCCGTCAGCTCGAAGCCCAGCACGCCGGTGTAGTAGGCGATGGCCTGGTCGTAGTCGGGCACCACGACGCTGACGGCGACCAGGCTGTGCGTGCTCACAGCTGCGCCTTCGCCGCGGCCACCACCGCCTCGACGGTGATGCCGAAGTGCTTGTAAAGGGCCGGCGCCGGGGCCGAGGCGCCGAAGCTGTTCATGCCCACGAAGACGCCGTCCTCGCCCACGAACCGCTCCCAGCCCTGCTTCACCGCCGCCTCGACGGCGACGCGGGCGCGGGCGGTTCCGATGGTGGCCTTGCGATAGGCTGGCGACTGCTGCTCGAAGAGTTCGAAGCAAGGAACCGAGACGACGCGGGTCGGAATGCCTTCGGCCTGCAGCTGGTCACGGGCCGCGATGGCCAGGGCGACTTCCGTGCCGGTGGCGAAGATTGTCGCCTGGGCCTCACCTTCGGCGGCGCGAAGCTCGTAGGCGCCCTTGCCGCAGAAGTTCTCCGACGCCGGTTCGGTGCGGGCGGCCGGGGTGTTCTGGCGCGACAGGGCCATGGCCGAGGGCGTGGTCTTGGTCGACAGCGCCAGCTTCCAGCACTCCATCGTCTCCACCTGGTCGGCGGGGCGGAAGACCATCAGGTTGGGCATGGCGCGCAGGGCCGCCAGGTGCTCGACCGGCTGGTGCGTCGGGCCGTCTTCGCCCAGGCCGATGGAGTCGTGGGTCAGGACGTGGATCACCCGGATGCCCATCAGGGCGGCCAGCCGGATCGACGGACGCGAATAGTCGGAGAAGACCAGGAAGGTGCCGGCGTAGGGGATCACCCCGCCGTGCAGCGCCATGCCGTTCATGGCCGCGGCCATGCCGTGCTCGCGCACGCCCCAGTTCACATAGCGCCCGGCGTAGTCGGGCGCGTCGAAGACGGCCGTGCCCTTTACGAAGGTGTTGTTCGAGCCGGTCAGGTCGGCCGAGCCGCCGACCATCTCGGGAATCCACGGGAACAAGGCATCCAGCGCCGCGCCGGATGACACCCGCGTCGCCGCCGTCGGCTTGGCCTGGGTCTGGACCACGATCTGCTGGTCGAGCGCCTCGAAGGCGTTGGAGGGGAGGTCGCCGGCCATGGCGCGGGTGAAGTTGTCGTTGTCGGGGTGGGCCTTGAGGCGGTCCTCCCACTGCCGGCGCGCGCGGCCGCCCTTGCGGCCGGCCTTCTTCCAGGCCGTGGCGATGGCTTCCGGGATGACGAAGGGCGGGCGGTCCCACTTCAGGGCGATGCGGGTGGCGGCGACTTCCTGTTCGCCCAGCGCCGCGCCGTGGGTCTTGTGGCTGCCGGCCATCGTGGCGGCCCCCTCGCCGATCCTGGTGCGGCAGGCGATCAGTGTCGGCTTGTCCTGGCGCACGGCCCAAGCCATGGCCCGGCGAATCTGCCCGAAGTCGTGGCCGTCGACGGCCTTCACCGCCCAGCCGGCGGCCTTGAAGCGGGCCAGCTGGTCGCCCGTCTCCGACAGCTCGATGGCGCCGTCGATGGTGATGCGGTTGTCGTCCCACAGCACGCACAGGCGGTTCAGCTTGTAGCGGCCGGCCAGGGAGATGGCCTCGTGGCTGACGCCCTCCATCAAACATCCGTCGCCGGCGATGACCCAGGTGCGGTGGTCGACCAGCTCGTCGCCGAAGCGCGCGTTCAGGTGGCGCTCGGCCATGGCCATGCCCACGGCGTTGGCCAGGCCCTGGCCCAGCGGGCCGGTGGTGGTCTCCACGCCGGGCGTGTGGCCGTATTCGGGGTGGCCGGCGGTGATGGAGCCCAGCTGGCGGAATTTCGACAGCTGTTCCGACGTCATCGCCTTTGACCCGGTCAGGTGCAGCAGCGAGTAGAGCAGCATCGAGCCGTGGCCCGCCGACAGCACGAAACGGTCGCGGTCGGCCCACTGGGGCTTGGCGGCGTCGTACTTCAAAAAGCGCGTGAACAGTACGGTGGCGACGTCGGCCATGCCCATCGGCATGCCGGGGTGGCCCGAGTTGGCGGCCTGGACCGCGTCCATCGACAGGACGCGGATGGCGTCGGCCATTTGCTGGGGCGTAGAGGCGGTGGTTCCGGGGGCGAGGGCCATCGGGACTCCAAAAACGTTCGGGGAGAAGTGCGGGCGCTTTACCTGACGCGCGGGTCGCGTTCTATACGGATTCGTGACGCACTCCCCCCGGAGGTGAGAATGAGCGCATCCGCGGCCGACCTCGATGGCGCAATTGCCCGCTTAAACAAGGTGATGAGCGGGCTGGAGGCGCGCGTGCGCGACCTCAAGGCCAAGGCCGACTCAGTCCCGGCCCGGGGCGCGGACGATGACCTGTTCGCCGCCGGCGGCGGTGATTCTGCGCGCGAGGCGGCGTTGGAAGCGGCCGCCGCCGAGGCCTCGGCGGCGCTGGACAAGGCGGCGGCGGAGATCCGCGCCGTGCTCGAAGGAGCCTGACCCATGGCGACCGTGACGGTGGAAGTGAACGGCCGGCCCTACAGCGTGGGCTGCTCCGACGGCCAGGAGGACCGGGTCCGCCAGCTGGCGCGCCAGTTCGACGACCACGTGCGCCAGATCGCCCGCGACGTCGGCCAGGTCGGCGACCTGCGCCTATTCCTGATGGCGGCCCTGCTGGTCAGCGACGAGCTGGCCGACATCCGCGGCCAACTGACGCGCGTCCAGGGCGGCGAGGCGGCGGAGGCTGACTTCGGCCCCGCGGTGGCGGCGATCGACAAGCTGGCCGATCGGCTCGAGAAGCTGGCGCTGGAAGCGGCCTGAGCCTGTTTTTCCTGTTCCGCGAACAGGGCGTGGTTTGCGATTCATTTTTCAAAGACCGGACGGCGGGCCGGGGCGAGGGTGACCTTCGCCCGCCCAGGCCTGCAAGGACAGGGCGCAACCCGTTTTAAGGCAACGGTTTGGCCCCGATCGACCGCTATGGTCCGTTGATCCGGCCGGCGCGGTCAACCGCCGCCTGGAAAGCCCCGAATGCGGGGTCCGGGGCGGTGGAATAACAGGGCCGGAAAACAGGCAAAACAGGGCCAAGAATGGCCGCCGGAACAGGCCCGTCGGGGCGCCCGCGCCGCCTGCCCAGGGCGAAAGGACGCCGCCTGGCGGCGTTGCGCATGGCCCGGGACGCCGTCGCCATCCTCGCAAACGCCGCGCGCATCCTCGCGGACGCGGCCGGCATGGCCGGGGCGGGCTTGACGGTAGCATTCGATACTTCCAGAAATATGGAATGGATATCGCACAGCCCGCCGCCATCGCCGCCCTGTCGGCCCTGGCCCATCCCGGACGCCTCGACGCCTTCCGCCTGCTGGTGCGGGCGGGAACGCCGGGCGTCAGCGCCGGCGACATCGCGCGCCAGACCGGCGCCTTGCCCAACACCCTGTCGGCGAACCTGAACATCCTCAGCGCGGCGGGCCTGGTCCGGGCCCGGCGCGAGGGGCGCTCGATCATCTATGCCGCCAACTACGAACGCATGCGCGAGGTCATCGCCTTCCTCATGGAGGACTGCTGTTCGGGGTCGGCGGAAATCTGCGGACCGCTGGTGGAAATCGCCGAGCGAGCCTGTGCTGGAGGCAGGTGCTGATGACCGATCAACCCCCCAAGACGTTCAATGTCCTGTTCCTGTGCACCGGAAACTCGGCGCGCTCCATCATGGCCGAGTCGATCCTGAACCGGATTGGCGCCGGCCGTTTCAAGGCCTATTCGGCGGGCTCTTTTCCCAAGGGGGAGGTCCATCCCGGCGCTGTCGCGCAGCTGAAATTGCGTAACTTCAAGACGGACGACCTGCGCTCCAAGAGTTGGGAAGAGTTCTCCGTGCCCGGCGCGCCGCAGCTCGATTTTGTATTCACCGTCTGTGACAACGCCGCCGCCGAGATGTGCCCGGTGTGGCCGGGCCAGCCCATGTCGGCGCATTGGGGGATGCCCGACCCGGCGGCGGTCGAGGGTTCGCCCGCCGAAATCGCCGCCGCCTTCGCCGACGCCTACGGCCGACTGCACAATCGGCTGGAAATCTTCGTCAACCTGCCGGTGGCCAGCATCGACCGGTTGAGCCTGCAAAGGCGGCTCAACGACATCGGACGCGACCGGTCGTGAGTGATTTCAAGCCCGCCCGCCGGCTCATGGCGGAGTTCCTTGGCACGGCCTTGCTGCTGTGCGCCGTCATCGGCTCGGGGATCATGGGCGAGCGGCTGGCGGGCGAGAATGTCGCCATCGCCCTGCTGGCCAATACCGCCGTCACCGGCGCGATCCTGTTCGTGCTGATCACGGTGCTGGGCCCGATTTCCGGCGCCCACTTCAATCCGGCCGTGACCCTGGTCTTCGCCCTGCGGCGCGAGATCGGCGCCGGCATGGCCGCGGCCTACGCCGCCGCCCAGTTCGCGGGCGGGGTCGCCGGCGCCTGGCTGGCGCACCTGATGTTCGCCCTGCCGGTGCTGCAGATCTCGCAGCATCTGCGCGACGGACCGGCGCAATGGCTGTCCGAAGCCGTCGCCGCCTTCGGCCTGGTGCTGGTCATCCTGGGGGCGGCGCCGCGGCAATCTGACCGCGTTCCCGCTCTGGTGGCGCTTTACATCTGCGCCGCCTACTGGTTCACCGCATCAACCTCGTTCGCCAATCCGGCGGCGGCGGTGGCGCGGGCCCTCAGCGACAGTTTCGCCGGTATCGCGCCGGCCTCCGTACCCGGCTTCGTCGCCGCCCAGCTGGTGGGCGCGGTGTTGGCGGCCGGGGCCGCCGCGTGGCTGTTCAAACCGGAGCCTGCCCGATGACCGATGAGTTCCCCGTCACCGTCTTCCACAACCCCGCCTGCGGCACCTCGCGCAACGTGCTGGCGATGGTGAAGGCGGCCGGGTACGAGCCCGAGGTGATCGAATACCTGAAAGCCGGCTGGACGGTGTCGGGCCTGCGCTCGCTGCTCAGCGAGATGGGCCTCAAGCCCCGCGACGTGTTGCGCAAGAAAGGCACGCCGGCCGAGGAGCTGGGCCTGCTGGACCCCTCGGTGTCAGACGAGGCCATCCTGCGCGCCATGGTCGCCAACCCCATCCTGGTCGAACGGCCGATCGTGCGCACGCCCCTCGGCGCGGCCCTGGCGCGGCCCTCCGAGGCGGTGTTCGCCCTGCTTGAGAACAAGCCCGCCAGCTTCACCAAGGAAGACGGCGAAGTGGTGAAGCCGTAGGGGGCGTTTCGGGGACTGGTCACTTTTCTCGCGCAGCGAAAAGTGCCCTGTCCCCGAAAGAGCAGGCAGCTGACCGGAGCCGCGATCGTTGGGTTGGCTTATTCGGGGACAGGACACTTTTTCCTCCGCTTCGCTACGGAGAAAAGCGACCAGTCCCCGAAACGCTACGCGGCTTTCCGGAACCCCGGGTCCCTTGCGTAGAGCCCGCGCCGGCCAGGCGCCGGGCGGAAGGCTTCTGTCTCCATCGCCGTCTCGGTGGCGGCCAGGAACAGGAAGCCGTCCGGGGCCATGACCGCGGCGATCTTCTCCAGCACCACGCGGCGGGTGTCGGGATCGAAGTAGGGCAGCACGTTCCTGCAGAACACGACGTCGAACGGCCCCAGGCCGCGGAAGTCGCCCATCAGGTTCATCTTGCGCCAGTGCACCGCCTGGCGAAGCCGGGCATTGGCGCGCCACATCTCGTCCTGCTTGTCGAAATGGTCGACCAGCATGCGTATGGGCAGGCCGCGCTGCACCTCGAACTGGGTGTAGACGCCGGCCTGGGCCTTCTCGAGACAGCGCTGCGAGAAGTCACAGCCGAGGATGTCCAGGTCCACCCCGGCCATGGCTTCGCCCAGCATGGCGAGGGAATAGGCCTCCTGGCCGGTGGCTACGCCCGCGCACCAGACCTTCAGCTTGCCGCCGGGACGGCGCGCCGCCAGGCCCGGGGCGATCTCGTCCTTGAACAGGTCGAAGGGGGTGCGGTCGCGGAAAAAGGTGGTCTCGTTGACGCTCATGGCCTCGGCCACGGCCCAGATCAGGTCCTCGTTCGGCGTGGCGCGCAGCTTGCCCAGCACCTGGTCGACCGAGGCCATGCCGAAGCGGCGCGCCACCGGCGCCAGGCGCGGCTCGATCAGATAGTGCTTGTCGGCCGACAGCACGAAGCCGGAGACGGCCTTGAGGATGGCCGCCAGGTGTTCGACATGTCCGGGGGCGAAGGCGGGATTCACACCAGCCCCGTTTCGGAAAGCTTGGATTCCAGGATGTCGCCGTCGAACGGCTTCATCATGTATTCGTCGGCGCCCGCGGCCAGGGCCTCGCGGATGCGGCGCGGCTCGGTCTCGGCCGTGCAGAAGATGACCTTGGGCGAGCGCCCGCCGGTCTCGGCGCGCAGCTGGCGCAGGAAGGTCACCCCGTCCATCACCGGCATGATCCAGTCCAGCAGGATGGCGTCGGGCATGTCGGAACGGCAGTAGGTCAGGGCCTCGGCCCCGTCGGCGGCCTCGGCCACCTCGAAGTCGAGCTCCTCCAGGATGCGGCGCGCAACCTTGCGGATGATCCGGCTGTCATCGACGATCAGACAGGTCTTCATGCTCGGGCGCGGGCTCCAGACGAGCGGGGCCGGGCGCCGAAGCGCCTTTTCCGCTGTGCCCTATCGTCAGGCCCCACGGTTAAGGAGTCGTTTGGTCAGGCAGGAATCCGGATGCCTAGCGACACTGCGTCCTCGGCTGTGTCCACCGAGAGACTGCCGCCGGCCTCGCGCACCACCGCCGCCAGCCAGAATCCCTGGATCCACTGGCCGGCGAGGCCCTCGTTCAGTTGCTCGCCCTTCAGACCGGTGACCAGTTCCGCCTTCAGCCGCGCGCGCGGCCCGGTGCTGACGGTGCTCATGACGATCTCTCCGCCCTCCTGGCGGGCGGAGACGGTGGCCTGGCCGCCCATGGGCAGGGCCTGGCCGGCGATCTGGGCCAGATTCAACAACGCCCGCGCCGCCGGCTTTTCGAACAGCGCCAGCTCGACCTCCCAGGTCAGGTCGGCGCGCATCTGCGAAAAGGCCTCGCCGACCAGCTTTTCCAGCTCGGCGGCGTCGAAGCGCTCGGAGGTCGTAGCCGCGCCGTAGGCCACGCGGCAGAACTGGACGATTTCCACCAGCTTCCTGGCGCTCGCCTCAATGAGCCCGATCGCGTCGTCGCGCATGTCCTGAGCGGAAGGATCCTTCAACAGGTCCAGTCCCGAGACGATCGCGCCCGCCGGGCTGATGAAATCGTGGCACAGCTTTGCCGAGAGGTAGGAGGCCAGCGCCGTTTCTCCCAACGGTTCCGCAGCTTGGGTGGTCGGGGCGTCAGACGGAACGTCGGTGTTCGGAAAGCTCTGTTCGGGAAGGGTCATGCGGCGCCTCTGCAACGCTGATGAAACTGCGGTGATTTGCATCTGTTTCAAAGTCCGCCCCTGTCCTAGGGTCCGCCGGTGAACGATTCCGCAACAGCCGCCCAACCGTCCGTTTCCTCGGACCCCGCCGACATCGGCAAGATTCTCGCCGACATCGTGGAGGAAGCCTCCGCGCTCATCCTGCCGTTCTGGCGGGCCAATGTCGCCGTGGACCACAAGGCTGACGACAGCCCGGTGACCGAGGCCGACCATGCCGCCGAGGCCCTGATCCTCAAGCGCCTGGCCGCCCAGTTCCCGCGCATCCCCGTCGTGGCCGAGGAGGAGTGCGCCCGGGACGGCGCGCCCGCAAAGGCTGCAAAGACGTATTTCCTGGTCGATCCGCTGGACGGCACCAAGGGCTTCCTGCGCGGCACCGAGGCCTTCACCGTCAACATCGGCCTGATCGAGAACGGCAAGCCGGTCGCCGGCGCCGTGGCCGCGCCCGCCTCGGGCCTGGTGTGGTTCACGGCCGAGGGCGGGGCCTTCAAGCGCAAGTTCGGCGAGACCGCCGCGCGCCAGATCAAGGTGCGCGAAAAGCCCGCCGGCAAGGGCCTGGCCCTGCTCAGCCACACCGTGGGCGAGGACGAGGCCTCGCGCATGGCCGCCAAGTACGGCTGCTCCGACTGGCGCGGCATGGATTCGTCGGTGAAGTTCTGTCTCATCGCCGAGGGGCTTGCCGACGTCTATCCGCGCCCGGGCCGGACCATGGAATGGGACACCGCCGCGGGCCAGGCCGTACTGGAAGCCGCCGGCGGCCGCGTCATCACCGAGGCCAGCGAGGTGCTGGGCTACGGCAAGGCCGACCGAGGCTTCGACAATCCGGGGTTCCTGGCGGTGGGGGGGTAGCACCCTCCTCCCATGCGAAGCGGGGGAGGTGTCGCCGCAGGCGACGGAGGGGGCGTG
>Ga0209023_10002613_pt1 | contig 22292 bp, 10 predicted proteins | sample LakOneMetagenome_FD_187468 | JGI IMG/M metagenome (GOLD analysis project Ga0209023, IMG submission 187468) | Freshwater and sediment microbial communities from Lake Erie, Canada (SPAdes) (version 2) | ecosystem: Environmental > Aquatic > Freshwater > Lentic | place: Lake Erie, Canada...
GCGAGGCGATGCGCAAGAATCGTAAGCTGGTCGAAACCTTATGCCTGCAGCAGGCTATTTTCGACAGCACCGATTATGCGATCATTGCCGTCAACGCCAGCGGTCAAGTCACCATGTTCAATGATGGCGCCACCCGTATGCTGGGCTACACCGAGGGTGAAATGCGGACCCAGGACGCGCTGGTCAGGCTGCACGACCCGGCCGAACTGGCCGAGCGGGCCGCAGCGATGTCGCTGGAACTGGGACGTCCGGTCCGGGTGGGGCCGGAAATTTTCATTGCCAAGGCGCGCGAGGGTATGCGCGACGAACGCGAATGGACCTATATCCGCAAAGATGGCAGCAGGGTTCCCGTCATGCTCTCGATTGCGCCCGTTTGGGACGAGCAGCACGCGCTGGCCGGCCTGGTCGGCATCGCCCAGGACCGCAGCGAGCAGAAGAAAACCGAACAGCTCAAGAATGAATTCATTTCGACCTTGTCGCACGAGCTGCGCACACCGCTGACGTCGATCCGTGGTTCGCTCGGTCTGTTGAGTGGCGGCGCGGCCGGCCAGATCCCCGCTGGCGCCAAGGCGCTGCTCGATATCGCCGTTACCAATTGCGACCGGGTGGTGCGCCTGATCAACGAGATACTCGACGTCGACAAGATTGTCGCGGGATCCTTGATTTTCGATACGCGCATCCAGCCTTTGCTGCCGCTGGTTGAGCAGGCGCTCACGGCAAGCGTGTCGCACGCGGCCAAGTTCCAGGTCGGCTATGCCTTGCGTTGCGACGACGGGGCGATGGCCGCGGCGGTGGACGCCGTGCGCCTGCGCCAGGCGATCGTCAACCTGCTCTCGAATGCGGCGCAGTTTTCCAGCGCCGGCGACGTGGTGCAGGTGCATCTGCAGCGCATCGACGACATGGCGCGTCTGTCGGTGATTGATCATGGGATCGGCATAACGCCCGAGTTCCATGCGCGCGTGTTCCAGAAATTTGCGCAAGCTGATGCAACCGACAGCCGCAAAATAGGCGGTGCCGGACTGGGCTTGAGCATCGCCAAGGCGATCATCGAACAGCACCATGGCGCGCTCGCGTTCCATAGCGCGCCTGGGGTGCGCACTGAATTTTATTTCGATTTGCCGCTGGCCGTGCCGGCGTAAAGAAAGGACCGCATAATTGTCATGAGCGAACTCTCACTCATCCTGTACGTCGAAGACGATCCGGACATCACCATGGTTGCCCAGATGGCCCTCGAGATCGTCGGCGGCCTGGCCCTGCGTAGCTGTAGTTCGGGGCGCGAAGCGGTGCTGGCGGTGGCCGCATGCAAGCCGGACCTGATTCTGCTTGACGTCATGATGCCCGACATGGATGGACCGGCCACGCTGGCCGAATTGCGCAAATTGCCCAACACGGCGCTTACGCCGGTCATATTCATGACGGCCAAAGTGCAGGCGGCCGAAGTGGCTCACTACAAGGCGCTCGGCGCCCTCGGCGTGATCGCCAAGCCGTTCGACCCGATGCTGCTGGCCCAGCAGGTACGCCAGTTCTGGCGCGAGGTGCCGGCGTGAACGATACGGCGGCGATCAGTGCCAAGGTCGATTTGCTGGCCAGGTCATTTGCCGGCCGCCTGCCGCTGCGCTACGAAAAAATGCATGCGGCGCTCGCGCAATGGCAGGCCGACGGCAGTGACGACGCCGGCCTGATCGAACTATACCGGCTGCTCCATTCGCTGGCCGGCGCGGCCGGCAGTTTCGGCTACGCGGCGCTGGGCGCCGCGGCGGCCGTCCTGGAACAGCGCGTCAAGGCGCTGCTCGAAAGTGAGCGGCGCGACCAGCGTCACATCAACGACATCGGGCTCGCATTGGCGGCCCTGCAGCATATCGCTTAGAGGAAAGCATGGATAACTCGACTATTTTTAGCAAGACCGCCAAAGGCATGGGCGAATACAAGGCGGGCGGCAAGAATCTGGCGCGCGAGCATGCGCGCTTGCTGGCGCTGGTCAACGGCCGCTCCAGTATCGGTGACCTGCTCGCCAGCGGCGCGCTGGTGGAAGGCAAATATGCGCCAGTATTCGAAGCGCTGCTCGAGCATGGCTTGATCCGCCAATTCGACGTGGCAGGGCTCGCCGAGCCGATCGCCTGGACCCCCACGGAGTTGCCGGATGTCTTCGGTGCTGCGCTGCCAGCGCTCACGGTCGAGGAATTGTCGCCGCAGGAAAGCGTGCAGGCATGGGCGCAGGCACGGCGCGGTGCGCGCGAGCTCAAATCGAACGGCTTCTATTCGTATGGCAAGAAGGGGGCGCTGGACACTGGCAAGAGCGGCCTGACCGCGCTGGTGGTCGAAGATGATGACGAATTGGCCGAGTTACTCATGGTGCTGTTGTCCGAAAAGGGGATTCAGGTGCAGGTAGCGCCCGACGTGCCGCGCGCGCTGACGGCGATTCGCTCGGGACCGGTCCCGGATATGGTCCTGCTCGACATCGTGCTGCCCGGTGCGCCGGGCAAGGATGGTTTCGACGTGCTGGGATTTATTCGGCGCCAGGAGGACTGGTCCAAGGTGCCGGTCGTGATGGTGACCTCCGAAGTGTCCGATGAGCAGGTCATGCGCGGTCTGAAAGGCGGCGCCGATGGCTACATATTTAAGCCTTTTCAGTGGGAAGCGCTGTACGCTTGCATACGCGATGTACTGGGCATCTAGCCTGTCCCAAATGGACCGGACGCGACTGTGGGATGGCCGGTGTGCGCTGCGCATTTGAAGCTCGGTCGGTGCGGCACATACCGTGCCCGTGTTAACCGGAATGAAAGGTCGTTGTGGCTGGAAATTGGATTGTCGGATCAACGCGGGGCTTGCCGCGCCTGGCGTCGTGCTGGACGCGCACATGCTGTTTTGCCGTCGGCCTGGCCAGTTTATCGCTGTGCAACAGCGGCGCCGCATTCGCTGCACCGACATCGACGTTGCGCTTTGAAAAGGTGAGCGCCCTCGGTGCAGAACAATCGTCGCCCCTGTCGTTGCTGCAAGACCGTCGCGGTTTCATCTGGTTAGGTACGTTTAACAAAGGCTTGTACCGGTTCGACGGTTACCAGACCCGCGCCTACCGCCATAGCGCCGCTGACCGGCGTAGCTTGCCCGATGACCGGGTGGCCGCCTTATTCGAAGACCGCGCCGGGCGCATCTGGCTTGGCACGCAGGACGGGCTGGCACGGTTTGACCCGCAGACCGATAACTTCACCCGTTTTTCGTCCGGTTCGGCGCTCTCGACGAGCAGCATCATCAAGGCGATCACCGATGATGGCGGCGGCGGCATGTGGCTCGCCACGTGGGGCGGACTCCAGCATTTCAATCCGGAGCTGGGTACATTCCGGCGCTACGAGCATGACCCGGCGCAGGCGGACAGCATTGCCAGCGATGACGTCAACGCGATTGCCCGGGATGACCATGGCGGCCTGTGGATTGCGACCTGGCCTGGCGGCCTGGACTACCTGCCAGCAGGCGCGCGCAGCTTCCAGCATTTTCGGGTCGACCGTCGCGATGCCCCCGATGTCAAGCTGAACATTGTTCGCGCGCTGCACTTCGATGCGCGCGGCGTGCTGTGGATCGGAACGGAAGCGGGGATCGTTCAGTGGCGCGCCGGAACCGATTGGGCCAGCCGGCGCCGGATCGACTCGCCAGCTAGCCGCATCACGCAACTCTACGCGGACCAGGCCGGTACAGTATGGGCGGCAACGCTGTCGGCCGGACTGCTGCACTGGAACCGCGCCGACGGTGCACCGGTTCAATTCCGTCGTCGCGGCAATGATCCGTTCAGCCTGCCATCGGATCATGTACGCGCGCTGCTGCAAGACCGCACCGGCATGTTATGGGTGGCCTCCGATAACAGCGGGCTTGCGCTGGCTAACTTGAATAGCCAGGGTTTCACGCGTCTCATTCCGAACGATGCCGCATCGGTTGATTTGGAACCGGATAACTTCCTGCACAGCATCGCCGGTGCGCCCGAGGGCATGCTCTGGCTCGGCGGCAATACGGGGCTGACGCTGTTCGACCCGCGCCGCGGCAAGGTGGTGCGGCGCCTGCGGGCCGGCGCAGGCGTTGCGGGACGCCTGAGTAGCGATATCGCTTACTGCCTGCTGCAACAGGCCGGTGGCCCGCTGTGGGTCGGCACCGCAGCCGGTCTGAACCGGGTTGACGCAGAGCGTGGCGAGGTCGCGGTCGTGCACTTCGGCTCGGTGGCCAATGACTATATCAATACCATCGCGCCGGGCGCAGACGGTGTGCTGTGGCTAGGTACCGGCGGCAGCCTGATTCGCTACGAGCCGGCCAGCGGCGCCTCGCGCGTCTATCAACACGATGCGCGCGCACCGGCAAGCCGCAGCGCCAAGTCGACCACGGTTATTTTGCAAGACCGGCAAGGGCGGGTCTGGGCTGGTTCTGCTTACACCGGCGGTGGCCTCGACCTGCTCGACCCGGTCGCTGGAACGTTTCGCCATTTCCGCCATGATCCGGCTAATTCGGCCTCGGTGAGCGATGACAACATCGTTTCCATGTTCGAAGATGGACGCGGGCGCATCTGGGTCGGGACGGCGAGCGGCCTCGATGAGTTGATCAGTGGCCCTGATGGCGGCATCGCGTTTCGCCATGTCGATGTGCTCGGCCAATTGCGGGTGGAGGCGATCCGGAGCGACCGGGCCGGCATGCTGTGGCTCTCGAGCGCCGACAGCCTGGTGCGCTACGATCCGGGCGGTGGCGCGGTGTCGCGCTATTCCGGGGCCGATGGATTGACCGAGGGCTATACCGGGGCTGCCTTTCGCGCCGCTGATGGCACCCTCTTTTTTGGCGGCAACAGGGGCATGACCGCAGTCGCTCCTGACCATGTGCGCACTGTGGCGCACGCGCCGTCAGTGGCCATTACCGATGTGACTCTGGCCAACCGCTCGGTGCGCGAATCGCCTTTGCCGCCGGCGGTGAAGATCGACGGTCCGATCACGGCACCGACCGCGCTCACGCTCGGGCCGGGGCAGCCGGTGTTTGCGATCGAGTTCGCTGTACTCGATTTTACGCAGTCGGCGCAAAATCAGTATCTGTACCGCTTGCAAGGGTTTGATGCCGACTGGGTGCCGGCGGACGCGGCTCACCGGCGCGCCACCTACACCAATCTCGATCCCGGCAGTTACCGGTTCGAGGTTCGGGGCCGCAACAGTGCCGGCATCTGGAGCGCGAAAACGGCAAAATTGGAGATCGAGATTCTGCCGCCGGTATGGAAAACGCGCTGGTTTCGCTTGCTGGTGCTCGCGCTGGGCTGCGCCCTGGTGGTCGGCGTCTACCGATGGCGCGTGGCGCGACTGCACCGGCATGCGGCCTTGCTTGAATCGCAGGTCGCGCGCCGCGTGGCGCAATTGCAGGCGCAGCAACAGGAAAACCGCGACACCACTGTGCGCCTGGATGCCATTTTACAAAATGCCGCCGATGCCATTCTGACCACCGATGAGCACTGGAACATCGAATCGTGCAACGAGGCGGGCTTGCGCATATACGGCTGGCATCGCGCCGAGCTGCTCGCGACCCCGTTTGCCGCCTTGACCGACGACCGCGAGCAGGCCCGGCGCGAACTGGACGCGGCCACGGTCAGCCTGCGTTCGCAGCGCCAGGTGGACCTGGAAATGTGCCAGCGGCGCGCCGACGCGAGCCGATTCGCGGCCGAGCTGGCGGTGCGCGCATTCATGTCCGGCGGGCAGACCAAATTCATCATCGTCGTGCGCGACATCAGCGAACGCAAGCGGGTCGAGCGACTCAAGGCCGAATTCATTTCAACTGTCAGTCATGAATTCCGCACGCCCTTGACGGCCATTCGCGGCGGCCTCGGCCTGGTCGCGAACGGGGTGGCCGGCGCCGTGCCGCAGCCGGTGCAAAACCTGGTCCAGATCGCGCTACGCAGCGCTGAGCGGCTCGCACGCATGATCAACGATTTGCTCGACGTGCAGAAGATGGAGTCGGGCATGATGGCGTTCTCCTTCGAAGTGCTGCCGCTGGCCCAGTTGTTGACTGACACAGTCGAGGCCCACCAGCCCTATGCCGTGCCCTATCAGGTCAGTCTGTTGCTTGAGGGGGCGCTGCCGGCACTGGCGGTGCGGGTCGATGTGGACCGCTTTTCGCAGGTGATGGGCAATTTGCTGTCGAATGCCTGCAAGTATTCTCCGGTCGGAGCGCAAGTGCGGGTGCGCGCCCGGGTCCTCGACGAACGCTGGGTCCGGATCGAGGTCGCCGACTGCGGTCCGGGCATTCCAGGCACGTTTCAGGATCGGATATTCGATAAGTTTTCCCAAGCCGATGCGAGCGACGCGCGCGCCAAGTCCGGCTCTGGACTGGGTTTGTCGATCGCCCGGGACCTGACCGAGAAGATGGACGGGAAAATTGGTTTCGCGACAGGCGCCGGCGCGGGAACCGTGTTCTATGTCGATTTGCCGTCGCTGGCGTTGCCAGGCTAGCGCGATGTCGGACGCGACCGCATTCGTTGCTGGGAAGCATCCCGCGCATGCTCGACCTTTTCAATTGCGCCCCAATCAGCGACCTTAACATCGGCAGTTCTCGCCCCCGAAAGTGGCGAAGGAAATAAGGCGACTCGTTCTGTTGCGCACACTGCTAACGCAGGTCCCCGGCGCGTGGTGAACTGCCAAATAGCGCCAGCGGAACTGGTTTGCCGAACCAGTAGCCTTGCATCATGTCGCAGCCGTTGTCGGCGAGCCAGGCTGCCTGGCCCGCCGTTTCGACGCCTTCGGCCACGACGCTCAATCCCATGCTGTGCGACAGGCCGAGCACGGCCAGGATGATCGCCTGGTCGCTCTTTTCGGTGAGCACGTCACGCACGAATGCCTGGTCGATTTTGATCACGTCAAGCGGAAAACGCTTCAGGTACGCCAGGCTCGAGTAGCCGGTGCCGAAGTCGTCAACGGCAATCCGTACGCCCATCGCGCGCAGGCGCGTCAATTGTTCCAGCGCGCGTTCGGCACTGCTCATCAGAACGCCCTCGGTCAACTCCAGCTCCAGCAGATCAGGCTGCAACGTTGCCGCGGCCAGCGCCGCGCTGACGGCGTCGAACAGCGTGCCGTCATTAAAAAAATTGCCCGACACGTTGATGCTCATGCGGAAATCCGGCAGCGCTGCCGCCAGCGTACGTGCGTCGCAGCAGGCGCGCGATAGCACCAGTTTGTCGATATCGACGATCAGTCCGGTCTGTTCGGCCAGCGCGATGAACACCCCCGGCGCGACCAGCGTGTCGCCGCAGCGCATGCGCACCAGCGCTTCGGCGCCCACAATGGCACCGCTGGCCGTGTCGATCTTGGGCTGATAATGCACGTCAAAGTCGCCCTCACGCACGGCATGGCGCAGCTGGCGCTCGAGCGCGTGTCTGGCCAGCATGCGTTCTTCGATCTCGGGCGAGAAATAGCGGTGGCGATGGCGGCCCTCCTGCTTGGCGCGGTACATGGCCGCATCGGCATGGCGGTACAATTCTTCCTGGTTGCGCGCATCGTCCGGATAGATGCTGATGCCGATGCTGGCCGTGAGCGCCAGCGCCACGCCGGCCACAATGAACGGTTCGGCGACCAGCGCCAGCAGTTTGCTTGCCACCACCGAGGCGAACTCGCTGTCGCCGAGGTCCGACAACAGCACGATGAATTCGTCGCCGCCCTGGCGGCTGATGGTATCGGTGGGCCGCACGGCCCCCTGCAGGCGCGTGCTTAGTTGCTGCAGCAGCTGGTCGCCTGCCGCATGGCCGACGCCATCGTTGATGTTCTTGAAAAAATCGAGGTCGAGCAGCAGCATCGCGACGCGTCTGCCGCTGCGCTCGGCCTGGTGCAGCGCCTGGATCGTGCGGTCCTGCAGCAAGATCCGGTTCGGCAGGCTGGTCAGACCGTCGTGCTGGGCCAGATGGGTCATCTTGATGGCCATCGCGCGCGCTTCGCTCACGTCGTGGAACACGATGATCGCACCGGCCACTTGGCCGAAGAGGTCGCGGATGGGCGCTGCGGAATCTTCGACATTGGTCTGGCGCCCGTCGCGCCCGACCAGCACGCAATTGAGGGCCATGCCGACGATCCGGTTTTCCTTGAGCGCGTGGCGCACCGGGTTGGTCACCTCGCCGCCATCGGCGGCATCGTGCAGCGGCATCACGCGCTCGATGGGCAGGCCGATCGCATGGGCGCACGTCCAGCCGGTCATATCTTCGGCGATCGGATTGAGGTAGGTGATGCTGCCGTGGGCATCGCAGGCAATGACGGCGTCGCCGATCGATTCGAGCATCACCCGGATCCGCTCTTTCTCGTTGAACAAGGCAATTTCTGCGTGCTTTCTGGCGCTGATGTCCGTCACCACCAACATCAAGCCGTGTTCGCCGCGACGCGCCAGCACGGCCTCGCCGAAACGTCCGCTCGACGCGCCGCCCAGCGCTAATTCGAAGCGGCACAGGTGGGGCGGTATCTCTTCGCTCAGGGCCCGCCGCACGTGCTGGCCGTGCGCCTCGCCAAATACCTGCGCTGGTGACATGCCGAGCATGGCGCTGGCGGTGATGCCGAACCAGCTGCCGTCGCGGTCATTGCAATAGCGGTTGCGCAACTCGCTGCCCCAGTGGCTGACGAAAGCGGGCAGATAGCGCAACAGCAAAGCGAGTTCGTCGCGGGCCTGCGCCAGTTCGCGCGAGCGGACCCGCAACGCCAGGTGCGTGCGCACGCGCGCGCGCGCCACTGGCACGTTGAGCGGCTTGGACAGGAAGTCGACGCCGCCCTGCAGCAGCGCCTCCAGTTCATGGCTGGCCGGATCGTGGGCGGTGATGAAAATGATGGCCATGTCGGTGCAGGCCGGTTCGGCCCGGATCGCGCGCGCCACCGCATAGCCGTCCATGCCCGGCATTTCGATGTCCAGCAAGACCAGGTCGGGCCGCCGCTCGCGCGCCAGCGCCACGGCGCGCCGGCCATTGGTGGCGAAAATCAGTTCTGCCATCCCATCCATGGCAAGGCGCAGCAGCTCGATGTTGCCAACGACATCATCGACGATGAGGATCAAAGGGTGGTCGTGCTCTACAGTCATTGGAACTCTCGGTGGCGCGCTGCGCCCGACGTTGGCACAGCCTAAGCTTGCTTCATTGAACATTATTCTATATTGTTTCCTCATTGAGGGAAGCGACAAATTCGCTTCTGATCGTCCGGATCGCTGATGACTATTGCCACCACCCGTCCCTTCCTGCTGAGCGTGGCGCTCGCGCTGGCCTATTATGCTGCCGCGCGGCTGGGATTGCTGCTTTCCTTCGAGGCCACCAACGTCTCGCCCGTGTGGCCCCCATCCGGCATTGCCCTGGGTGCGCTGCTGCTGTTCGGCGCCCGGTTGTGGCCCGGCATCTTCGCCGGGGCATGCGTGGCCAATTTTGTCGTTTTTTCCGCCAATGGCGCCCTGGGTCCTGGCGCCGCCTTGCTCGCTTCACTGGGCATTGCCGCCGGCAACACCATCGAGGCGCTGGTGGGCATGCTGGTGCTGCGCCGGTGCGACGGCGCGGCACAGTTACGCCTGCCGCATCATGCGTATATTTTCGCAGCCGTGGGGGCGCTGGCCGCATTCTGCGCGGCGCTGGTTGGATCAGGGTGCCTGCTGGCCGCTGGCGTGGTGCCGGCCGCCGCGCTGCCCACGGTCGCGGCTACCTGGTGGGTAGGCGACCTGGCCGGGATGTTGCTGTTTGCCCCGCTGATGGTGGCCTGGCGTGGTCCATGGCCACTGTGGGCTGAAGTGAAGAACAAGGCGCCCGGCATGCTGGGGGCGCTTCTGGCGCTGGGGACCGTGGCGGCCCTGGTGCTGGCGCGCCCGCCCGAGGCCAGTCAGCGGGCGCTGGTCTTCTTGTTGCTGCCCTGCGTAGGCCTGGCGGCCTACCGCTATCGCCAGCGCGGCGGCACGCTTGCCCAGTTGTTCATCGGTAGTGCGGCGGTGCTGGCGACAGTGAGCGGCTATGGGCCGTTTTCGGGCGGCACCCGCAATGATGCGCTCATTTCGCTGGAGGTGTTCTTGATTCTGTCGTGCCTGGTCGGCATGGTCTTGTCGGCCGACGCCGACGAGCGCGAGCGCCGCCCCGGCGGGCGGCGCGAAACGTGGCAATGGCTGGTGTTTTTCGGCAGCCTGCTGCTCACGGTGGGCGCATGGCAGTATATTGCCAACGTGACCGAGGAGCGCGCGCAAGAGCGCTTCGAGGGCGAAGTCGACGATGTGCGACGACGCGTGGCCGACCGGCTGTCCATCTACGCGCGCGTGCTCGAGGGCGGGCGCGCGAGCGTGATGGCGTCGGACGGCGTGACACGCGAGGGCTGGCGCGACTTCGTCGGCGCCCTTGACATCGGCGCCACCTACCCTGGCGTGCAGGTCCTCGGTGTGGCCAGGCATGTGCGCGAACGTGCTGCGCTCGAGCAGGAAATGCGCGCGACTGGCCAGAGCGTATTCACGATCTTGCCACCCGGCCAGCGCAGTGACTACGTCGCCATCGTCTTTGCCGAGCCTTTTCTGGGACGCAATCGGAACGTACTCGGTTACGACATGAAGTCCGAGCCGAACCGTCGCACCGCGTTGGAGCGGGCCATGCGTTCTGGCGCGTTGGCGGTCACCGGCAAGGTCAAGCTGATGCAGGAGACCGGCGTGGCGCCGCAGGCCGGTTTCCTGATGTACCTGCCGTATTACCGGCGTGGCGCAGACACCTCGAGCACTGGCGCGCGCGAGGCCGCGCTCGGAGGCTATGTCTTTGCCGCGTTCCGGATGAATGATTTGATGGAAGGCATACTCGGCAACGCCGCGCTCGGCGTCGCGCTCGACATTTATGACGGATCCAGGATCGACCCGGCGGCGTTGATGTATGCCAGCGCGCACAGCCGTGCGACGCTGTCGACCTATCAGAAGAGCATCGGACTAGCGGTAGGTGACCACACCTGGACGCTGCAGATGCGTTCGCTTCCGGCGTTCGATGCAAGCATCGATCGCAGCAAGAGCGCCATCGTGCTGTTCGGCGGGGCCTTGATCACGCTGCTGCTGTTTAGTACGATGCGCGCGCTGAGCCTGACGCGCGCCGACGCGCTGGCATTGGCCTCGAGCGCGTCGGGCGCGCTGCGCCAGTCCGAGCGGCGTTTCGCCGTGCTGGTCGATTCAGCCAGCGAATTTGCCATCATCGCCACCGGCCTCGATGGTGTGATCGAAGTCTTTAGCGTGGGGGCCGAGTCCATGCTGGGCTACTCGGCCGCGCAGCTGGTCGGGCGCGCCACGCCGGCGCTGTTTCATGACGCGGACGAAGTGGCGGCGCGCGGCGCCGAACTGAGCGCCGAACTGGGCCGCGCGGTCGCCGGTTTCGACGTGTTCGTGTGCAAGGTAAGCCAGGGACAGGCTGAAACGCGCGATTGGACTTACGTGCGCCGGGACGGCGCCAGGCTGCCGGTCCAGTTGACCGTGAACGCGATCGTTGGCGACGATGGCGCGGTGGTGGGATTTCTGGGCATCGCGCGCGATATCGCCGACCAGAAGGCGGCGGAGCGGCAGTTGCGTCACGCCAAGGTGCAGGCCGAAGCGGGCAGCCGCGCCAAGAGTGAATTTGTGGCCAACATGAGCCACGAATTGCGCACCCCCCTCAACGCCGTGCTCGGCATGACGCAATTGCTGGTGCGTGGTCAGCTCAGCGACGAGCAGCGCAAGGATGTCGCGGTGATCAGCGACTCGGGCGAGGCCTTGCTGGGCATCGTCAACGATATCCTCGACTTTTCCAAGATCGAGGCCGGCAAGATGACGCTCGATCGCACTGCGTTTCGACTCGATGAGCTGGCCGCCGCGCTGGCTACGACAATGAGCTTGAGCGCGCGCGAGCGCGCGCTGGTGCTAACCGTCGCGCTCGACCCGGCCCTGCCGGCGCGTGTGAAGGGGGACGCGGCGCGGCTGCGCCAGGTGTTGGTGAACCTGGTTGGCAACGCCATCAAATTTACGCCCACAGGTTCGGTGGCCGTACGCTTGCGCTGCGCCAGTCGCGGTGAGAGCGCGGTGGGGCTGCAGGTGGAGGTCAGCGATACTGGCATCGGCATGAGCGCGCTCCACATGGCGACGCTGTTTGCGCCGTTTTCCCAGGGCGATACGTCGACCACGCGGCGCTTTGGCGGTACCGGACTGGGCCTGACCATTTCGCACCAGTTAGTCCTCCTGATGGGCGGCACGCTGGAAGCGGCCAGCATCGAAGGGGCCGGCAGTACCTTCACCATGTTGGTCGAACTGGAAGCGCTGGCCGACGACGCGCCAGTCACTGTGCAGCCATGGCGCGATGCGGCGGTGCTCGCTTGCGAAGGCGATCCGGCCAGTGGCGCCGTGCTCGGCGAGACGCTGAGCGCGCTTGGCTGTCGCCCGCTGGTGGCCGACATCGCCGCCGCGCTCAGCGGTGCCCGGGTCGGTGCCGAAGCCGCCCGGGTTGTGTTGCTCGATTGGGCGCTCACGGGGGCTGACCCTGGCGCACTGATCGGCGCCATCCGTGCCGCCAGCGGCGCGGCCGTGGTGCTGATGCTCAGTTCCTTCGAACGGGCCAATGCGAGCACCAACCTGATGCAGCTAGGGGCAGATTACGTGCTCGACAAACCGATCACCGCACTGCCCCTCAGTGCTTGCCTGCGCGCCGTGCTGGCTCCGAGCGATGACGCGCCGAGCGCGGCTGGGGACCAGCAGTGCATTCCGTCCTGTACGCTGCTGCTGGTCGAAGATCATCCGCTGAACCAAGTGGTGGCGCGGCGCCTGCTCGAAGGGGCGGGGGCGCGCGTCGAACTGGCCGACGACGGCAGTGTGGCGCTGGAAATGTTGCGGCGGCATCCGGGACGCTATGACCTGGTACTGCTCGACATTCAAATGCCCGTCATGGACGGCTTTGAAACCATCGCGCATATTCGCGGCGAGCTGGCGCTGACCCTGCCTGTGCTGGCCATGTCGGCCGGGGTCATGGAGCACGAGCGCGAACGCTGCATTGCGGCGGGGATGGACGGCTTCATCGCCAAGCCGATCAATGGCTCCCAGATGCTGGCCAAAATTGCCCGCCACCTGCCGGCCGGTGCGGCAGTGGGGGTTCCGCCGTTGGCGGCGCCAGTGGTCGACGGCGGCTGTTTTAACGTCGACGCGCTGGCCGAGCACATGCACGACCGTCAGGCCAGTCAGCGTATCCTGATTGACTTGGTGGGCAAGATGGTCGATGCGGGAACGGCGCCGCTGGACGCGATGCAAGCGGCATGGTACGGCGGGGACCGGGATCGGGCAGCACGCAGCATGCATACGCTGCGCGGCTCAATCGGCAGCCTGGGTGCGCAGCGCTTCGCCGCGGCCGGCCTGACGCTCGAGCGCGCCTTGCATGACGGCGACGACGCGGCATCCCTGGACCGCTTGCTCGTGCCGGTGCGCGCCGAACTAGACGCCACGCTGGCTGCCGCCAGCCTGTGGCTGGCCAGTCTGCCGGCACAGCCGGCAGCGTCGTCGTCGCATGTTGCGTCGGAACAACTGGTCCGGCTACGCCAGCTGTTGCGCGCCAACAGCCTGGCCGCCTGCGACCTGTTCGATCAGCTCAGCGCCGGCCTTGATGCCGAACTGGGGGAGGGCGTGGCGTTGCGCTTGCACGAGGCCATGGGCGAGCTGGATTTTGAGGCTGCCCTGGTGTTGCTCGAACAAGGAACCAACCCGGATCCTGTTTCCCTCGTTCAAGCTCTTCGGTTATAGTTGACCTTTTGCGGACACGTACTCACATTGCGGGAAACTATGGTCGACACCATAACGAACGCCGGCCCGACCGGTGGGCCAGACGAGCGCGTTGCTGCGGCGCCAGCGGCGCCCGGCATGGCCGAAGGCGAGCTGGCTGCGGCGCGCGACACCATCCTGATTATCGATGACGACCCCGGCACTATCAGGCTTCTCAGCGCGATCGTGCAGGGCGAAGCCGAAACCCTGTTTTCCACCAACGGCGCGACCGGCCTGGCGCTGGCGCGCGCGCGCCGCCCCCTGCTGATCCTGCTCGATGTCGAAATGGCCGGCATGGACGGCTATGAAGTATGCCGGCGGCTGAAGGCCGATCCGGAATGCGCCGAGATCGCCATCATCTTCGTTACCGCCCACCACAGCATGGACAGCGAGGTGCGCGCGCTCGAGGCGGGCGCGGTCGACTTTATCACCAAACCGCTCAATCCGCCTGTCGTGCTGGCGCGGGTGCGCACCCATTTGCGCCTGCAGCGCCATGGCCTGGCCCTGGACCAGCTGGCGCGCCGCGACGGCTTGACTGGACTATACAACCGGCGCCACTTCCTGGAGCTGGCCGAAGTCGAACTGGCGCGGCTCCGACGCCAGGCACTGCCGTTGGCGATGGCATTCATGGACATCGATTATTTCAAGTTGTACAACGACGGTTATGGTCACCAGGCCGGCGACGCGTGCCTGGAGACAGTGGCGCGGGTGCTGGGGGCGTCGGCGCGCCGTCCCGGCGAGTGTGTGGCGCGCTTCGGCGGCGAGGAGTTTGTCGCGTTGTTGCCTTATTGCGACGCCGACCAGGCGCGCGATTTTGCTGTCTGGTGCCGCGATCGATTGGCCGAAAGCGGGCTGGCGCATGGTTACCAGCCTGTCCCCGGCAGGCTGTCGATCAGCATCGGCCTGACCGCGCTGGTGCCGCAAGCCGATACCACGGTGGCCACCATGCTGGCGGCGGCTGACCGCGCGCTGTACCGCGCCAAACAGGCCGGGCGCGACCGCGCCGAGTTCGAGCCTTGCCCATGAAGGCGCCAAGCGCTTGGCGTCATAGCCCGACATGACGACCTTCGGCGATCAGGGGCGCGCTGGCGTGTTTCGCCGGCTATCTGGCGTTGCTGTCGGTCCTGATCGGACGTGAAACGGGCGGCATCGCCATGCTCTGGTTTGCAGGCGGATTCGCTGCGGCGATGCTGGTTAGTGCGCCGCGCGCGGCAGCAGCATACTTGCTCGTTTGCATAGACACGGCCAGTCTGCTTGCCGGCACGATCGTTGGCGATACGCTGGCCGCCAGTGCACGCTTTGTCATTCCGAATATGCTCGAGAGCGTGCTCGCGGCCGCGCTTGCCATTCGCGGCGGCGCCCATCTGCGCTTCGAGCAAAGTCCGGAACGATTTTTGCGCTTCGTGCTGGCCACTTGTGTCCTGCCACCGTTGGCCGGCACCACCTGCGGCGCGCTGCTGCAGGGCGACTCCAGTCCCGGGTGGTCTCTCTGGCTGGCCTGGCTCGCCGGCAGCGTGATCGGCATGTTGGCCATGCTGCCGCTGGCGCGCGCCGGTGTGCCGAGGTTTCTTGCCGCGTTGAACTGGCGCCGCATGCATTCGGTTCGGCCGCGCTGTGGTACGTGACACTGGTGTATCTGCCCTTTCCCTTCGTGTACTTGACAGCGTAGACGCAACCATGCATGAGCTGGACGCCGGCGCACGCGATTGGATCGCCATCGGCCGGCCACATGACAGGCCAGCGGCCCGATGTCAGCGACGCGCCAAGCCGGATCAATGCAGCGCTATGTGTCGTCGTGCTGGCGTTCGAGCTGCACCGCAATGACGTTGAGCATTTGCTGGTAGTCGATGGGCTTGGCGAGAAATGCATTCATCCCCGCCTGCCGGCACAGTTGGCGCTCCTGCGCCATGACGCCCGCCGTCATCGCAACGATCGGCAACGTCAAGCCCAGTTCAGCGCGCATGGCGCGGCTGGCGGTGAGACCGTCCATCACCGGCATCTGCACATCCATCAGCACCAGCTGGTAGCTGGGCGCGGCGCGGCGCAGGCAAGCCAGCGCTTCCATGCCATTGACAGCCAAATCGAAGGTGGCACCGGCCATCTGCAGCATACCCGTGGCCACGAACTGGTTGAGCGGATTGTCCTCGACCAGCAGCAGGTGCACGCCTTGCAAGGGCTTGGCCGCAACTGGCGTGCTGGCGCGCGCCTGTGGTGCCTGTCGTGCGCGCGCCAGCACGGTTGCCAGTGCGGCGGCCAGGATGGGCTGGCCCAGCGCAAGTGCGCCCTCGTGCGGATGGCGGCGCACAAACTCTGCCAGCAGTGGCGGCCGGCACATGGCAACGAGCGGCAAGGACGGGGTTGCCGGCCCATGACTTGGCAGGCGCGGCACGTCCTGCTGGCTGTCGCCGTTCCAGGCGGCCAACACGGCGTCGTAGGCCGGCTGCTGCGCACTGCGTGCGCGGTAGTGGGCCGTTGCTTCGGCCGCGCTCGCAAACCCGAGCGCCTCGGCGCCGCCGGCGCGCAGAGTGCGGCAGACATGATCGCAACGCACTGTGTCGGCGTCGATGACGAGCAAGTGTTCGCCATGCAAGGTCGGCGCGCCCGCGTCGGCCTCGGCCAAAGCGAGCGGCAAGCGAATCTGGAATATGCTGCCGCTGTCGGGCGCGCTCGACACGGTGATGCTGCCCGACATGAGTTCGATCAGCTTCTTGCAGATGGAAAGACCCAGGCCGGTGCCGCCGAACTGGCGCGTGATGGAGGTGTCGGCCTGGCTGAACGGTGCAAACAGTTGTTGTTGCTGTGCCGTCGACATGCCGATCCCTGTATCACTGATCGTCAACGCCAGTATGACCCCGTCGGCAGTGCGCTCGGCAACCTCGATCAACAGCCTGACCTGGCCGCGCGCGGTAAACTTGATGGCATTGCCGATCAGGTTGACAAGTATCTGCTGGATCCGCAACGGGTCGCCCGTGAGCATGCGCGGGACCGCCGGATCGATACCGATGACCAGGTCCAGCGCCTTGTTGCCTGCATTGGCGACCATGATCGCGGCGACGGGCGCGATCACGTCGTCGAGGCGGAAGGGCAGCGCGGCCAGATCCATCCGGCCGGCCTCGACTTTGGAGAAGTCCAGGATGTCGTTGAGGATGCCGAGCAAGGACTTGCCGGAGGCGAGGATCATGCCAACCGACTCGTGCTGGGCAGCGGTCAGTTCGCTGTGGGCCAGCAGCTGGGCCACGCCCAGCACGGCATTGAGAGGCGTGCGGATCTCGTGGCTCATGTTGGCAACGAATTCGCTTTTGGCGCGGCTGGCCAGTTCGGCCTGCTCCTTGGCCGCGCGCAGTCGCGTCTCCAGTTCATGCTGGCCGGAGATGTCGCGGCAAATCCCAATCACGCGCAGCGCCTTGCCGGTCCCATCGCGCTCGACGTGGGCCGCCGACTGCACATGGCGGATCTCGCCGTCGCCGGCGATGATGCGAAACACGAGGTCGAATGGCGTGCCGTGTTCAGCTGCCGCGACCAGGGCGCGCGTGGATGCGGTCAAGTCGTCGGGATGCACGCGCGCGCTCCACAGTGCGTAGTTGAGCTGCGCGCCGGTGATGGCACTGGACAAGTCGAAAATGTCATAGTTGCGGGCGTTCCATTCCAGCGCGTCGGTCGCCACGGTCCACGACCAGATGCCCAGGTTGGCGACGCTGGCGGCGGTACTGAGCTGGTCACGCATGGTGAGCAATTGGCGATGCTGTTGCTCTTGTCCGGTAATATCGCGCGCCATGAACAGGTAGCCTTCCAGGCTGCCGCTACGGCTGCGTACCGCCGTCACGACCAGCGTCGCGCGCAGGCGCGTGCCGTCCTGCCGTACATAGGTCCAGTCGCGCGTTTCGGCACCCCTGTGCGCCGGCAGCGTCGCCAACACGGCAAAGCCGGCCACCGGGGTGGCCGCGGCCGCGCTCAGTTCGGCACCGCGCGCCGCCAGTTCGTCGGCCGCATGCAGCAGCAGCGGCGTGCGCAGGCCCACCATCGCGTCGGCGCGGTAACCGGACATGCGCTCGGCGCCCGGATTGAAAATTGTGATCAGACCATGTGCGTCGGTGGCGATGATGGCCACCTCCGAGGACGCGTCAAGGACATTGGAAAACAGCATGTGCACGCGCCCCAGTTCGGCTTCGGCAGCTTTGCGCACGGTAATGTCCGAGCCTAACAAGATGACGCGGGTGATGTTCCCGTCGGCGTCCATGAAGGGCGAGATGACATTGTCGAACCAGCGCGGCGAACCGTCGCGGGCGCGCAGGCACGTCTCGCCGGTCCACGTTTTGCCGGACAGCACGGTGGCCCAGAGGTCATGCCAGAACGTCGGGCCATGGGTATCAGATTGCACGCTGCGGTAGGGCCGGCCGATCAGCTGGTCTTGATCGAAGCCCAGTGTCGCGGCCAGGCGCGCGTTGACGCCCACCATGTTTCCGCCTGCGTCGGTGGCGGCATAGGCCATGTTTTGATCGATAGCCGCCAGCAGGGCGGTGTTGTCGCGCAGTGCGTCGGCCAGCAGCCGGTTCTGCTGTTCGAGCGCGATGGTGCGCTGTTGCACCAACGCTTCGAGCGTATCGCGGTGCGCCTTCAATTCGTCGGCGAAGGCCGTCAGTTTCAGCATGTCCAGGCGCGCGCGCGCGCGCATGACGTTGATGGCATTGACGACGTCGTCCAGTTCGTCCGGCGGGCTGGACGGCGCACGTCTTAATTGCAGCGCCAGCCCATCCTGTCCGTGCTCGGTGTCACTCACGTAAGCGGCCATATCCTCGAGGTGGCGCGCCACCCAGCGCTGGAACAGCAATGCGAAAAAAAGCGAGGAAAACAGCAATGTCATGGCGAACGTGACGGTGATGCCGATGGCTCGCTGGCGCAGTTCGGCCATGATGGTCGCATCGCTCAGGTCGATGCGTAGCGTGCCCAGCGTGAAAGCTTGACCACTCTCGCGCAAGACCAGCGGAAAGCTGGCCGATTCAATCATGCGCCCGCGCTGAGTACTGTGGCGCGCCACGCTGCGGCCGGTTTCGTCGGTCAGTACGACCTGGCTGACCATGGGCAGTGCCATAATGCCGTCGAGCAGGCGTGCCGTGGTGCTGTCGTTTGCTTCCCACAGGCTGGCGGTGATATTGGGCAAGTAGCTTAGTTCAATTTCATGCAGCCGTACGCGCGCTGCGCTGACGTCCTGGCGATAGCGGACATAGATTTGCGCTGCGCTCACGAGCAGCGCAGCGAGCAGGCTGGCGCCCAGGACGGACAAGACCAGGCGCCTGCTGAGCCTGCGCTTGCCGCCGTCCGGCGACGTCGCTGCGGAAGGGCCGAAGGAAGGCTTCATTGTGACGTCTTGGCGGACGCCGGCGGGGCAAACCAGAGGGCCGCATCAGCGGTCGGGGCGGACGCGGGCAGCAGAGGATTGTGCAGGGTGATGCGGGTTCGCCCGGCAAGATTGGCACGGCGGATCGCCGCGCCATAAAAACGTTGAAACAGGCGCTCCATGGTGCCGTCTTCGATGGCTGCCCGCAAGCCCTTGTCGATTGCGCCGGCCAGCGCCTGGTTATTGCGATTCACAAAGAAATACAGTGCCTCGGGATAGTGGAGGACCAGGCCGGGTTCGACCGCGAGTCCACGACCTGTGCGCGCATCGAGTTCGGGCCAGATTTCCGACACGGAACGGGGGAAGTAATCGATGTGACCGAGCGCCAGCATCTTGAACAGACCTTCGTACGTGGAGCTGGTGGTGACCTTGAGTTGGTTTGCGCGCAGCACTTCGGTGTCAGGCCAGTCATGGCCCTGGCCGGCCACCAGTATCGCGAGGGCGTCGCGCTGGCGCACCGAGGCGAATACGGCTTCGCGCTTCGATTGGATCAGTAACAGGCGCCAGCCGATCAGGCCGCGGTCGATTGGAATGCGGATTGGCAAGAACTGCCGCTCGCGCTCGATCGTGGTGACGGTCCAGACGACGTCGATATGCTTGCCCTGTTCGAGAAATCGCAGGCTGCGCCCCTGTTGCATTTGCACAACGCTCGGGGCGAGTTGGTAATCGGCGCCGGACTTTTGCAGGCTCAACTTGAGCAAAGCAATCGGATAGCTGGCGCGTTCGTCGATGTGCGATTCGGGTCGCGCGTAGTGCACTACGGTAGCGCATGCGGCAGGCAGGCAGGCGCCAACGAGCGCGCCGAGGGCCAGGGCGCACCGGACGGCGAAGGTGAAGCGCGCGCGCCCTTGTCGAGACTGCGGCGTCAGGCAAATGGGGAAACGATTCATGGCCGAGGTCGTCTTGTCACGGGGCAACCGATTGTATCATGCGATGCGGTCCTGGGAATCGAGGCCGCTGCTACAATTGCCTACCGATCGCCTCCCTGCCCGCGGTAGTTCTGGTGCGCCTTGTGCGAACGGTTCCACCATCGCGGCCGAATGGCGGCAACGGACAAGGACCGGGGGACCTATGCACTACCGTACAACCGCATTTGCGGGCCTCGCAGGCGTCGTTGCAGTCGCCTTTGACCTTGGCAGCGCGCGCGCGCACGAAATGCCCGTGGCGATGCCTGCCTCCCCGCCGCCAGCGGTCGCGCCAGGGGGCCGCGACAGCGCGTCCGATGGCTTGAATCTGGAACGCGTGATCGTCACCGGCACCGCCCATGCCGCCTCGAAGATGAAGTCCAGCGTGTCGGTCAGCACCCTCGAGGCTGAGCAAATCGCGCAGCTCGCGCCGGCCAGTGCGGCCGATGTCTTACGCGCAATTCCTGGCGTTCGATCGGAATCGTCGGGCGGTGAAGGCAATGCCAACATCACTGTACGCGGCGTGCCCATTTCGGCTGGCGGGGCCCGCTATGTGCAATTGCAGGAGGATGGGCTGCCGGTACTGCAATTCGGTGACTTTAATTTCATCACGCCCGACAGCTATCTGAAAATCGACGGCACGCTGGACCACGTGGAAGCGGTGCGTGGTGGATCGGCCTCGACCATGGCGACTAATTCGCCAGGCGGCATCATCAATTTTATCGGACGTACTGGCGATGAGACGGGGCGGCACGTTGGCATTAGCCGCGGCTTGAACTACAGGCAGACGCGGCTCGATGCCGATGTCGGCGGCGCGATCTCAACCGATACCAGGTTCTTTGTAGGCGGCTACTACCGCACCGGCGAGGGCGCACGCACGACAGGCCTGCACAGCGAGCAAGGCGGCCAGATACGCGGCAACCTGACGCACCAGTTCAGCACGGGCTATGTGCGCGTGTCGTTCAAGCACCTCGACGACAAGGTACCGACGGCGTTGCCGGTACCGGTTGTTGTGAGCAATAGGGCGATCGTCACCATCGCCGGCATCGATCCGCGCAAGGCCAGTTTCTATTCGCCGTTTCTGGTGCCCGACATTACGCTCGACAAAAACAATCATGCGCGCTCGACCAACGTCAATGATGGTTTGGCCGTCAAGAGCGACAGCATCGGGCTGGAAGCGTCGCTGGATATTGGCGACGGCTGGCGCTTTGAGGAGAAAATGCGCGTGGCCCGCAACAGTGGCCGTTTCGCCGGTATCTTTCCTGCCGATAATGGCGCAATAGGACATAACGTCGTCGCTACTGGCCCGCGCAAGGGGGCGGCTTATGATGGCAGGGCGTTCAATGCCGTTGTCTTCAATACGTCGATCGATGATGTCGGCAATGCACTGAGCGACGCGCGGCTGGCCAAAACCTTCAGACTCGGGGATGACATGCAGCTCACGACCATGGGGGGCATATTCCTGTCCAAGCAGAAGTTGGGGCTGACGTGGAATTTCAATCAATACCTGATGCAGGCAACGGGTGACCAGCCGGCACTGCTACAAACGTCGAACGTGATTCCTGGTCTGGTCGGTCCGGCATTCGGCGGCTGCTGTTCGCGTGCGGTCGACATGGATTATCGCCTGAGCGCACCCTACATTAACGTGGGCGTCGAGCACGGCCCGCTCAATATTGACGCCAGCGTGCGACATGACCGTCAGCACGTTGCAGGAACGGCCAATATCGCCACCAGCGCAACGCCCGGCGGCGCACTGCGCTACGATCCGACTACCGCGCAACTGGTCAACTACCGCATGGACCATACCTCGTACTCGGTGGGTGGCAATTTTCGTTTTACCGCCGACCTAGCCGCTTTCGCGCGCGTGAGCGATGGCGTCGCTTTCAATGCCGACCGAATCCTGTTCGGTGCTCCGCTCGACGGTTCGGCACCGGTCAATATCAATACTGTCAAGCAGCGCGAGGCGGGCATCAAATGGCGCCACGGTCCGTTCAGTTCCTTCATGACGCTGTTTCAGGCAAGGACCAAGGAAACGAACTACGAGGCGACGACGCAGACTTCCACCGCGAATGCGTACAGTGCTCATGGTGTCGAGCTGGAGACCGCTTACCGCCCCGGCCAGTGGCGGATAAGTGGCGGGTTAACCTTCACCAGAGCACGAATTACCGGAGCCGCCTTGGCTGACGCGGCCAATATCGGCAATAGCCCGCGCCGTCAGGCGCGCCTGGTGTACCAGGCAGCGACGACCTATGCAT
>Ga0209023_10002614_pt1 | contig 22282 bp, 21 predicted proteins | sample LakOneMetagenome_FD_187468 | JGI IMG/M metagenome (GOLD analysis project Ga0209023, IMG submission 187468) | Freshwater and sediment microbial communities from Lake Erie, Canada (SPAdes) (version 2) | ecosystem: Environmental > Aquatic > Freshwater > Lentic | place: Lake Erie, Canada...
GGGCCTCAGCCTTTCAATTGCGGTTAACCACTGTTATCTCCCGGCCCCATGACCACCCACCCGATCGAAAACATCCGCAATTTCTCGATTGTCGCGCATATCGACCACGGCAAGTCGACGCTCGCCGACCGCCTGATCCAGTCGACCGGCGGTTTGGCGGAGCGCGAAATGGTCGAGCAGGTGCTCGATTCCATGGATATCGAGCGCGAGCGTGGCATTACGATCAAGGCCCAGACGGTCCGGCTCGACTACAAGGCCAAGGACGGCAAGACCTACATCCTCAACCTGATGGACACGCCCGGCCACGTCGACTTCGCCTACGAGGTCTCGCGGTCGCTGGCCGCCTGCGAGGGCTCGCTGCTGGTGGTGGACGCCTCCCAGGGCGTGGAAGCCCAGACGCTCGCCAACGTCTATCATGCGCTCGACGCCGGCCACGAGATCGTGCCGGTTCTGAACAAGATCGACCTGCCGGCCGCCGAACCCGACCGCATCAAGCAGCAGATCGAGGACGTGATCGGCCTCGACGCTTCGGACGCCGTGCCGATCTCGGCCAAGACCGGCCTCGGCATTCCCGACGTGCTGGAAGCCATCGTCACCCGCCTGCCGCCGCCCAAGGGCGACGAAAACGCGCCCCTGAAGGCGCTGCTGGTCGACTCTTGGTACGACGCCTATCTCGGCGTCGTCGTGCTGGTGCGCGTCATCGACGGCTCGATGAAGAAGGGCCAGAAGATCGTGATGATGGGCGCCGACGCCCATTACGATATCGACCGGATCGGCGTCTTCCGCCCCAAGATGGAGAATGTCGCCAAGCTCGGCCCCGGCGAAGTCGGCTTCATCACCGCGCAGATCAAGCAGGTGGCCGATACCCGTGTCGGCGACACGATCACAGACGAGAAGAAGCCCTGCACAGAGATGCTGGCGGGCTTCAAGCCGGCGCAGCCGGTCGTGTTCTGCGGCCTCTTCCCGGTCGATGCCGCCGACTTCGAGGAATTGCGCGCCGCCATGGGCAAGCTGCGCCTCAACGACGCCAGCTTCTCCTACGAGATGGAATCGTCAGCTGCTCTCGGCTTCGGCTTCCGCTGCGGCTTTCTCGGCCTGCTGCATCTGGAAATTATCCAGGAGCGCCTGCACCGCGAGTTCAATCTCGACCTGATCGCGACCGCGCCTTCGGTGATCTACAAGATTTTCCTGAACAACGGCGACGTGATGGAGATGCACAATCCCGTCGACATGCCCGATGTCGTCAAGATCGACCACATCGAGGAGCCGTGGATCCGTGCGACCATTTTGACGCCCGATGACTATCTCGGCTCCGTTCTGAAACTCTGTCAGGACCGTCGCGGCGTGCAGGTCGATCTCAACTATGTCGGCAAGCGCGCGATGGTGACCTACGATCTGCCGCTGAACGAGGTCGTGTTCGATTTCTACGACCGGCTGAAGAGTATCTCGAAGGGCTACGCGAGCTTCGATTACGCGCTGACGGACTATCGCGAGGGCGACCTCGTGAAGATGAACATCCTCGTCAATGCCGAACCGGTCGACGCGCTGTCCATGCTCGTCCACCGCACCCGCGCCGATTCACGCGGGCGCGGGATGGTGGAGAAGCTGAAGGAACTGATCCCGCCGCACATGTTCCAGATCCCGATCCAGGCCGCGCTCGGCGCCAAGATCATCGCCCGCGAAACCGTCCGCGCGCTGCGCAAGGACGTGACAGCGAAATGCTACGGCGGCGACGTCTCGCGCAAGCGCAAGCTTCTGGAAAAGCAGAAGGAAGGCAAGAAGCGCATGCGGCAGTTCGGCAAGGTCGAGATCCCGCAGGAAGCATTTATTGCGGCGTTGAAGATGGATTCGTGATGGCGGACGAGGGCACACAGGGCTCGGAAGCCAGCCGGGTCGAGCCTGTCGACATCCTCGACCGCGTGGTCGCGCTTGCCTCCATCCCCGTCTATGTCGTCATCGCCGTCGTGCTCGTCGGCTGCTTCTTCGGCGCGGCCCATCTGGTGATCCTGCTGTGGCAGGGCATCACCAACGACACGCCGATGAAATATGTCATCGATGTCGACGAGCTTCTGTCGCTGTTCAATTCCGGCCTGATCCTCGTCGTCGGCTACGAGCTGATCAAGGCGCTGGCGGCCATCGTGCGCTCGCACGAAATCCCCGTCGAGAAGGTGATGAAGATCGCCATGATCGCGCTGCTCAACAAGGCGATCTCGATGGATTACGCCGACAATGTGCAACTGAAGGCCGCAACCGTCGGCGCCATGCTGCTGGCGGTCGGCGCGGCCTATGCGCTGTTCCGAAAGGCGTGAGTCAGGCCGTCTCACAAGCGTGGCGCATGGCTATGGGTCACCCGCGCCAAAACGCGCAGCGTGTCAGGTAGACCGTTCTTCCCTCGCGCCGTTCGATAACGCCCGACAGCACTGCGCGGTCGCCGACGTTCAATTCGTATTGCGCGGCGCGCGCGAGCCCCGCGTCGCCCGTCACGCAAATCACTTCGCCCTCCGCCCGAACGCCGACGATCGCCGCCTTGCCCGGCTGCGGCGCCGACCAGACGCCGACAAAGGCGACCTGCGCCTCATAGCCGCGCCCGCTATAAGCGCGATCGCTGCGCGCCGTGACGATCGACCTGGTGTCTCGTCCTTCGCATTGATTTCCGAAATAGCTGGACGTGCAGACAGTTTCTGCGGCCGGCGCCTGCGCCGCCGTAAAGTCTGGCAGGGGCAGCCGCCCCGTACGGCCGAGAAAGATCAGGATCGAACCCAGCGCGATCCCGAGCGAAATCGCTATCGTTGGCAGCTTGTCCATCGCATTGGAGCCTCTGCGAGCGTCCACTTGCTATGCCGATACTGGCACGGACCACTTAAGGAAGATTTGCGGCAATGCGCGACAAGCCCCGCCTTTTTGGCTTTGCCGCCTCCTTCGCCTATGCTGGCGCAAAGCCGCACGGAAACAGGCCTGAAGTTCCATGAGTTTCACCGATATCGCGACCCGGGCGTACAACCATTCGTTCCGGCTCGATCCGGTCCTGCGGACCCTGCTCGATACCGACTTCTACAAGCTGCTCATGCTCCAGATGATCTGGCGCAAGCATCGCGATGTTCCCGTCACCTTCGGTATCGTCAACCGCACCGCCACCATCCGCATCGCCGACGAGATTTCCGAAAGCGAATTGCGCGAGCAGCTCGATCACGCCCGCACGCTGCGCTTCAGCCCGCGCGAACGCATCTGGCTCGCGGGCAACACGTTCTACGGCGTGAAACAGATTTTCCAGCCGGACTTCATCGAATGGCTGGCCGATTTTCGGTTGCCGGAATACGAGCTCGAGCGCCGCGACGGCCAGTACGAGCTGACTTTCCACGGCGCCTGGCCTTACACGACCATGTGGGAAATTCCCGCGCTCTCGATCATCAACGAATTGCGCGCGCGCAAAGTGCTGCACGACATGGGGCGCTTCGAACTCGACGTGCTCTATGCGCGCGCCAAGGCGAAGCTCTGGTCCAAGATCGAGCGCCTGCGCCAGCTGAAAAAGGAAGGCCCGCTGCGCGTCGGCGATTTCGGCACGCGGCGTCGCCACGGCTACCTCTGGCAGCGCTGGTGCTGCGAGGCGCTGCAGGAAGGCATCGGCGACGCCTTCACGGGTACGTCCAACGTGCATATTGCGATGGAGATCGGCGCGGAGGCCATCGGCACCAATGCGCACGAATTGCCGATGGTCTACGCCGCGATCGCAGGCGGCGACGAGAAGCGCGTGCGCGATTCCCGCTACTCCGTTCTGCAATCGTGGAGCGACACATATTCCGGCAACCTTCTGGTCTTCCTGCCCGACGCCTACGGCACGACGGAATTCTTGCGCGATGCGCCCGACTGGGTCGCAGACTGGACCGGCGCGCGGCCGGATTCGAAAGACCCGATCGAGGCGGGCGAAGAATTGATGCGCTGGTGGGCCGAGCACGGCCGCGACCCCCGCGAAAAGCTGATCGTGTTTTCCGATGCGATGGATATCGATTCCATCGAGCAGACCTCGCGCCATTTCCGCGGACGCGTACGCGCGAGCTATGGCTGGGGCACCAACCTCACCAATGATTTCCTCGGCTGCGACCCGGGCGGCGACGACCGCCTCCGCGCGATCTCACTCGTCTGCAAGGTGATCGAGGCCGCGGGCCGCCCGGCGGTGAAGCTTTCGGACAATCCATTGAAGGCGACCGGCCCGAGGGACGAGGTCGAGCGCTACCGCCACATCTTCAGCGCGGCCGGCATGCGCGCGCAGCCGGTTCTGGTGTAGCGCGCCCATTCCCTCCCCTTTATGGGGAGGGTGGCGAGCGCGAGCGAGCCGGGTGGGGTGGGAGTATGACGCGGGATTTGAGCGGCGCTGCGCGCCGGACCCCACCCGCATCGCTTTGCGATGCGACCTCCCCATAAAGGGGAGGTAGAGGCGCCCGGGATTGCCTTCTGAATTGCCCATTCGCCACTCCCGTCCCATATCATCTTGCGGCCTTGTCATTCATGCGGAGCATCCGTGCCGATCATTTCCATCGCTGGCGTGGCCAAGAGCTACGGCTCTTTCACCGCCCTGCACGATATCGACCTGAACATCGCGCGTGGTGAAATCTTTGCGCTGCTCGGCCCGAATGGCGCGGGCAAGACGACGCTGATCTCCATCGTCTGTGGCGCTGTTTCGCCGGGCCGTGGTCAGGTCAGCGTCGACGGCGACGACATCCAAACCGGCTATCGCGCCACGCGCCGCAAGATCGGCCTCGTGCCGCAGGAGATCGCGCTCGACATTTTCGCGACCGTCCAGAGCACCGTGTCCTTCAGCCGCGCGCTGTTCGGCAAGCCTGCCGACGCGGCCTATATCGAGCGCCTGCTGCGCGATCTCTCGCTGTGGGAGAAACGCAATTCCAAGATCATTGAACTCTCCGGCGGCATGAAGCGCCGCGTGATGATCGCCAAGGCGCTGGCGCACGAGCCCGAAATCCTGTTCCTCGACGAACCCACGGCGGGCGTCGATGTCGAATTGCGGCGCGACATGTGGGGGCTGGTCCGGCGTCTGCGTGAGAAGGGCGTCACCATCATCCTCACCACGCATTACATCGAGGAGGCCGAGGAAATGGCCGACCGCGTCGGCATCATGAAGGGCGGGCGCCTGCTGCTGGTGGAGGACAAGACCGCGCTCATGCGCAAGCTCGGCAAGCGGCGGCTCGTGCTCAAGCTGGCGGAGCCGCTGGCGAAGCTTCCAGCCGCGCTCGACGGCTGGCCCGTCGAGATCGAGGAAGGCGGGGCGCAACTCGCCTACACATTCGCCAATGACTCGCAGAAGGGCGCGGCGCAGATCATTCAGCGCCTTGGCGAGGCCGGCGTACAGATCAAGGATGTAGCCATGAGCGAATCTTCGCTCGAACAGATTTTCGTCGACCTCGTCGGAGCAGCCGCAGGGGTTCCGGCATGAGCGCGCCGCATTTCAACCTGCGCGGCGTCACCGCCATCTTCACCGCCGAAATGGGCCGCACCCGCCGCACATTGCTGCAAAGCGTCGCGACGCCGGTGCTGACGACGGCGCTTTATTTCGTCGTCTTCGGGTCTGCCATCGGCTCGCGCATGCAGGAGATCGGCGGCGTCGCCTATGGCGCCTTCATCGTCCCCGGCCTCATCATGCTGTCGCTGCTGACGCAGAGCATCGCAAACGCGTCGATCGGAATCTATTTCCCGAAATTCACCGGCACGATCTACGAGATATTGTCGGCGCCGCTGTCGGCGGTAGAAGTCGTCGTCGGCTATGTCGGCGCGGCGACGGTCAAGTCGATCGTCATCGGCCTCATCATACTGGCCACCGCAGCTTTCTTCACGCCGCTGCGGATTGACCATCCCGCGATGATGGCGCTGTTTCTGTTCCTGACGGCTTTCACCTTCAGCCTGTTCGGCTTCATCATCGGCATCTGGGCCAAGAATTTCGAACAGCTGAACTTCGTGCCCGCGCTGATTGTCACGCCGCTGACCTTTCTCGGCGGCGCCTTCTACTCGATCGACATGCTGCCGCCGTTCTGGCGCACGGTCAGCTTGTTTAACCCCGTCGTATATCTCATCAGCGGCTTCCGCTGGAGCTTTCATGGCAGCGGGGACGTGAGCCTCGCCGCCAGCCTTGGGTTCATGTCGGGCGTGATCGTCCTGTGCCTTGGCGCGCTGATCTGGATCTTCCGGACCGGCTATCGCCTCAAGCCCTGAACGTCAGCGACCGCGCTTGTCGTTCATCTTCGTTCCGGGCGCATATTCGGACGCGCCAGGGCCGGTGCTGGTCTTTGAATCCTGCATCTTGTGGCCGGGGCTGTAGCTCGACGCGCCCGGCGAGGTCGCCGGCTTGGTCGAATCCTGCATCTTCTGTCCCGGCGCATATTTCGATGCGCCCTGAGCGAAAGCGGCGACCGGCGCGAAGGCCACGGCTGCGGCGGCCAGAGCGATGATTGTCTTGCGCATTATATGTCCTTTCCACGCGCCCCCTGCTCCCCAACAGGAGGACAGCTCGGAAGTTCCAGCTGGGCCTTGCTGCTCAAGGCGCACATAAAGAAATCTTTATATGTTTATTGCGCTATTTCCCTTACCCTGCTATACGACCGCCCAAGCCAAGGACACGAAGAGCCAGGGATCGACCAATGACCAAGCATTTCAATGATTACGCCGTCGCAGACATCGGCCTTGCCGACTGGGGCCGCAAGGAACTGACCATCGCCGAGACGGAAATGCCCGGCCTGATGTCGACCCGCGCCGAATTCGGCCCGTCGCAGCCGCTGAAGGGCGCGCGCATCGCCGGATCGCTGCACATGACCATCCAGACCGGTGTGCTGATCGAGACGCTGAAGGCGCTGGGCGCCGACGTGCGCTGGGCCTCCTGCAACATCTACTCCACGCAGGACCACGCCGCGGCGGCTATTGCGGCGGCCGGCACGCCGGTCTTCGCCATCAAGGGCGAGAGCCTCGAGGATTACTGGGACTACACCCACAAGATCTTCGAATGGGGCGACGGCGGCTGCCCGAACATGATCCTGGACGACGGCGGCGACGCCACGCTGCTGATCCACTTCGGCCTGCGCGCCGAGAACGGCGACACGGCGTTTCTCGACAAGGCCACCAACGAGGAAGAGGAAGTCCTCTTCGCCTCGATCAAGAAGCGCCTCAAGTCCAACCCGGGCTTCTACAAGCGCAACGCCGAAGCCATCAAGGGCGTGACCGAAGAGACCACGACCGGCGTGCATCGCCTCTATGTCATGCACAAGGAAGGCAAGCTCCTGTGGCCCGCGATCAACGTCAACGACTCCGTCACCAAGTCGAAGTTCGACAACCTCTATGGCTGCCGTGAATCTTTGGTCGACGGCATCCGCCGCGGCACGGACGTGATGATGGCCGGCAAGGTCGCCTGCATCGCCGGCTACGGCGACGTCGGCAAGGGCTCGGCCGCTTCGCTGCGCAACGCCGGCTGCCGCGTGATCGTGACGGAAATCGATCCGATCTGCGCGCTGCAGGCGGCAATGGAAGGCTATGAAGTCACCACGATGGAAGATGCAGCGCCCCGCGCCGACATCTTCTGCACCGCGACCGGCAACGTCGACGTCATCACCGTCGACCACATGCGCGCCATGAAGGACCGCGCCATCGTCTGCAACATCGGGCACTTCGATTCCGAGATCCAGGTCGCGGGCCTCAAGAACCTGAAGTGGCACAACGTGAAGCCGCAGGTCGACGAGGTCGAGTTCGCCGACGGCAAGCGCATCATCCTTCTGTCGGAAGGCCGCCTGGTGAACCTCGGCAATGCGACGGGCCATCCGTCCTTCGTGATGTCGGCGTCCTTCACCAACCAGACGCTCGCGCAGATCGAACTCTGGTCGAAGCCCGGCCAGTACCCGGTCGGCGTCTACACGCTGCCCAAGCACCTCGATGAGAAGGTGGCCGCGCTGCATCTCGAGAAGATCGGCGTGAAGCTCACCCGCCTCACCGAGCAGCAGGCGACCTATCTCGGCTTGCCCCAGCAGGGTCCCTACAAGCCGGATCACTACCGCTACTGATCTTCACCAGGTTGACAAAGCGATGGCCGGGCTCTGCCCGGCCATTTGCTTTTGAGCCGCAAGTGGAATGCCTCCGAGACTTGGCTCGACGTCTTTACGTATTGCTCGGAGCAGAGCAAGCTGGTCGGAATTTCAACGGAAGATTATGTTCGAGGAACGAATGGCCGGGAAGCCGAAATACGCTGTAATGCTGTCGAGTACGTACAAGGAGCTTGTCGATCATCGCGCGGCGGTGCGAGATGCAATGCTTAGCCAAGACCTCTTTCCGGTTGCAATGGAGAATGATGCGGCGTTGCCAGGCCATGACCTGATCAGCGCCTCCCTCGCGAAGGTCGACGAATCAGATGGCTACGTTGGCCTGATCAGCTATCGCTACGGCCAGACCCCCATTGACCCCGATCGAAATCCTGATGCCTTGTCCGTCACGGAACTGGAATTTCGGCGCGCGGTCGAGCGCAAAATTCCGATCTGCATGTTCATAATGGGTGGCGAGCACTCGATCCCGCGGCGCGCAATTAGCGAAGAAGGCGACGGTGGTAGGCGAAGGTTGGGTGCTTTTATCAGCTTGGCAAAGAAAGATCGCATTTATGCGGAGTTCAACTCAATCGACGATCTCAAGGTTAAGGCAACCCAGTCGCTGATCAAACTCCGCGAAGCGATCGGCAGCCGAACTGCCGCCGCTGCTTTGCCGACTGTCCCAGTTATGTCCTCGCACATATCGGAGGTGCCTCCGGGGTGGGAGTTGATGGATCGCACAGCGCTAGCGGCGATCCGCGCACACCCACCATCGATAGAGACAATGGTGCAGTTTTTCGACGGCATGTTGCCCATGTGGCGGTCGGCTTTGGCGAGGGGCGTCGAACCGCGCGCCGTTGCTGGCCGACTTGCCAGCCGGCTTCGTTCAGTCCACGCGGAAGCTACGAAACCTGAAGTAGTGCTGCTGGCCGCTGCGGGCGGGGAGGGCAAATCGACTGCGTTGCTGCAGGCGGCAGCGGACTTGGTCGAGGATGGAAAGCAGAATTGGACATGTTTGCATCGCCGCGCCGCGAACGCTGAGCTTCCCGAAGACACATTTTCTAAACTTCCGAGTTCGCCGGAGCATGCTTGGGTCGTGGTCATCGACGATGCTGACAATATTGGCCCGGCGATTCTTGCCGCTGTAAAGAGAGTCGCTGCTCGCACCGACGTACACCTACTTCTCGCCGCGCGCGACGCCGATTGGCAGATTAAGAGACTTGTTCCCGGCATGTGGCATCCGGACGCCGATTTTCACACTGAACATTTGACGGGGTTGAGCGAAGGAGACGCCGAGCGAATTGTCTCGGGTTGGGCGGCTTGGGGCGACAACGCTATGGGCAAGCTCAAAGGCCGAAGTAGAAAAGAAGCGACTCAGGCATTGCTCGGCCATGCACGAGAGTTTGCAACTAGAAGGGAGAACGGCGAGCTGCTCGGCGCGCTGCTGGTCACGCGGCAAGGCGAGGACATGCGCGCTCATGTCCGAACTCTCGTCAATAGTCTCGAACGAGGTCCTGCCATCAAGAAATTCAGCCTGCGTGATATCTACGCGATGGTCGCTGCGATGCACGCCGAGAATCAGCTCTACCTGACGCGCTCTATGCTTGCCTACGCTGTCGGTTGCGACGTCGATGAATTGGAGCGGGTGGCACTTGTCCCGCTGCGCCGCGAAGCGATGCTCGACGCGGGGGATACCTATGTCCTTACCCGTCACCGTCGGATTGCCGAGGAAGCCTGCTTGATCATGCAAGACGACGGCGACGATGTCGATCAATAGTATACGCTGCTGGCTGGAAGCGCTCAACGGGCGTTTAGAAAGCGAGTTTTCTTCGTTACAGAACTGCGGGAATGGACTTTTGATATCCCTAGGCATTTTATGGAGAAGGGCGAGCGATGGTGGCCAGTCGCCTGTCGGGTCGCCAAAGCGATCTACGAGGCAGACCCCAATCATATGCATAGCCTCACGGCAATGGTTTCAATTCTTCGCCGGGCTGACCGCGCCGAAGAGGCAATGAAAGCCCTTGTTGCCACCGGCGACCGCTTTCGAGATCACCGTGGCGTCCTCTATGAGTGGAGCACGGTCGCCGGCGCGATAGGCGATTATGGCCTAAATGCGTGGTTGGGCGGACGCGCTCTTGCAGACGGCGAAGAATCTCTGGAGGGCGTGCAATGTAAGTTGATACTTGCCGGGCTTGGCGTCGCGTTTCGCGAGATGTTCGCGTCGTCGCAGCGTAAGGCATTCGCGGTCGCCCAGGTGGCATGCGGCCACCTAGGTTTGCAGCTGCAAGAATCGGATCCGACGGCAAAGCGTTACTTCGAACGTCACGCGGCTGAAGGGGGCCGCCATGGCGTCAGCGAAATTTCGCTTGAGCAGGCGCTGGAAGCGATCCGAAAAGCAGTCATTCTTGGAGCCGATGAAACCGAGCCCGACAATGACCCCGTATTCTTCGAGAGGCTGCTCGGCGATCCGGCTGGTTACACCTACAAGGCTCTACTCGGGACGTTTCGCACTTCGAAACAAACGTAACGGGTTTTGCAAGAAACCTGTTTACCCCTATACTTTTTTGGACACAGCGAAGAACAAGCTGAGCCAGGGACAGGGAAATGCCGAAAATTCATTATGTTGCGCATGATGGAATCGACCGCGCCGTCGATGTGCCGGAAGGCGAAACCGTCATGCGCGGCGCGATTCTCAATTCCGTGAGGGGCATCGACGCCGACTGCGGCGGCGAATGCGCCTGCGCGACCTGCCACGTCTATGTCGACGAGGCCTGGACGGACAAGGTCGGTGCGCCCAACGAGCAGGAAGCGAGCATGCTCGGCTTCGTCGATGGCGTGCAGGACAATTCGCGCCTGTGCTGCCAGATCAAGGTGACGGCCGAACTCGACGGTCTCGTCGTTCGTCTGCCGGAAAGCCAGCACTGACATTGCCTGCTACGCCGCGAAGGCGTGGCCGTAATTGCGTCGCAGTCGAAAGCGCACAATCAAACGTTCGTCGGGAGGAAACCATGAACGAGCACGCACCCATCGATCACGCCAAGCTCGCAGAGAGCATGCCGATTGAAGACATCAACGTCTCCGATCCCAAGCTCTACCAGCAGGATGTCTGGATGCATTATTTCAACCGGCTGCGCCGCGAGGCGCCGGTGCATTACTGCAAGGACAGCCCGATCGGGCCCTTCTGGTCGATCAGCAAATACAAGGACATCGTCTCGGTCGAGGTGAACCACAAGGCGTTTTCGTCGAGTTCGACCTTCGGCGGAATCACGCTGCGCGACCGCACCGGCGCTCTCGAACTGCCGATGTTCATCGCCATGGATCAGCCCAAGCACGACGAGCAGCGCAAGATTGTGCAGCCGATCGTCTCGCCTGCCAATCTTGCCAATTTCGAAGGCCTGATCCGCAGCCGCATCCAGACGACTCTCGATTCGCTGCCGCGCGGCGAAGTGTTCGACTGGGTCGACAAGGTCTCGATCGAACTGACCGGCCAGATGCTGGCGACCCTGTTCGACTTCCCCTTCGAGCAGCGCCGCAAGCTGACCTACTGGTCCGATGTCGCCACGACCGACCTCAACAATCCCGATCGCCTGATCAACTCCGAGGAAGAGCGTGAGGCCGTGTTCGGCGAATGCCTCGGCGCCTTCATGCAGCTGTGGAACCAGCGCGCCAACGCCAAGGAACTCGGCGGCGATCTCATCTCGATGCTGGTGAGCGGCGAAGCCACGCGCAACATGAACCCGCGCGAATATCTCGGCAACGTCATCCTGCTGATCGTCGGCGGCAACGACACGACGCGCAATTCGATGACCGGCTCGGTCTGGTTCTTCAACCAGAATCCGGGCGAGTACGCCAAGCTGCGCGCCAATCCTGCGCTGCTGGAATCAGCGGTGCCGGAGATCATCCGCTACCAGACCCCGCTCGCCTACATGCGCCGCACGGCGCTGGTCGATACGGAAGTCGGCGGCAAGATGATCAAGAAGGGCGACAAGCTCGCCATGTGGTACATCTCGGGCAACCGCGATGCGGACTCGATCGAAAATCCCGATCAGTTCATCATCGATCGCGAGCGCCCGCGCCAGCATCTCTCCTTCGGCTTCGGCATCCACCGCTGCGTCGGCAACCGGCTCGGCGAATTGCAGCTGAAGATCTTGTGGGAAGAGATTCTGAAGCGCGACATGAAGATCGAAGTGCTCGCGCCGCCCAAGCGCGTTTACTCGTCTTTCGTGCACGGCTACCAGGAGATGAACGTCCGCATCGCGCCGTAAGGCGGCGCGACCCCCTCCCCAACCCTCCCCCGCTCCGCGGGTAGAGGGAGTGGGCTGCCTGCTTCATCAAGACTGTAAATCACGCCCCGGGCCTGTCCCCTCTCCCGCGAAGCGGGGGAGGGCTAGGGAGGGGGTCGACCCTATCCGGAATCAAGTCCCGCGCATCGCAGTCACCCGCGCGCCGGGCAATGCGCCACGCGCGAGCATTTCCTCCGCCCCAAGACACGCCGACGGCCCCGCGATCCAGATTGGGCAGCGCGCCATCGTCGCAAAATCCGGAAACCGCGCATCGACCATCGCGCGCTTGGCGAGCCAGGCGGTCGAGACCGGCGTCGGCGGATCGTTATCCCCGATCAGCAGCAGTTGCGCCGCGCCGAGTTTTCCCGCGAGCCATGCGGCCAGCGAGTCCGATGAAATTTCCGATGTCGCGGGAATGTCGCTCGCTGCGGCGATCATCCGCGCCGGCGCCCATACGGCAATGCGCCGCGACGCAATCGCCGCGCGCAATTCGTCTTCCGTCTTTGCGATGACTGGCGATGGCCGTACAGCGGCAAGCGCCACCGCATACTGATCCATGGCCATCAGCGCGATTTTTTGCGCGACGACCGCGTTGAGACCCATTGCCTCCGACGCGCTGCGCGCCGCAGCGCCAAACGGCCCGCCGCCCGGCGCGATCGCCAGCGAGCCAGGCCAGGCGGCCAGCGCATCCAGCCAGATTTTCAGATGCGGCGTCGCGGCCAGCCCGTCGCCGATGCGCGCGACGAGCAGGCTCATGCCTGCGGCTCGCGCTTCGGCAGCCCCCGGAACGGCGCCCGCGGCTTGATCGGCTCCAGCGATTGCTCGCGCTCGATCTCGACGCCCACGGCCCCGTCGATGATGTCGAGTTTCTCGACCCGCACGCGAACCCGCTTGACGCGCTTGTCGCGCAATGCGGCGGCGGCGATTTCCTCGGCCATCGTCTCCACCAGCTTCACATGGCCCGACTGAATCATGCGGCGGATCGCATCGACGATCACGTCGTAGGAGACAATGTCGCCGAAATCGTCCGCCACGCGCTTGGCGCGCGGCACGTCGGCCTCGACGTTGAAACGCATCCGCTGGCGCTTCTTCGTCTCGTAATTGTAGGCGCCGATCTGCGCGTCGACGAGAAAGTCGCGCACGAAGATACGATCCGTCTGCTGCGGACCGCCGCCGGCATGAAGGCCCGCATCCATCAGCGCGCGAATGGCGGCCACTGCGTCGCGGTCGATGCCGCCTTGCCGGTCGCCAGCGCCGCACAGCGCGCTGCGGAAGCCGAGAAAGTCGGCGTCCAACGCAACGAGACGCGGCACGTCCGGCGCCTCCAGCGAGCCCGAGACGCCGGCCGACAATCCAACCGCCCGACATTTCTCGATGAAGTCGGCGGCATCAGCCGCATCCAGCGTTTCCAGAAAGCGCCCGCGCGTCTTATCCACAGTGTCGAGCATGGCGCCGGAAAATCCGGCCGCCGCCATTTCCTCGATCATGCCGAGCGGCGGCTTGCGGTCGGCCAGCAGCACGGCGACCAATTGCGCTTCGTCGGTCAGCGGCGCCAGCGTTTCGATCTTGGCGCGCGCGTCCGCCTCGTCCGCGAAGCCGACCTTCACGATATCCGCTCCGGCGGCCAGCAGGGCTTCGACGGCGGCGAAGAGGCGCACACCGGACAAGTCGAGTGCGCCCGCCGCCGCGCTCACCGGCCGTGCGCCGGCCACGGCGCGCACAATCTCGCAGACGACCTCGGCCGCCGGTGCGCCCAGCGCCCCGCGCGCCGGATCGGTGCAGTCGATAATGTCGGCCCCGCAATCGAGCGCGACCTGCGCTTCGGCGGGGCTGACGACGCTCGCGAGAAAGGCGGTCATGCGGCTGGGCTCGAATTCCTGTCGTCGTCATAGGTCCAACGGCGCGTGCTCGCAATGGAGCGTCGCGCCCGGCTTCTCCTCCCAAGGGCCGCCTTGCCGGCTTGGCGGGCCTTCATTAGTCTCCCCCGCCAAGCCGCCGGCACACGCGGACGATCAGGAAACGGCCATGCTTCATCGGGCCTCTGCGGCGATTCTCGCCGTCCTTGCAAGCCTTGCGCTCAGCGCCCCTGCCGCGCATGCGCAGGCGCAGCTTTCGCCCGCGCCTGCGCCGGCCAGTTCCGGCGAACCGCCGGAGGTCTGGAAAAGCCTGGCGCAAGAAATTTTCAAGGGTGCGCCGCTGACTGAAAGCCGTGACATCGTCGCGCTGCGCATGCCCGTGCAATATTACGATTCCTCGCTCGTGCCCGTGACGATCGATCTGGAAAAGCCGGCGTCCACCATCCGCAAGCTGACGCTGGTGATCGACCAGAATCCGGCGCCTGTTGCCGCGACCTTCGCCATCGGCCCACAATCGGGCCTGACGATGCTTTCGACGCGCGTGCGCATCAACAATTTCACCGACGTGCACCTTGTCGCCGAGCGGCTCGACGGCTCGTTGCACGACGTCAGGCGCTGGGTGCTCGCGGCCGACGGCTGCTCGGCCATATCGGCCAAGAACCGCGAGGAAATCGCCGCGAGCATGGGGAACATGACGTTCCGCGACATTCTTGCCGGCGATGTCGCCAACATCAGGCGGCGCGAAGCACAGCTCACCATCCGGCATCCCAATTTTTCCGGCATGCAGATGGATCACAACACAGGCCGCTACATCCCGGCGCGCTACATCGAACATCTCGTCGTCAAGCAGGGCGACGATCTCGTGTTCGAGATGACCGGCGGCATATCCATGTCGGAAGATCCGAATTTCCGTTTCACCTACCTGCCCAATGGCGCGAAAAACCTGAGTGTCGAGGCGCGCGATTCCGATGGCGCGACCTGGAAGACGCAATACCCGATCGGCGACGCCTCCTGAGGTGACCCGCACGCTTGCTGGTCGCGCGCCCCCTCGCTAGCTTCGCACTCCCCGCCTTCAGGCCATCCGAGAGCATCGAGACATGCGCGCCATCATTGTCGCCGACCGCAACCGCGCCGCCGTGGGCGAGGTCGATACGCCCGCGCCCGGCCCCGGCGAAATCCGCGTCCGCGTGCGCGCCGCAGCCCTCAACCGCGCCGACCTGCTCGTGCTCGCCGGCCACCAGCACGGCGCCGTCGGCGGCGCGGGCGCGATCGTCGGGCTGGAATGTGCGGGCGAGGTCGAGAGCCTCGGCGAAGGCGTGACCGATTTCGTCGTCGGCGATCGCGTCATGTGCTCGGCCCGCCATGCGCTGGCCGAATATGCCGTCACCGACGCCGGCCGCGCGATCAAGCTGCCGCAGGCCATGGATTTCGCGAAGGCCGCCACCCTGCCGGTCGCGCTGCAGACCATGCACAACGCCATGGTCACGGCGGGCAGGCTCAAGAAGGGCGAGAGCGTGCTTGTGCAGGGCGCAAGCTCGGGCGTCGGCCTGATGGCGCTGCAGATCGCGAAATTCATGGGCGCGGGCGTTGTCATCGGCACGTCCACCAATGCCGAGCGCCGCGTGCGGCTGAAGGAATTCGGCGCCGATCTCGCGCTCGACTCGCGCGACCCGAAATGGGCCGAAGCGGCGCGCGCCGCGACCGGCGGCAAGGGCGTCGATCTGATCATCGACCAGATTTCCGGCTATGTCGCGAACGCCAACATGCAGGCCGCAAGCGTGCTCGGCCGCGTCGTCAATGTCGGGCGGCTCGGCGGCATGAAGGGCGAGTTCGATTTCGATCTGCATGCGTTGAAGCGCATCGACTATATCGGCGTCACCTTCCGTACGCGTAGCGCAGCGGAAGTGCGCGACATCGTGCGCCTGATGCGCGCCGATCTTATGCCCGCCGTCGAAAGCGGCCAGCTCGGCCTGCCGATCGACAAGACCTATGCATTCGAGGACGCCGACGCCGCTTTCGCGCACATGCGCGCCAACGCGCATTTCGGCAAGATCGTGCTGACGCTCTGAATCCAGGACAACAGATGACCCGCATCGCCATCGTCGACGACTACCAGAACATCGCGCTCACGCTCGCGGACTGGAAGAGCATCCCGAACGCCGAATTCACCGTCTTCGACAAGCCTTTCGCCAGCGAAGACGAGATCGTCGAGAAGCTGCGCGATTTTCCCATCGTCAGCACCATGCGCGAGCGCATGGAATGGCCTGAAAGCCTGTTCGCGCGCCTGCCGAACCTCAAGCTGCTCTGCGTCACCGGCCTGCACCAGCGCCTGCTCGACCAGAAGGCCGCGACCAAGCACGGCGTCATCGTCTCGCATACGACGGCCGGCGCCTCCGTGCCGGCGACGGTCGAGCTCACGATTGCGCTGATCCTCGCCGGCGCGCGCAATGTCGCGCGAGAAGATCGCGACATGCGGAGCGGGGGCTGGCAGTCGGGCCTCGGCATGACCCTGCACGGCCGTCGCCTGGGCGTCGTCGGCCTCGGCCGCATCGGCGCGCGCATGGCCGCCATTGCCAAGGCCATGGGGATGGAACTCGTCGCCTGGAGCCAGAACATGACTGCCGAGACGGCGGCCGCCGCCGGCGCGACTCTGGTCGACAAGGAGACGCTGTTTCGGACCAGCGACGTCGTCTCGCTTCACCTCGTGCTGGGCGAGCGCTCGAAGGGCGTCGTCGGCGCGCGCGAATTCGCGCAGATGCAGAAACACGCCGTTCTCGTGAATACGTCACGCGGCCCGCTGATCGACGAGGCCGCGCTGATCGAGGCCATGAAGGCCCGCAAGATCGCCAGCGCCGCGCTCGATGTCTACGACATCGAGCCGCTGCCGAAAGACCACCCGCTGCGCAGCCTCGACAATGTCGTGCTTTCGCCGCACCAGGGTTTCGTCACGCAGGACGTCTACACCGTCTGGTACGGCGACACGGTCGAGAACATCCGCGCCTATTTGGCAGGCGCGCCGATCCGCATTCTCAATGCGGATGTCGCAAAGGGGTAGGTCCGCTCACTGCGTTTTCGCGCGAGCGGCTCCCGCATTGGCGAGAGCCCGCTGCCCGGGCGCCATCATCTTCGCCCAGCCTGCCATCGCCAGCGCAACGCCGGCGATCATCGCCCACCAGCAGGGCCGCAGCCCGAGATCCAGGCTCAGATCTGCTTCCAGCAGGACGCCGAACGGTGCGCCCTTGCTCAGCGTGTACCAGCCGGCTTCCGCGAGTGCGACGAGCGCCGTGGTGACGGCGGAAATGGCGAGCACGAGCGCGGGCGTCAGAGGGCGCGAGAACAATCGCGGCAACCGCAGGAAACCGAGCAACGCGAAAATGCCGGCCATCGCAACCGGCTCGCTCACGTCGAGCTTCGATTGCATGAAGAAATGCACGAGGCTGAGCAGGACGATTCCATAGACCGTCCGATGCAGCAGCTTCCAGCGCTGCGCGCCAAGCCTGCGCACCGCGCCATCAGTCGATGTCGCGGCAAGCGCCGCCAGCATCAACAGCGCGATCGTGCCGATCAAGAGATAGATGCGCGCGAACAGCTCATGCACGACCACCGAGAGATCGAACGACTTGTCGGCGACGAAGACGGCGAAATGCACCACCATCCACGCGAAGACGGACACGCCGAGAATGCGGCGCGTGGCGACCAGACGCGGCTGGCGCAGAAGTTCGATCAGCGGCGTAATGGCCAGCGATACCGCCAGCAGACGGATCCCCCACAAGCCGGTTGCATGAGAGATGGCGGTCAGCGGCCTTGGTCCGAGATCGCTGGTCGCAATCTGCCAGGCAATCGGCAGCGCGGGCGCAACCGCAATCGCGAGCGCGAGCGCCCGCAGGGCGGAAAACGCCCCGGTGCGGTCGCGCCAGAGCGCCAGGGGATGCGGGGAAGCTGTCGCTGTGGCCATGCCCTCATCTACGTTCGAAATCCGCCGAATGTTCTCAAGTCTGCCGGCATTCAGGTCAATTCCCCGTGAGCGTTGCGCTTGATCCCGGACCCGCGATGGGCCAAACCCCAACGCCATGGCCCCGCCGCTTCTCCACCTCCAGAATATCGAACTGACCCTCGGCGGCGCGCCGCTGCTCGCAGGCGCCGAAATCGCGGTCGAGCCCGGCGACCGGCTGTGCCTCGTCGGCCGCAACGGCTCGGGCAAGTCGACGCTGCTCAAGATCGCCGCCGGCCTGCTGGAATCAGACGGCGGCGTGCGGTTCTTCCAGCCCGGCGCCTCCATCCGCTACCTGCCGCAAGAGCCGGATTTCTCAGGCTTCGCCACCACGCTGGCCTATGCCGAGGCCGGGCTGGGCCCGACCGACGATCCCCATCGCGCCCGCTATCTACTGGAGCGCCTTGGCCTGACCGGCGAGGAAGACCCGGCCAAACTGTCGGGCGGCGAAGGCCGCCGCGCCGCGCTTGCCCGTACACTCGCGCCCGATCCGGACATTCTCCTGCTCGACGAGCCCACAAACCATCTCGATCTGCCGGCCATCGAATGGCTGGAAGAAGAGCTGGCCAGCGTGCGCGGCGCGCTGGTGCTCATCAGCCACGACCGGCGGTTCCTGCAGGATCTCACGCGCGCCACGGTCTGGCTCGACCGCGGCGTCACGCGGCGGCTCGACCGGGGCTTCAGCCAGTTCGAGGCCTGGCGCGACAAGGTGCTGGAAGAGGAAGAGGCGGCCGCGCACAAGCTCGATCGCAAGATCGTGGCGGAAGAACATTGGGTGCGCTACGGCGTCTCGGGCCGCCGCAAGCGCAACATGCGCCGCATGGCGGAGCTTGGCGAATTGCGCCGCTCCAAGCGCGAGGCGCGGCGCGCGGACGGCACGGTGCAATTGCAGGTCAGCGAGGCGCAGGTCTCGGGCAAACTCGTCATCGACGCCGAGGGCCTGTCGAAGAGCTACGGCGACCGTCCGATCGTGAAGGACCTGTCATTGCGCGTGCTGCGCGGCGACCGGCTCGGCCTCGTCGGCGCCAACGGCGCGGGCAAGACGACGCTGATCAACCTGCTGACCGGCAAGCTCGCGCCCGATTCAGGCCATTCGAAAATCGGCGCCAATGTCGAAATGGCCACGCTCGACCAATCGCGCGCCGCGCTCGATCCGACCGACACGGTCGCGAACTTTCTCACCGGCGGCGGCGAATGGATCGAAATCGCCGGCAAGAAGAAACATGTCGTCGGCTACATGCAGGATTTCCTGTTCAAGCCGGAACAGGCGCGCACGCCCGTCTCGCGCCTGTCGGGCGGCGAACGCGCGCGTCTCTTGCTCGCCCGCGCGCTGGCGCTGCCATCGAACTTTCTCGTGCTCGACGAACCCACCAACGACCTCGATCTCGAGACGCTCGACCTCGTGGAGGAAATGCTCGCCGATTATCCGGGCACGGTCATGGTCGTCAGCCATGATCGTGACTTTCTCGACCGCGTCGCGACATCGGTTCTCGTGTCGGAAGGCGAGGGCCAGTGGGTCGAATATGCCGGCGGCTATTCGGATATGGTGGCGCAACGCGGCGCGGGCGTCGGCGCGCGCGTGGTCGAAAAGCCGAAGGCAGAGCCGAAGCCCAGACAAGAACCGCGGCAAGAGGCGAAGCAGAAGAGCAAGCTGAGTTTCAAGGACAAGCACGCGCTGGAATCTCTGCCGGCGGAAATGGAAAAGCTGCGCGCCATGCGGGAAAAGGCGCAGGCCATCCTCGGCGACGCCGACCTGTTTGCACGCGAGCCGAAAAAATTCGAACAGGCCTCCGCTGCGCTGGCCAAGATCGACGCCGATCTCGCAGCCGCCGAAGACCGCTGGCTCGAACTCGAAATGCTGCGCGAAGAGCTGGAGGGCTAGGGCGCTTCGCGCGCCTCGAAATCTTCGCAAGAGCGGTCGTAGGCCGAGAGCGCGTCGGCGAGATAGTCCGGCAGCAGCGGGATGTCGATCAGATAGGCGGACGTGCGCCCCTCCCGCCGCTGGGCGGCTTCTGACACCGCGGAGCGCCAGTCGCTCGGCTCGAAATCGCCCCGCCCGACCCAGGCGAGCGCCACCAGCGCATCCAGTTCGTCGGCGTCCATCGCGTCGATGAACTCTGCCAGTTCGCGCCGCATCGGCTTGTCGGCGGCGTCGGTCAGGGCCACGGCCTCGCCATCGTCGGCCGGGTTGGAGGCGTCCGGCGCAATGCCCTCGTCCTGCGCCTGCAACTGGCGGCTCATGGCGATCACGAAACAGACCTTGTCCTCGGCGATTTCCGGCATGTCGGGTTCGATTTCGCGTTTCATGGAAGGTCCTCGCGCAACGGCTGCAATCTGATGCAGCCGGACAACGCCCGAGCCCCGATTAAGGTTCAGGGCGATTTCGCCCTTGTTCCCGCCCCGTTCAGGTCCTAGGGCTACGCGCGGAAAAGCGGAGCTGGCGGGTTGTCCGAACAGGCCGATATGCGGCCGGCGAGTAGTTTTGCCATCCTTCGCCGGCTCTTGATGGATCACGGCCGGCGCTACGGCGTCGCCTATGCCGCCGCGCTCGCCTTCATGTGCATCGGTTCGGCGGCGACCGCGCTCGTCGCCTATCTGCTCAAACCCGTGCTCAACCAGATGGTCGAGCCCGAAGGGCTGCGCGCGATGCGGGTGCTCTCTTTCTCGGTGGCGGGCCTGTTCGCGGTGCGCGGCCTCTCCTCCTATTTTTCGCAGGTTCTGCTGGCGCGCACCGGCGCGCGCATCGTCGCCGGATTGCAGATGCGCCTGTTCGACCGGCTGCTCGACCAGGATGTCGCCTTCCTGCGCGACAGCCATTCCTCCGACATGCTGGCCCGCGTCACCATTGCGGCGGCAGGCGTGCGCGACACGCTGCAGGTGATGACGACGTCCGCAGGCCGCGACGCCGCGACGCTGATCTGCCTCATCGTCGTGATGTTCGTACAGGACACGGCGCTGGCGCTGATCGCGGTGGCGGCCATGCCGCTCGCGGGCTTCGGCCTCTCCCGCCTCGTATCAGCTGTGCGAAAGCTGTCGCGCCGTTCCTTCGACGGCTCGGCGCGCGTGATGCAGACGCTGCAGGAGACGCTGCAGGGCATCGGCGTGGTGAAGGCCTTCAATCTCGAAAACGAAATGCGCGTACGCATGGGCGCTTCGATCGACGATGTCGCGCGCGCCGCAGACCGCGCGGCGGTGCGGATGGCGCTGGCGAGTCCGATCGCCGATTTCATCGCCGGCATCGCCATCGCGATCATCCTGTTTTACGGCGCGTGGCGCGTGACGGTGGCGAGCGCGGACGCCGGCGCCTTCTTCTCCTTCGTCGTCGCCATGCTGATGGCCTACGAGCCCGGCAAGCGGTTGGCGCGTGTGCATCTGGAAATGCAGGCGGGCATCGATCAGGCGCGTATGATCTACGACATTCTCGATACGCCGGCCTCCGAGGCGCCGCGCTCCGGCCAGCCGGCCTTGCGGGTGAGCGCAGGCCGCATCGAATATATGGACGTGGGCTTCGCCTATCGTCCTGGCGAGCCGGCGCTGGACGATCTCAGCCTCGTCTTCGAGCCCGGAAAGACGACGGCGCTGGTTGGCGTCTCCGGCGCGGGCAAGTCCACCATCGTCGCGCTGCTGTTGCGTTTCTACAAGCCGCAGGCCGGCGCCATTTTCATCGACGCGCAGGACATTGCAGGCGTGGAACTGCGTTCCTTGCGTGAGAACATCGCCTATGTGCCGCAGGACGTGTTCCTGTTTCGTGGCTCGATCCGCGACAATATTGCGCTCGGGCGCGTTGGCGCGAGCGATGCCGACATCGAACTCGCCGCCCGCCGCGCCAATGCGGACGAGTTCATCCGCGGTTTTCGCGATGGCTATGGCGCGGAGGTCGGCGAGCTCGGCCAGAACCTGTCGGGCGGCCAGAAGCAGCGCATCGCCATCGCCCGCGCCATGCTGAAGGATGCGCCGATCCTCGTACTGGACGAGCCGACAGCGGCGCTCGATTCCGAAAGCGAACGCGAGGTGAAGAAGGCGCTGGACGAACTGCGCAGCGGCCGCACGACCATCGTCATCGCGCATCGCCTGCAGACAGATCGG
>Ga0209023_10002615_pt1 | contig 22281 bp, 16 predicted proteins | sample LakOneMetagenome_FD_187468 | JGI IMG/M metagenome (GOLD analysis project Ga0209023, IMG submission 187468) | Freshwater and sediment microbial communities from Lake Erie, Canada (SPAdes) (version 2) | ecosystem: Environmental > Aquatic > Freshwater > Lentic | place: Lake Erie, Canada...
CAGTCCTGCAGCCCCGTGCCTGGAACGCCGCCGGTGACGGTCGCTTCATTGAACTCCCACGGCAGGTGACGCCAGCTGCTGCCGCCGTAGGTGACCGTGCCGCCGCCCACCACGCATCCGTAACTGTGCGTGCCCGGCGTTGCCTGCTCCTTGTCGGTGCGACGGAATGTATTCGGCTGACGGACCGGATCGCTCATCAGCTGATAGTCCATGCCGCCGTGATCGTTCAGGTACTCGTCCTTCGTGTACTCGTGCTCCTTGCCGTACTTCCCCCATCCGCCCTGTTCGAGCACGACGACGGTGAAGCCAGCGGTGGAGAGTTGCTTGGCCATGATGCCGCCGCCGGCGCCCGAGCCGATGACGACGAAGTCGACCTCTGTGGCTGGTGTGAATTGAGCCATGCGGTATCTCCTCTGTCAGCGGCTGGTCGAATTGGGCTGCGCGTCGTAATAGCCAAACGGCGGCTTGTGATTCAGTGAGTCGTTGTAACGGACGAGCGTCCATCCCACCTTGTTGGCGTTGCCACCGTGCGACGGCGCGGCGAAAAAGCCTGTGACGGTGTGCGTGCGCACGAGATTGAAGAACGGCGTCTTCTCCATCGCGGTGAGGACCTGAACCTGTTGCTCGGACGTCAGCGACGCGAACGTGGCTGCGGACGGGAACAGTTGCCGCGTCTGGGCGGACAGCGCCGCCAGACCCTTCGTGTAGTCCGCCTGCGCGTCCTTCTCGAAGGTGGTGAGGATGCGGTCGATGAAGACGATGACCCGCGCTTCGCGCGCGCCAGGCGTCGCGTCTGTCGGAATGATCTGCGCGGCCATCGCTTCGATGTCCGCGGCCTGCGCGGCGGTGAAGAAGGTGAAGGCTGGCGAACCTGGGCGTGCCGACTGCTGGACGAACGCCGCAGCGTCCTCGATCCCCGCATAGTTGGCGACTGCCCACGCAGCGCCGACGCCACTCAATGACTTGAGGAGGAACTCGCGCCGAGACTGCTCGCGTCCGCTCATGGAAGTGTCCTTTCCGGCGCCCGGACGTGCTGTGCGGGCGCGTTGCGCGATGACCGACGCGCGTTTGTACGACCCGGGGCGGTAGAAGTCAACGAGAAGCTGCAGGGCCGGGTCTGCCATCATGGAGCGCGTGAAGCCCTGGGAACTGCTCGGCGAGGCGACCGCGCCGGGCGGCGAAACATTGACGCTCATGCGTCAGGACCGCGAGTTCGTCATCCTCGCGAATGGCCGCCCCCTCATGTCCAGCCGCATGCACGGGTCGGAGGAAGCGCTGGCGCAGTTTGGCTGCGAGCACGTGGCTCGCGCAGATGAGCCGCGCGCGCTCGTCGGCGGACTCGGCATGGGGTTCACGCTGGCGGCCACGCTGGCACAGCTGCCGGAGTCCGCACAGGTGGTCGTTGCGGAACTGGTTCCGGGCGTCGTGGAGTGGAACCGGGGCCCTTTGGGCGAGTGCGCCGGACGACCGCTCAAGGACCGCCGCGTCGAGGTGGTCGTGGGAGACGTGCTCGACACGCTCGCGACGTCTTCATCTGCCTTCGATGCCGTGCTGCTCGACGTGGACAACGGTCCCGACGCGTTCACTGCAGCTGGCAACGCCGCGCTCTACGGTGACCGGGGCCTGGCAGTCATTCGTGCCTCGCTCAGGCCGGGTGGCGTCGTGGCTGTCTGGTCGGCGTGGGAAGACCGCAAGTTCGAGCAGCGCCTTCGCGCCGCCGGGTTCGCCGTGAACGTGCAGCGCGTGCGGGCACGACTCAAGAAGGGTGGACCCTGGCACACCATCTTCCTGGGCACGCCGAGCGGAACGCCGGTGGGACGCGCGCGTCAGAGGGACTGAGGCTCAGGCCGGACGTCTGCTGCCGGGGCGTCAGCGCTCAGGACCGCGGTGAATGAGCCGCACGGAATCGATTCGCAGTCTGGCTCCCGAAAGATGCTGGTCGAGCGACGCCTGCTGCGCACGCAGCGCGGCGATTTCCTCGTCGCTCACCAGTCGATTCACTTTCTGCAGGTCCAGCAGCCGCGTGATCTCCTGCGACAGCACCGCGCGCATCCTTGTTCGCGCGGCCTCGACGAGCGATGGGCGGCGCGACTCTGCGACGTGCGAGGCACGCTCCAGCATGCGCGGCAGCACGCGCTCACGAAGTTCCGCACGCGATAACAGCGCTTTGCCAATGCCGGCCGGTGCGCCAATCAACGCCGCGCCTTCGACCGCCGTCGTCGCGTCCTGGCCGCGATGATCCACCGCGACGCGCAGCGGCGTTGGCGGAAGGAAACGGTCCACGTGCAACGATGACGGCGCCAGGCATTCCAGCAGGAAGGCCACTTCCAGATACAGCGTCGACACCGAAGCGTCAGGCCAGCGCGCCAGGGCGCAGTTGCCGCGCTCGGACGAAAGCAGCATGTCCAACGCACCGGTCGCCAGGGGATGGTCCCAGGTCAGGAACTGCAGGTCCTCGCGTACGAGGGCCCGTGCGCGAGACGTCGTGACGGTCACCTTGTCACCGGTCAGGCCGGGGAAATCATCCACCAGCACGCCGGCCGAGCCGAGGCGGTAGGTGCGGGGTTCGATCTCCTCCACTTCGACGAAGAACAGGTCGAACACCGCGAGCATGAACTCGTCGAGTGTCCGACGCTCATCGTCGGCCCGGATGTGTTCGACGAGGGAGGCTGATCGGGCGGGGCGGAAGGAGTGTCGTTCGAGCAGGCGATCGCGGCCCTGCTCAAGTCGTGCGGCAACGACCTGACGTTCAGCGGCCACCGCTGTGATGAACGCATCGAGCTCGGCGCCGACGGTCCGCCGTTCGCGATGGCAACGACTTGCCAGATTGCGGAGCTGTGGTTCGAACTGCTCCAGCAGTTCTCGCGCTCCCTGTGCGTGCCGTGAGAGCGCGTCGAGACCTTCGTTGTACCAGCGCGCCATCACTGCGAGATGCGTGTCGGGTACGACCGGCACGTGGATGTGTATGTCGGAACGCTGCCCGATGCGGTCGAGGCGGCCGATGCGTTGCTCGACAAGCCCCGCATCGAGCGGCAGATCGAACAGCACGAGATGGTGCGCGAACTGGAAGTTCCGTCCTTCGCTGCCGATTTCAGAGCAGACGAGCAGACGCGCACCGTCGGGATCGGCAAACCACGCCGCACCGCGATCGCGCTGAATGAGCGACATGTGCTCGTGGAACGCTGCCGCGGCGACGCTCGTGCGACGGCGAAGGGCGGCCTCGACGGCGATGGCCTTCTGCGGCGTCTGGCAGATGAGCAGCACCTTGTCTGGCGCAACATCTTGCAGCAGTGAGACCAACCAGTCGAAGCGGGGATCGGCGGTGTAAGACGCGTGACCATCCGCTGCGTTGGTGTCCGACGTGTCAGCTGCCCACTCGTCCGCGAGTGCCCGCGCGGCGGCAGGCCGCGGCGGTTCGAGTTGGTGCAGGTGCACGACACGAGCAGGGAAGCCACCAATGGACGACCGTGTGTTGCGAAACATGACGCGACCGGTGCCGTGCCGATCGAGCAACCGCTCGATGAGCGCGTCGTGTGATGCCGGGCTGCCCAGCGCCTCGGTCACGGTGGCTTCCGAGTCGCCGAGCGTCTCGGCAAGGGTCGACGATTCCTCGCGAGACAGTGGTCGACCCTCCTCCAGCGCCTTCGCCACGCGAGCCACGGTCTGATAGCGCTCGGCTTCGTGCACGAACGCATCGAGGTCGTGAAAGCGGCCCGGGTCGAGAAGCCGAAGCCGTGCGAAGTGTCCCGCGACACCGAGTTGTTCGGGAGTGGCTGTCAGCAGCAACAAGCCTGGCGTCGTCTGACCGAGACGTTCGATGGCGGTGTACGCCGCGCTTGGCGCGTCTGGAGTCCACGATAGATGATGCGCTTCATCGACGACCACGAGATCCCAGCCGGCGCTGATGGCTTCGTCGAGCCGGGCGGCCGTTTCGGTGAGCAGTCCGGTGTCGCACAACAGCAGCTGGTCATCCAGAAACGGATTCGCGTCCGGACGTGCCTCCTGAATGGCTGCACAGCGTGCTTCGTTGAAGATGTGGAAGAACAGATTGAAGCGCCGCAGCAGCTCGAGAAACCATTGGTGCACGAGCGTTTCCGGCACGACTACGAGCACGCGACGTGCGCGGCCGGTCTGCAGCAGGCGGTGAACGATCAGACAGGCCTCGATCGTCTTTCCAAGGCCCACTTCATCCGCGAGGAGGACGCGCGGCAGCAGCCGACGAGTCACGTCAGCTGCAATGCCCAACTGATGCGGAAGGAGGTCGATGCGTCCGCCGACAAAACCGCGAACTTCTGACTGTCGGCGTCGATGCTGGTGGGTGAGCGCCGAGAACCGCACGTCGAACACATGCGATGCATCGAACTGGCTGGCATAGAGCCGATCGAGGGGGCTGTTGAACGTGAGCGCGTGACTCAGGTCGGTCTCGCACACCTCGCGGCCATCACAGGTGTAGTACAGCAGACCGCCGCGTTCCGCTGCGCTGTCCACGCGCCTCGAGCCGCCCTGCTTCAGCGTAATAGTGTCGCCAACACGAAATGCTGCGCGTCGAAGCGGCGCATCGTCGCTGGCCACGTACTGTCGTGTCTCGCCGGTCGCCCCGAACAGGATGGTGACGGCTCTCCCGCTGAGCGCACGGACTTCACCAAGTCCCAACTCTGGTTCGCTGACGCTGATCCAGCGCTGCCCTGGGGTGAACGCAGCCACTGACGAAGTCAGGCCTTCTGACCGGACGACAGATACTGGCTGATGAAGGCGCGGACGGGGCCTTCGAGCACGCCAACGCGAACGTCGACGCCAGCGCGTCGCATGATCTCGATGCCGGCGCCATCGTTTCGCAGATCGGGATCAAGAGTGCCAACGAACACCGAGCGGATGCCAGACGAGACGATGGCCTGGGCGCAGGAAGGCGTGCGTCCAAAGAACGCGCAGGGTTCGAGCGTGACGAACAGCGTCAGGTCGTCGGCGGCGCCGCTGACGGGAAGCGCTCGCAGTGCCGCAGCTTCAGCGTGCGGCATGCCGGGTGCGCCTGTGAATCCGGACGCGACGACGATGCCGTGCCGAACGATGACGCAGCCGACCGGAGGATTGGGCAGACACCCCGGAAGGGCGTGGTGGCTTTCCTCGAGCGCGAGCGCCATGAAGCGCTCAAGTTCAGCGTCGCTGAACGCGGGCGGGCCTGCCGCGGAAGTGTCCATGCTCGTGCCGGATTGTACCGCGACCACACCGCTCGTGGCCCGTCAGGAACTCGATCGGCACACGTGAAACAGGTGGGCGGCGACATCAGCGGCCCGCGAGTGGTGCACGTACCCAGCCCTTGTGTCCCTTCACGCGAGCCGCTGTGCTGCCGAGCGGAGGCGCGAAGGGTCCGGCCAGGCTCGCAGGGTTCAGCGCACGTCCTCAACGCCCCCAAGCCAGGTGCGCACGTCGCCAGCCAATTGCGGTGTGTGCGCGACGATGGTGATCTGATTTGGTGAACGCACGGTGTACTCGGTACCGTCGAGGTGTTCCACCCGACCACCAGCCTCACTCAGGATGAGCGCGGGAGCGCCGTGGTCCCACGGATGCAAGCGGTAGTAGACGGCGAAGTCCTTCCGCCCTCTGAGAATGTCGGTGTACTCGATGGCCGCCGCGCCTGCGTGCGCCGCTTCCGCGTAGCGTCCGGACGCAGCAGCGATGACGCGTGATCGCACGCTGTCAGGCATGAAGCGTACGAACATCGACCCGTGAGGCGTCTGATGTGGTGTGGTGCGCGCGCCGTGCACGAAGGGCTGGCCGTTCAGCGTGACACCAGCACCCGCCACGCCGACAAAGGTCTCGTGCCGGGCCGGCAGGTGGACCCACCCCGCCTCCACGCGCCCTCGTCTCGCAAATCCGACCATGATGCCAAAGCCATCGTGACCCGCCACGAAGTTGTGGGTGCCGTCGATCGGATCGACGATCCAGGCTGCGTCATCAGATTGCAGGCACTCGACGATGCCCTCGTGATCGTGCGCCGCTTCCTCGCCGACGACGTGCGTGTCGACGATCTGCCTGAGGCCCGCGGTCAACTCGCGTTCCGACGCCTTGTCGACGACCGTGACGAGATCGTCAGCGAAGCCCGCCGTCTCCTTGTGCTCGACGTCGCCTTCGCGGAGATCGCGAAAGCGTGGCATGACGATCTCTCGAGCAACGTGTTCGATGAGCGCGGTGACGCGAGTGACGTCGAAGGGGAGGGCAGGACGAGGTTCGGGCATCACTCCATCGTACCGCGTTGGCGTGGTCAGGTGAACGGCGTGTTGCTGCGTGGAGCGATGCGGCGGGTCGCGGTGTTCGGCGTCACGATTCGGCGCCCGTCATCGGCCGATGCCGATGACACGCGTGACCCTCACCCGAGTACGCGTGGCTGGGCAGCGCTGTTCAGACGCCTTCGAGCAGACTTCAGAATCGCGTGGATGTCAGTAGCGGTTGACGATGAACCAGCGACCATCGCGCTGGTCGAGCGTCAGCACAACCGGCGACTGCAAGACGAACGGCGATCCGTTGGCGGCGGCGCCCGTTGTGCGCCATGCACCCTCCACGGTCGCCCGCGGACCAGAGACATGGACCTGCAGACCGAGTATGTCGACTTGCTGCTGGCGCAGGCCGGCGAACGAGGCGTTCAAGGCTGCGGCGTCCACGGTTGGAAACACGGCTTGCACGTCGGCCACGTTCAGACGCGTATATGCGCTCGCGTATGCGGAGACAATCGAGCGGATCGCACGCTCATCCTGCTCTCCAGGGACGGCGGCAGGAAGCACCGCATCGTGCGCGGCAGGTGCCGACACTGAACCGCTTGTCGCATGGCTTGTGACCGCTGCCGGGGCGCGACGAAGCGATGGGATACCCAGACCCGCGATGATGACCGCGCCCACGAGCAGGAAGGGAATCGTGAGAGACGGTCCGGCAGGGCGCGCGGCAGCGAGACTCGCCGCCGCGTGATTGACCTCGTCCCCATCGTGCGATCTGCCAGTCGCGCCAGCCTCGTCAGCGCTGTGCGTGGCGTGAAGCGCGGCGAGTGCACGTGATGATGCGCGGTCGTCTGTGAGCGAGCTGAAGGGAATGACTGCCAGCGCCGGTGTGACCACCGCGTCGGTGTCTCCCGCAAGACGCGCGCTTGCGAGCGCCGCGTCGGATTCCTCGACGTCGCGCACCAGTGCGGCGACATCAGGTGTGCTCTCGTGTGCCTGCTCGAGATATCGCAGCAGTTCGCCGGCGGCATCGTTGCTCGGCGACGCGGCGAGCGAACGGGCCTTGCCGATACGTTTCTTGTCGTAGAACGAACTGCTCGATGACATAGGCCTGGCGTGAAGATGCAGGTGTGTGCGATCGCGGGTGACGAGTCGTGCTGTGTCATCCCGGTCACGACACAACGTTCAGCCAGGTGTATCGGCTGGCGCCGCTACGAGGCGTGCGTGCTGATGCACAGCTCCGCAGTGTTAAACGACGAGAAAGTTGTCAGGCGAAGGGAGAGCAGTGCCGAAATGCGATGCTGCGTGCACGACGGGTACGGCCGGATACCGCAGCGCAGGAGCTCCGCGTCCTGGGCCGCGGCGTCGTGAATCAGCGCACGGCCACCAGAAACAGGCGTGGAAAACGCAGGAGCACCTTGCCGTCAGCCGCGGGCGGGTAGGCGTCAGCGATGGCGGCACGATACCGCTCGAGGAACGCGGTGCGTTCGTCGGCCGGGAGCGGATCGATGAAGGGGCGAAGACCGGTGCCCTTCACCCAGTCGACGACAGCGTCAGGGCTGGCGAGCACGTGGTTGTAGACGGTGTGCCAGATGTCGACGCGTGACGCGACCGGAGTGAGCGCGTCATAGTAGGTGCGAACGGGCGGCAGCGGGGCACGCGGCGCATCCACGAGGCGGCCAGCCCAGGGTCCTTCCTCAGCGACGCGCTGCATCAACTGGTGCGTCGGTTCTGCCAGGTTGTCAGGCATCTGCACCGCCAGCACCGACCCTGGCGCCATCGCACGCAGCACGCGCGGCACGATGGAGACGTGCTCGGGAATCCACTGGTAGACCGCGTTGGCGAAGACGAGATCGACATCGGCGTCCGGGAGCCAGACCGCGGCATCGCCCTCGACAAAGTGTGCGTGCGGCAGCGCCGTTCGCGCTTCTGCCAGCATGGCGGCGGAGGAGTCGAGGCCGATGAGCTCGGCGTCCGGATAGCGCGCTGCCAGAAGGGCCGTGGAGTTACCAGGTCCGCAGCCCACATCGACGATGCGCCTGGCGGTGCCGAGTGGGACCTGCGCCAGCAGATCGCGAGCCGCCCGCGTGCGTTCGTCGCCGAACTGGAGATACGTGGACGGAGACCAGGTGTCGCTCATGAGGGAACTCTGCGGCCTGGCGGGCCGCGCACGTGGCGCGCCGGGCGTGGGCCCGAACGCGCCACGCCTGGCGAGTCAATCTGAACTACTTCGCGGGGAAGGCCGTGGCGAGATACGTGACGATCTGATCGAACTCCGCCTCGGTGGCATTGGCGCCTTTCGACGCCATCTTGTCCACCAGGTCTTTCCATCCAGATTTGTCGAACTGCTGGTCGGCCGCCAGCTCGGGGTCGTGGCACTGGGAGCAGACGCGAATCATCACGTCGCGTCCTGCGCCGTCAGGCAGCGAGGGATGGTCGTCCGCGCGCGCGCCGAGCGTGGCCGTGCAGAGGCTGGCTGTCAAGGCGAGTGCGAGCACACCGATGAATCCGTTTACACGCATGATGCGACGTCCTTCATTTCTTCGGCAGTGCGAACGCGACGATCTCGTCGTTCGTCACTTCAGATCCGGTCAAGCCACCGCCGGTGCTCACCACGGTCACAAACTGCCGACCGTCCGAACCAAGGTAGGTGACCGGTGTCGTCTCGATCGACGACGGCATTTTCATTTCCCACAACTTCTGGCCGGTCGCCGTTGCAAACGCGCGGAACCTGAAGTCGTCGGTGCCACCAACGAAGGTGAGGCCGCTGGCCGTGAGCACCACACCGCCGGAACTCGGTCGGCCGGTGTCCTGCATCCCTGGCGGCAGCATATCCGAGACGCCAAGCGTCTTTCGATACGCGATGTCACCGGTGTCCATGTTCACAGCCACCAGTTCGCCCCACGGCGTCGGTCCACAGGGCAGATGCCGATCGGCATTGCCAAAGCGGCGTGTGCCTGCCAGCGGACCCGCGTTCACGAAGCTGCCATCGGGCCGGAGAATCAGCCGCATGGGCTGAAACAGGTTCGACGTATTCGAGATGAACAGGTGCAGCTTCGGATCGTAGGACGGACCCCAGAAGTTGATGCCGCCGGCCGGTCCGGGCGGCGAGATGCTGTAGCGGTTGAACGCGATCGGCATGAAGGGGCCACCGAGCTTCATGTTGTTGTCGTCCACCATGTGCTCGCAGTACGACTGATGCTCGGGCTCGCCCTTGTACAGGTTGTCGCGAGAAATGCTGTTCTGCGTCAACGGCGGTGGCTTCACCGGGAAGGGCTGCGTGGGTGAGGCCTGCTCGCCGGGAAGATCGCTCTTCGGAACCGGCCGTTCCTCGATGGGGAAGATCGGCTTGCCGGTGACGCGATTGAGCGTGAACATCAGGCCCGTCTTGTTGACGATCACGACGGCGGGCACGATCTGCCCGTCACGCTGCAGGTCAATCAGCATGGGAGCCGACTGCGTGTCGTAGTCCCAGATGTCGTGGTGCACCAGCTGAAAGTGCCACAGATACTTGCCGGTGTTCGCGTCGACCGCGACGACAGACGAGGAGAACAGGTTGTCACCAGGACGATCGACACCAACGCGGTCGTTGTTCGGGGCACCGACCGGCATGTAGAGGATGCCGCGCTCCGCGTCGAGCGAGGTGTAGCCCCAGACATTGACGCCCGAGCGGTTCCTGGCGCTGTTCTCGCGCCACGTGTCAGAGCCGAACTCGCCGGGACGCGGCACCGTGTGGAATGTCCACACGAGTTGACCGCTTCGCGCATCGAACGCGCGCGTGTCTCCCGCTGGTCCCTGGCCGGCGTTCGACCCACCGGCGCCTTCGCCCGTGCCGGCGCCGATGATGACGAGGTTCTTGTAAATCGTTGGTGCCGACAGCAGTGAGTACGCCTGGTTCATGCCGGTCTGCATCACCTCGGGCGTCTTCAGGTTGAGGATACCGGCAGTGCCGAAACTGCTGTTGAGGGTGCCGTCCGAGGCCTTGACGGAATAGAGGCCGCCCGCAAGACCGCCAAAGAGCAGCGACGGTGGCACGCTGCCGTCACCCGGCCAGTAGGCCAGACCGCGCTTGGCAGGCAGGTCGTTGTTCGGCAGCGTGAACTTCCACTTCTCACCGCCGGTCGTCGCGTCGAGCGCGTGAATGGCGCCGTAAGGCGACGCCAGATACATCACGTTGCCGACCACCAGAGGAATCGCCTCGTCCTCGCGCGGACGTCCCGTGTAGCCGGCAGGTTTCAGGTGAAAACTCCACGCCTGCTGCAACTGCGTGACGTTGTCCGCCGTGATCTGCGTCAGTGGACTGTAGCGATTGGCGGTGTCGTCGTAGTTCGTACTGCGCCAGTCGGTGGCGGTGTTCGGTCCGGCGGCGTCGCCGACAACCGCAAGCGTGGCGGCGATTGCCACACCGAGACCTACTCTCGACGCGAATCCACTCATGCGCATGCTCCTCGTTCACCGAATCGGAGAGGGCCGTGTCTGTGCCGGACGCATCATAATCGCGGCCAACGGAGTGTCAATGCCGGAGGCCGGTTACTTCGGCTCCGGGCGATAGACGGTTTCCCTGGGAAAGGTCGTGGCGTTGTCGATGAAGCCGCGCATGTCTTTCGCCAGCGATGAGGCTTTCTCGAGCATCACCCAGTGGTCATCGTCCGGATAGAGCTTGATCCAGAGATTGGGCACCAGTTTCTCGAGTCCGCTGAGATGTCCGCTCAGAATGGCGGAGTCCTTCATGCCCCAGATGACGAAGGTGGGTGTCTTGATGATGCTGGTCTTCGCGCCCGCGAGCACCTCCTTCGCTGACCACGAACGAGGAATCGTCGACGCGGGATGGCGATCATTGAAGGGCGGATTGCGGTGATTGGCGCGGTAGTAGTTCAGGCCAGCGGTGGTCGAGCCGGGCTGTGACCACGCGTCGATCCACGCCTGACGATCTTCCTCGGAGTAGCGTCCGGCGCGCACTTCGGCGTCCACAAAGCCTGTATGCGCCCGTCGAACGGCGCTCTCTCGCGTGTCGTTCTCGTCCACGGGCTGCTCGCCTGGCGCCAGGTACTTGTTGAACACGAAGAAGTAGTTGCTGGCATAGCGCTGCGCAGGGTTCTCACGGAGTTCGCGCTCCGAGATGACCGGATGCGCACCGTTCACGATGATGAGCTTCTCGAGCATCTCGGGGTGGTACAGCGCGAAGGCCCACGAGACGTTGGCGCCCCAGTCGTGACCGACGAGAATGAACTTCTGTCCCTTGCCGGCGATCTTCTCGACAAACTGCCGCACGTCTTCCACGAGCTGCGGCATCGTGTAGGGTTCGAGACCCTCAGGTCGCGACGACAGGTTGTAGCCGCGCATGTCGAGTCCGACGGCAAGATGGTCTTTGCCGATCTCGGCCATCTGGTCCTTCCACTGGTACCAGAACGACGGATAGCCGTGCAGGAACAGCACGAGCGGTCCGTGACCGACGCTGGCGTAGTGCAGCCGCTGTCCGTTGACCTCGGCGTACTTGTCCTCGAACGACGCGCGCGTGACCTGTGCGTTCGCAGGAACGGCGACGCCCGCCAGAACGAGACACGCGAACAGCAATCGAAACACCCGCATACTCCGCCTCCGCTGATGACACTGAATCCGCCCGCGCACGGTGCAGCACCTGCGCGGTGTGTGAGACCGAGGGAGTCTCGCACACGCGCCGGTCAGCCGCGACGCAAATCAACGCGGGCCGTCCAGGCAGGATTCGGGGCGTGACGACGAGGGCGTGGCTACCGCACTGCTTCTGAGAGGCGTGGCCCCCCGTATGCGTGGGGCAATGCGGCGACGACGGGAAGAGCGCGAACGCTGCACGGCGAGCGACCGTGCAGCGTCCGCGATGGCGGGCGAGCTAGAAGTTGACGAGCAGCGCGAGACGCAGCATGCGCGCCTGCAGGAAGTTCTGCGGCTGACCGAGCGTCGGACTCAGGCCGGTGACGAGCGAGGTCGTCTGCACTTCCTGGAGCACGACGTTCCCGTTGGTCACGTTGAAGACCGCGAACTGTCCCTGGAACTCCTTCGACCCGAAGCGGAACGTGCGCTTCGCGCTGAGGTCGAGCTGATTCCATCGCTCCTGGAACTTGGTGTTCGGTGCGATCAGATTCACGCCGGGGGCCTGCGTCTGACCGCCGGCTGCCAGCAGGATGGGGGCTGAGGTCACGACGCGCGTGCGCTGACCATTCGGGAAGACCGACGCGGGCACCGACCAGTAGACACCGAGCGACGGGTCCTGCGCGGTGTAGCTGTTACCTTTGCCCGCGTAGCTCATGAAGACGGCCGACACTTCAAGGCCCCAGGCCAGCGGATAGTTGCCGGCGATCTTGAAGTCGTTCCGGAACGGCGGCGTGGACGTCTTGCCGTACTCCTGGAACGTCTTGCCGGTCTGATCGCAGAACCGCAGCTTGTTCGGATCGAACTGATCGCACGTCACCGTGATGAGCCGGTCGTTGCTCCAGCCGCCGAAGACCGTCGACCGTCGGGGCAGGCGAGCGGTGAAGCTCACTTCGAACCCGTCGTAGATCGAGCGGTTGATGCTGGAGTTCACGTCAACCAACTGACTGGCGTAGCTGGTAGCCTTGGCCGGGTTCAGGTTGAAGAGCGTGATCGATTCACCGTTCCCGATCGGGTTGGCCACCTGGAACGACGTCCAGTCAGCAGCGGTCAGCAGCGGGTTCTTCTGGGCTTCCTGGTTGTAGAAGTGGCGGTGAAAGTACCCGGCGAAGACGGACAGCCGCGGCAGCAGCTGGTGTTGCACGCCGAACGCCGTCTCGACGTTGTACTCGCGTCGCAGGTTCGGATCGGGCGTGCGTCCGGTCGAGACACCGAAGTTCGCGTTGCCGCTCGGGCCGATCTCGCTGTCCTGCGCGATGTCGTCACCATTGCGGTCCGTCCACGTGCGCGTATCGGTCACCGCGGTGAACGGGTCGTAGCGCTTGGCCCAGCCACCCGCCCACGGCAGCACGTACTTGCTGACGCTGCCCTTGAGCGCCGTCTTCGCGTTGCCGAAGAGGTCATACACGAGTGCCATGCGCGGCGCGATGTCTTTCCAGTTCGGCTGATTGGGTGTGTCTTCGCGGCAGAAGGCCGGCACGAACCGACCGGCATTCCGGCAGCCGCCCTGGCTCTTCGCATTGAAGTTCTCGAACCGGATGCCGGGGCTGAGAGTCAGTCGCTTGAACGTCCAGGTGTCCTGCGCGTAGATGCCGAGGTCGCGATTCACGTACGCGAAGTAGCGCGCCGGCGTGTTGTAGACCGTCACCGAGAACGGTACGCAGGAACCGGGTGTCGACTCGCTGCAGGTCTTGCCTGCCGCGTCGGTGTAGTTCTGCACCAGGTCGCCCGTGCGGATCTGCGAGTTGCCGTCGACGCCGAACGACCACTGCATGCCCACCTTCAGGTTGTGCGCGCCCGTGACGTAGGACAGCGACGAGGCAATCACACGGCGGTCTGGATAGATACCCACCGAGCCACCGGGCGCTGCGCCCCAGACGTTGCCGTTCGACGCCGAGTGGGTCACCGTGGAATACCAGGCATCACTGAACGGTTGCGCGGCGATGGCTTCGATCGCTGGCTGATACGACTGGCTCAGACGCTCGATGTTCGTCGAGTAGCCGAACTCGAGCAGCAGCCGATTGGTCAGCGTTGAGGTGACCTTCGCCTGTGCCACGTAGTAGAACGCGTGCTTCGGGTCGCGGATCTGTGACGCGGTGATCGGGTTGTAGCCCGACAGCAGTTCGGGATCCTTGTGCTTGTAGATGCGCTCGTAGTACGCGCTGGCCTTCGTCTTGGAGTTCACCTGGTAGGTCAGGCGCAGCAGCGCATCACGCACGTACTGGTGCTGGATGGACGGGTCGCCAGCGTTGTGCGTGATGCCCTGACTGTCGGCGTAGCTGGCGGGGTAGAACGAGTTGCCAACCCCTTCGTCGACCGAGACGTGACGCACGGTGCCGAAGTACCACAGCTTGTTCTGCTTGATGGGCCCGCCCATGTTGAAGTTGAAGTCCTGCACGTGCTGGACGAAGTTGCGGAACTTGAAGCCCTTCGCGATCAGATCCGGCGTCAGGTTGTTGGCTTGCCAGCTGGGTGCTGTACCGCCGAAGAACCCACCGCCCTTGATCTGGTTGCCGCCGTCCTTCGGGATCATGTTCACCCGGACGCCACCGGCAGACACTTCCGCTGGCAGGGCGCTCGTCTGAAACACCACCTGCTGCGCGAGCGCATCGTCGTTGTACGCCTGGATGTTGCCGTCACCCATCGAGCTGTTGACCATCATGCCGTCGACTTGAATGTTGGTATGACGATCATCAGCGCCGTGCGTGCGCATGTAGGTCTGTTCCATGCCCTGAGAGCCGCCGACGTCGGGTCGGCTCAGTTTGACGCCGGGGATGATCGCGCCAACCGACTGCATGTTGCGTGTCGTCGGCAGCGCGTCGATGACATCGCGCTCGATGACCTGCGTGCGCTGGGCGTTCTGCACGTCGACCAGCGGCGACTGGCCCGAGACCGTCACACTTTCTTCGAGGGCGCCCACCTTCATCTCGGCGTTGATCGGCGCGGTCGTGTTACCAGCCAGCTCGACACCTTCGCGCACGAACGTGGCGAAGCCTTCGAGCGTGAACGTCAATTTGTAGGTGCCGGGACGGAGGTCTGTGATGGTGTAGCGACCCGTCGCATCGGTAACCACGACGCGCGTCTTCTCGATGAGGACGGGACTTGCCGCCTCGACGCTGACACCGGGAAGCACGGCGCCGCTCGTGTCGCGAGCGACCCCGGAAAATGCGCTTTGTGCGGATGCCGTGGCTGGCAGTAACACCAGCGCACACAGCAGGATGAGACACAACGGCACGACTCGACGAAGCATTCAGACCTCCCATACGACAACTGACCGGTTCCGACTCGTAACAACGTGACGTGCCCGAGAGACCGAGGAGTAGAGCGATCTGAACGACGCGAATGTATGACGGATGTGGGTGAAGAGTGCTGCGCAGTCTAGGGCAGTGGGAAGAACGGCTCAAGCGGATTCTGCGTGAGGCACCGGACTCAGCCGTAGCCGTGTCGTGGCAGCAAGACGCGCGCGGTTGAGTGCTGCGTGCCGGGACGGGCGTCGATGCGCCTATCGCGGAGCCGCTGGTTCAGAGGTGGAATCGACCTGCCTGAACTTGCCGTACGTCGCGATAGCCTCGATCTCCGACTTTGCCTTGCTATCGACGTAGCGCTCTCGCATTTCGATGGGCACGAGCAGGCCGAGGTAGGGTTCCGACTGATAACTCACCGTGACCGTGCCCTGACGATTCCTCTCACGCACGGTGAACTCACTCATCAGCACCTGCCCGCTCTGCGGGTCGAGCCAGAACCGTCCTCGCGAGGGCACGTCGCGGTCATCGCTGGTGTGAATGATCGTGGGACGCTGCACCTCCTCGAACGACACCATCCAGATCTCTGTCGACACCCGAAACGCCGCCGAGCCGTCCGTTACGGGCGCGGTGGCCCGTCGGTCGCGCGCGTGTGTGAAGGTGAAGCGCGACTGGTGCGCCTTCTCCAGGAACTGCAGCGCGAAGAGCGGCGTGTTGAATGTGCGGTCGATGTCGCCGAGATTGAGCCTGGCACTCTCGGCCTGGATTCGCGCCACCTGCTGTTCGGTTGATGCCGACGGCACCGCGAAGAGCGCCGTGAGCCGCTCGGCGCGGTCGCGGACAGGCATCGCATCAACGGCGAAGACGTCTCGATACTGAAGCCATCCGGAGACGGGTGAGGGCCTGAGCAGCATCAGATCAGACGCGAGCTCGCGCCGATTGACCACGTTGCCGCGCACGCCTGGCAGCACGCTTGGCCGCGTCCACGACTGCACGTACCGCTCTTCCGCGACGATGCGCGACAGTTGATTGCCGAACATCTCGACGTACGCAGCCGCACGCTGCAGCACGCCCGCGAGTTCCGACTCGTCCTGTGCGCGCAGGCTCACGGCTGCGGCAACGAACGCGCAGGCGAGCATGAACGGCGCAAGGCGGTGATGTCGCATCAAGACGATCCGGGATTCTATCGCCCGAATAACCCTCGTTGGCCAGGCCATTTCGCGCAAGAAGGGCCTCGTTGCCGCGCCGTGCAAGAACAGGAATGCGCTGAGGATGTGCGATCCTGAAGGACGATGAGTGTGCTCGCCGACAGTGACAGCCGCATGAAGCGCATACTCACGGTTGCCGTCGGCGTCGCGTGCACCGTGGGGCTGGTGCTGTTGATCATCGAGCGGCAGGCCATCGTGAGCGCTGCGAAGAACAGCGTCTGGTTCGCCATCAATTACCCGTCGCGCACCCGTCGCGCACAGACCCAGGACGACCTGACGCCGTTCGTGCATCTTGCCGTGTCCCAGCTAGGCTACGGACCGCTCATGCAGAAGCGCTTTACGTCGCCGCGTGCCTTCGCGTCGTTCGTCGTCATCGACGACGCCACGGGAACGTCGGTGTTCAGCGGTGGCGAACCCTCGAGCACGCTGAAGACGGACGTGCTCGGCGCGTTCTCGCAGGTCTGGATCGGCGACTTCACCGAGTTGCAGGCACCTGGTCGCTATCACGTCATCCTGGACGACGGCACGGCGAGTTATCCATTCGCGATCAGTCCCACGGTGTTCGACCCAGCCGTGAGGGCGGTGCAACGCGGATTCTATTTTCAGCGTGCGTTTACGGCGATTGAGGCCGCACACGCCGAAGGTCCGTGGACGCACGCCGACGACAGCGACCGCGCACCCGCAGGCACGCGCCGCGGCTGGCACGACGCGGGCGATTTCTCAATTTACAACGCGCAGATGACGGCGAGCCTGTTCTGGCTGCTCGAGACGTACGAGGATTTTTCGCCGGCTTCTGACAACACCAACATTCCTGAGTCGGGTAACGGCGTTCCGGATCTGCTCGACGAGGTGCGATGGGGACTCGAGTGGATGCGGTCGATGCAGGACGCCAGCGGTGGCTTTCGAAACACCACGTGCTTCGAGCGCTACGGTCCCTACGGTACGAACGGGCACGACACGGCGACCGCGCCACACAGTCCACGCACCTACGTGTCGGGGGAGATTGGCACCATTCCGACAGCGCGGGCGGTCGGCACGCTTGCGTACGCCTCCGTTGTGTTCAGGCCCTTTGATGGGGACTTCGCGAAGCAGTTGCTGGATGGAGCGCGACGAGGATGGAGCTATCTGGCGGCACGACCGGGGGAGAACTCAGACGGTCCCACCTGCCCGGCGTCCCGTCAGGACGGAGATGCGGCCGTAGGACGACACGTTCGAGCATATGCGGCGGCGGGAATGCTCCTCGCGACTGGCGACGAAGAATTCCGCGCACGTTTCGAGGAGACGGCGGATGCGCTGGACAACGATCCCAGCACCTATCGCACGAATATCTACGCCGCACTGTTGTTCCAGCGAGCGACGAACGCCGCATCGGCGAAGCACCAGGCGATAGCCGAACGGCTCGCACGACACGCGGCACGCATGCGGGCGGACGGTGCGGTGCATCCGTTCGAGTGGAGTGGTCGCTACTTCTGGGGCTCGGTCAACGCGAGCTTCGAACGTGGTGGAGCCTTCGGGGTCAAGCCGTGCCTCGCGAATTCGATTGCGGCGCGTGACGACTGCGAGGCGGCCGCTGCGAACGTGCACTATGCGTTTGGTCGCAACCTGTATCAGCTGTCCTACGTGAACGGTGTGCCCGGCGTGTCCCACAGTCACACGCGGTCCTTTCACCAGTGGCTGGCGACGCTCAACGCGGCGCCATTTCTGTTTCCAGGACTTGTCGCAGGCGGTCCGACCGAAACCCCCGAGGCGGCCGACGGCTCCAATCCGCACGCGAGACCAATTCCAGTCTGGGGCTACTGGGACGACCCGGCCATGCCGCGCGGCTCGGCAACCCCGCTCGACGGTCGCTACACCGACAACGACAGCTGGTCCACCAACGAAATCGACATCGTCTGGCAGGCGTCAGCGCTGTACAACCTGTACTTTGCGCAGTGGCTGGCGCACGGTGGTCAACCGCGCTCGCATGTTCAGCACTGACAGCGCGTGTGCGGGACGGAGCAGACTGCGCACGCTGTTGCGTGACGGGCGTGATGGAAACGACGTTGATGCGGCTGGCTATTGGGCGTTGCGCTGAAACAGTTCGACGCCTTCGACGCTGCCAATCGAATGGTAGTGTCGCCACTCGTCTCTGAAGGCCGGCGACTTGAGCACTTCGTCCAGCACTCGTGGGCCGTCACGCTCGACCAGGATCAACGACGGGCGCCAGCGTCGGAAGTCTTCCACGACGGCTGATTCGAGGTAGGCGCGGCCGTTCTTCGGCGCCTCGCTGCCAGCGCGCGCCGCATCTTCGTGCGCGGTGATGCCAGGCACAAGCCACAGGCATGAGAAGCGCGAGCCCCAGTCAGCCGCGAGCAACTCCGCCACCGGCGCTGCGGGGAAGAGCGACAGCGTGAGGCTGGCCATTGAGCGCGGCTGCGTGCTCCCGGCAAAGGCGCGGTCTACCGCGTCTCTCACGTTCGTCACGATGCGAGTTCGCTCGTGTCGATTGATGCGTGCGGTGCGCACCGAGGTCATCAGCGCAAGACCTGCGATGAGTGTTGCGGCACACACCCACGCGAACACGCGACTCGTGGTGTCCGCCCGCGTGCCAACCAGCCGGCGCGCAATGACGAGCCCGGTCGGTACCAGTGCGAACAGGGTGGCCAGCATGAAGAAGGACTGCGCTGGGAGGAACTGGTATTCCCACCCCTGGCCCTGCAGCAGATATCCGAGGAAGGCGCCGAGACCAGCCATCACGAAAACGAGACGCTGCGTGGCAAGCGGCCGCGACAGGCCGGGCACGAAGAGCGCCGCGAGTGCGGTGACCGCGTAGACGACGTAACTTGGTCGAACTTGCGCTGCGCCGTAGGCGGGGTAGTAGTCGAGTGCCAGCGGCACCGCGAACGAGAGGTACCCCGGAAACTGAAACGCCGCCACGCCCTGTACAACGACCAGCGCAACCAGACCGGCGACGGCCTCGGTGCGGAAGAGTTCCCGCAATCGGCGTGTATGCCACCACACCACCGCTTCCACAAGCGGAATGGCGAGTGCGTAGTGCGGTTTGATGCTGATCGCCAGCGCAAGAGCGATCCCGATGGCCACGGCCCGGTTGCGAGGCACCGGGATATGGCGGGCTCGCAGTGCTGCTGCGACCAGATACGGAACAAAGCCAAGCACCACGAGATGCTCGCGCTGACCAAACATCAAACCGGGGAGACACGCGAGGGCTGCTGCGAGCATGACCGCACACGACACGCGCATCGGCTCATCGTCGTCAGCGAGGGCGTCGCTCAGAAGTTGCCACGACAACCAGACGCCAGCGGCCGAGAGCACGCCCACAAGGAGGCGCCAGGCCAGCACCGTCGACACGGGCACATACCGGCTCGCCAGCACCGCGACCTGGCTGAGTTGCATGACCAGTGGTGGATTGAACTCCACGAGATCGCGTGAGTACAGCTCGGAGCCGGCGTTCATGCGCCTGGCTACGGTCAGCAGCCACGCCACATCGGCTTCAACCCAGGTGAAAAATTGTGCAATGACGCCGATGGCAATAACGAGGGCCACTGGCAAAAGCGGGAGGCCGGCGCCCGAACGAGAGTCGCGGCCGGAAAGTGGGCTGAGAGTCACACGTGCGTTTCAGGTATCCCTGATGATCCGCGAATGCTGCAGTTATACCCGGCTCGAGGCTCGGCTCGGAAACCAGGATGGGCGACTGTTCGGATCATGCAGCCACCGCACGAACTTCTGTGAATGTTCGTGCGTGCCAAGTGAGGCCGCCGTTGCCAACCCGATCGCCAGCACCTTCCGCTGCAGACGCCAGGTCGAGCGCCAGCGAGCTGCGACGTAACGCAGCAGGAGCGACAGACGGCGGTCGCCGGGAATGGGATGTGCGACCGGATCGAGCAGGAGCGAGAACAGGCGATAACCCAGATAGTCGGGTTCACCTTCGCCAAGATCGGCCGCCACGGAATATCCGTTTCGGGTGGCGCACTCGCGAGTGGTCCTGAATTCGTTGTCGGCGTGCGTGATCTTCTTGCGGAATCCCTCCGCGAGTCCGCCAGGCGCAGAGCAGACATCCGCGTCGTTGCGACCGTGCTTGCGGTAGAACCCCAAACGCGCCTCGATGCGCTGAATCGCGCCGTGAAAAGCGACGGCTCGGGTGAGATACCCGTCGGCCGCGTAGCGGAACGGCTGCGTCGGAATCGGCATCACCATCGAGAGCGCTGGTCGCGCAAAGGCGAGCCCAGAGGTGACGGTCGTCACGAAGCTGCCAGTAGCCAGCAACTGCGAGAGCACATTCCCGTCTGCCAATCCCGACGGCGGATCGGGATACACGCCAATTGGCGCACCGTCGGCATCGATGAGCGTCAGGGGGAACTGCGCCATCGCCGTTCCCGGTCGCCACACGTCGAGCAGCTCTTCGACGGCATCCGGCGCGAGGTAATCATCCGAATCGAGAAACAGGACGAGGTCGCCGGTGGCTACGCTGACGCCCTCGTTCATGGCCGATGCCTGGCCGCCGTTGGCCGTCTTCAGCACGGCCACGATCTGCTCACCGAACGACTCGATGATCGGCCGCGAACCGTCGGTCGACGCATCATCGACCACGATCACTTGCGCCGGTCGCGTCTGTTCGAGCGCGCTGGCGATCGCCTGCCGAAGATACCGCTCGTAGTTGAAGTTGTTGACGATGATGCTGACCGAGCGGGGCGGGAGCGCAAGCGCGGCCGACAACGACGCGCGATCCAGCACGGCAGGGTCGCGCGGCTCACGCCGTGCGGAATCCTGACGCGATGATGAGGTGGAAGGCACGATTGGTTTGGGCGAGGCGCACTGGCCAGCGAGCCAGCAACTATCAGTCGATTACATCATGCGCCGATGGATGTCGCAAGCGCGTTGCGACTCATCTGCAACGTCCATGCTGATACGCGCAGCGACATAAAGCCCTTCATCCGATTGTGATCAGAAACTGCACACTTTGGGCGTGTAGCTCCGCGTTTCTCGATTCGACTAAGTAGGTAGGTGCGTTGACATCAGTTATCCTATTTCTCTGTCGCAACTGGTCCATGCACGTCTAACTGGTCCACAAACCAGCCGAGCCGCCGCTCTATCTCAGCCGCGTTCTGTTCGGGTAACAGCCGTGCGATGTCTCGCCAGGTGAGGCGCTCGACACCGTGACATATCCGACCCATCCAACTGACATGCCGACCATCTTCCATTCGTCCCGATGCGACCTGAAGCGTCGCGGAGGAGAGGATGCAGGCGTGCCGGCCGCTGGCGTGAGGATGCCGTGCTGAGCGACGCTGTTCTTCGCGATTCGGATCACATGTCGTCGTCGGGGCATTCCGATCAGACGCAGTCAATCGAGCGCGGTCGACGCTACGTGCTCATCACCCCGTGCCGTGACGAAGCCACGTACGCGAGACGCACGCTCGACAGCGTTGTTGCGCAAACGGTTGCCCCAGCTCTCTGGATCGTCGTGGACGACGGCTCGAAGGATGAAACGCCGTCGATCGTCGAGGAGTACGCCGCGCGAGTTCCGTGGCTGCGTCTCATTCGACGGACCGACCGCGGGCATCGCAAGGTTGGCGCCGGCGTCATCGAAGCCTTCAACGTCGGCCTCGCAGGCATCGACCTCGACGCCTTCGACTACGTCTGCAAGTTCGACATGGATCTCGAACTGCCGTCCGGCTACTTCGAAGGTCTGATGCGTCGGATGGAAGCCGAGCCTCGCCTCGGCACGACGTCGGGCAAGCCGTGGTTCGTGCATCCGCGTTCGGGTGAGCTGGTGCCCGAGATCTGCGGCGACGAGATGTCGGTGGGCATGACCAAGTTCTATCGCACCACCTGCTTTCGCGAGATCGGCGGGTTCGTGTCGCAGGTCATGTGGGACGGCATCGATTGTCACCGCGCGCGCATGCTCGGCTGGATGGCGGAGAGCGTCGACGAGCCGTCGCTGCGCTTCGTGCACCTGCGGCCGCAAGGCGCGAGCCAGAAGGGCATCTGGACCGGACGCACAGA
>Ga0209023_10002616_pt1 | contig 22277 bp, 19 predicted proteins | sample LakOneMetagenome_FD_187468 | JGI IMG/M metagenome (GOLD analysis project Ga0209023, IMG submission 187468) | Freshwater and sediment microbial communities from Lake Erie, Canada (SPAdes) (version 2) | ecosystem: Environmental > Aquatic > Freshwater > Lentic | place: Lake Erie, Canada...
CCACGTGCGCAACATCCTGCCCGAGACCGCCCCGGCCGACGGCCTGCTGGTGGTCGAGGTGATCACCCCCGGCGGCCACTGGTCCAGCTATCCGCCGCACAAGCACGACACGGCCACCGAGGGCGAGGAAACCGCGCTGGAGGAGACCTATTATCACCGCCTGAACCCGCCGCAGGGCTTCGCCTTCCAGCGCGTCTATACCGACGACCGCAGTCTCGACGAGACGGTCTGCGTCCAGGACGGCGACGTGGTGATGGTGCCGCGCGGCTACCACCCGGTCGGGGCTCCGCACGGCTACGACCTCTATTACCTCAACGTCATGGCCGGTCCGCACCGCCAGTGGATCTTTCGCAACGACCCGGCCCACGACTGGATCGCCCGCAAGGCCTGATCCGCCCATCACCGAGAAGGAGCGCGTCATGCGCACGATCCCCCACTTCATCGGCGGCGTCGCCGTCGAGGGTACGTCCGGCCGTTTCGGCGACGTCTTCGATCCCAATACCGGCAAGGTGCAGGCGAGGGTCGCTCTCGCGTCGAAAGCCGAGCTGGACGCCGCCATCGCCAACGCGGCGGCGGCTCAACCCGCCTGGGCCGCGACCAATCCCCAGCGCCGCGCGCGGGTGATGTTCGACTTCGTGCGGCTGCTCAACGCCAACATGGACGAGCTGGCGGAAATGCTGTCGGCCGAGCACGGCAAGGTCATCGCCGACAGCAAGGGCGACATCATGCGCGGCCTGGAGGTGATCGAGTTCGCCTGCGGGATCCCGCATCTGCTGAAGGGCGAATACACCACTGGCGCCGGCCCCGGCATCGACGTCTATTCGATGCGCGAGGCGCTGGGCGTCGTGGCTGGCATCACCCCGTTCAACTTCCCGGCCATGATCCCGATGTGGATGATGGGGCCCGCCATCGCCTGCGGCAACGCCTTCATCCTCAAGCCATCAGAGCGCGATCCGTCCGTGCCGGTCCGCCTGGCCGAACTGATGATGGAAGCCGGTCTGCCGGCCGGCATTCTCAATGTCGTCCACGGCGACAAGGACTGCGTCGAGGCCATTCTCGACCACCCCACCATCAAGGCCGTCAGCTTCGTCGGCAGTTCCGACATCGCCCAGTCGGTGTTCCAGCGGGCCGGCGCCAACGGCAAGCGGGTCCAGGCCATGGGCGGCGCCAAGAACCACGGCGTCGTGATGCCCGACGCCGACCTCGACCAGGCCACCGCCGACATCATCGGCGCGGCCTATGGCTCGGCCGGCGAGCGCTGCATGGCTCTGCCGGTGATCGTGCCGGTCGGCGACAAGACCGCGCTGGCCCTGCGCGAAAAGCTGGTCGCCGCGATCGGAGGCCTGCGCGTCGGCGTCAGCACCGACAAGGACGCCCACTACGGCCCCGTGGTCAGCGCCGCCCACAAGGCCCGCATCGAAAGCTACATCCAGATGGGTGTCGACGAGGGCGCCGAGCTGGTCGTCGACGGTCGCGGCTTTACGCTGCAAGGCCACGAGGACGGCTTCTTCGTCGGCCCGACCCTGTTCGACCACGTCAAGCCGACCATGCAGTCCTACAAGGACGAGATCTTCGGCCCCGTACTTCAGATGGTCCGCGCCGAAAGCCTGGAAGAGGGCATCGCCCTGGCCTCCCGCCACCAGTACGGCAACGGCGTGGCGATCTTCACCCGCAACGGCGACGCCGCCCGCGAGTTCGCCGAACAGGTCGAGGTCGGGATGGTCGGCATCAATGTCCCGATCCCGGTGCCCGTGGCCTATCACAGCTTCGGCGGCTGGAAGCGCTCGGGCTTCGGCGACCTGAACCAGTACGGCATGGACGGCGTGCGGTTCTACACCCGCACCAAGACCGTCACCCAGCGCTGGCCCAAGGGCGGGGCGGTGCTGGACCAGAGCTTCGTCATCCCGACCATGCGGTAATCCCCTTCGGGACCTCCCCCCGAACGATGCGCTCCTGCGTGCGCAAACTGAGCCTCGGACGGCGACGTCCGGGGCTCTTCTTTTATGCGGCGGCCAGCGGTTTGATCGCGGCCAAAGCCTCGCGCGCCGCGATGGCGTCGCGCGACAGGTCGTGCTGGGCCTGCAGGTTCATCCAGTATTCGGCCGAGGTGCCGAAGACCTTGCCCAAACGCAGCGCTGTGTCGGCGGTGATGGCGCGTTGCTCGCGCACCAGCTGTTCGATCCGGCTGCGGTCCTTCAGACCCATGGCCTTGGCGAGCGCCCCGGCTGACAGGTTGAACGCCGGCAGATAGTCCTCCCGCAGGTGCTCCCCCGGGTGGGGGAGGGGAGAGGTGAAGGTGGTGTAGTCTCGAACAGTCATCTCATCCTCGGTGGGCCCGACGCCCGAAACCGATGGCACGACGCCATCAGTGATAATCGACGATCTCCACAGTCTCGGGGCCGCTTGGTCCCCATACGAAGCACACGCGGAACTGGTCGTTGATGCTGATCGACCATTGGCCATTTCGGTCGGCGGTCAGTTGATGCAGCCGGTTGCCCGGCGGCGTTCGCAAGTCCTCTACGGTCGTGGCCGCGTCGAGGGCCTGGAGGCGACGGCGAGCGGCTTTGAGTAGATTGCTGGGAAAGCCCTTCGGCGCATGACCGGTGAAGACGGCCTCGGCGTATTTGCCCTTCCAGCTTTGGATCATGTCTGAAGTGTAGTGTCTGTCGCTACATTTGACAAGTAATCCGTAGCGCTGCGCGCTACGCATTCCAAGCCCCTCCCAATATAGAAAAAATCTTCCAATTAGAATCGAAATGAAATAGCCTGTTCCAGAACGGCCGATCGCCACGCCTCGAGCGCGGCGAGGACCAGGGAGACGACCCGACGATGCTCAAGTTCTTCGCGCCCGGCCCTGACGCGCCGCTTCTGAGCGACCAGGGCGCCATCGACACGCTCTACAAGCGTCATCGGTTCCGGATCATGGTCGCCATCACCATCGGCTATGGCCTGTCCTATACCTGCCGCCTGGCGTTGGGGATGGTGAAGAAGCCGCTGATCGACGCGGGGGTCTTCACGCCCACCGAGCTGGGTCTGATCGGCTCGGCCCTGTTCTACACCTATGCCTTTGGCAAGTTGACCAATGGCTTCCTGGCCGACCACGCCAACATGAAGCGGTTCTTCGCCTTCAGCATCCTGATCTCGGCGATCTGCAATATCGGCATGGGCTTTTCGACCACGGTCGCCCTGTCGGCGGTGCTGTGGGGCCTGAACGGCTGGTTCCAGAGCTTCGGCGCGCCCGCCGGCGTGGTGTCGATGACCCAGTGGTTCTCCAACCGCGAACGGGGCCGCTACTACGGCATCTGGAGCACGGCCCATTCCATTGGCGAGGGCCTGACCTTCGTCGGCGTCGGCGGGCTGGTCGGCCTGCTGGGCTGGCGCTACGGCTTCTGGGGGCCGGCGGCCATCGGCATGCTGGTGGTGGCCGGCAGCTATCTGTGGATCCAGGACCGTCCGCAAACCATGGGCCTGCCGCCCGTGGCCGACTGGCGCAAGGATCACTGGCAGGGCGACAGGGTCGAGAAGACGGTCGAGGCCGGCAATGTCTTCAAGACCCAGCTGACCATCCTGAAGATCCCCGCCGTCTGGGCGCTCGCCCTCTCCAGCGCCCTGATCTACGTGACCCGCTACGCCATCAACAGCTGGGGTGTGCTGTACCTGCAGGAAGCGCGTGGCTTTTCCCTGACCCAGGCCGGCGGCATGCTGATGCTCAGCACCCTGGCCGGGATCGTCGGGGCGATCGGCTATGGCTTCATCTCCGACAAGCTGTTCAACGCCCGTCGCCCGCCGGCCAACCTGCTGTTCGGCGTGCTCGAGTTGATCGGCCTCGGCCTGATCTTCTATGGCCCCAACACCGCGCCGGTGCTGATCACCGGGATGATCCTGTTCGGCCTCGGCATGACCGCGCTGGTCACCTCGCTGGGCGGCCTCTTCGCCACCGACATCTGCCCCAAGCGCGTCGCCGGCGCGGCCATGGGGCTGATCGGGGTGTTCAGCTATATCGGCGCCGCCATCCAGGAGCAGGTCAGCGGCGCGCTGATCGACAAGGGCATGCGCGTCGTCGATGGCGTGCGCCACTACGACTTCGGACCGGCCATCCTGTTCTGGATCGGCGCCTCGGTCCTGTCCCTGACCCTCGCCACCAGCCTGTGGCGCACAAAGCTGAGAGACTGATCGCGTGAGCCAGCCTTCCGAACTGATGCAGACCATGATCCGCGCGGCCCGCGCCGCCGGAGACCGCCTGAAGCTCGACTTCGCCGAACTCTCGACGCTTGAGATCAAGCACAAGAACGGCCCCGCCGACCCCTTCACCATCGCCGACGTCCGCGCGGAGCAGACGGTGAAGTCGATCCTCGCCGAGGCCTATCCCGACTATGGCTTCCTGGGCGAGGAGGGCGGGGTGACGGTCGGCGCCGATGCGTCCAACACCTGGATCTGCGACCCGCTGGACGGCACCGCCAACTTCCTGATCGGCCTGCCGATCTGGGCCGTGAACATCGCCCTGCAGCGCGACGGCGAGATCGTCGCCGGCGTCACCTATGTGCCGATGCTGGACGAGCTGTTCCGGGCTGAGCTGGGCGGCGGCGCCTTTCTCAACGACGCGCCGATCAGGGTTTCGAAACGCGAGGGCCTCACCCAAGCCATCCTCGGCGTCGGTATTCCGTTCATGGGCAAGCCGCGCCAGGAGCAGTTTCACGCCGAGATGCAACGCCTGACCCACCAGGTCTCGGGTGTGCGCCGCCTGGGGGCCGGAGCCGTCGATATGGCCTATGTGGCCTGCGGCCGCTTCGACGCCTACTGGGAGCAGAGCGTCAGCGCCTGGGATATGGCGGCCGGCGCCGTGATCGTCCGCGAGGCCGGAGGTGTCGTGACAGACACACTCGGCAATCGGCTGGACATAATGAACGGTACAGTGCTGGCCGCGACACCGCAGATTCAGACGGCCTTGCTTCACGAGTTGCGTCCCGTCGCAACCATGTGACGTTTTTCGTCTTTAAGCTCTGCAATACCGAACGATCCGCCTGGGTCGGGCGGATCGCGATCCCGCGCGCCAAAGGACGCCTCGCCCATGCCTGATCTGATCACCATCACCCGCGAGGAGTTCGCCGATCTCCGCGCCAGCCTGCCGGCCATCACCGACCGCTACCTGTTCGACGTGCTGGGCATCAGCGAGACCACCTGGGTCAAGCTGCGCAAGGGCCTGCCCGTCAAGCGCATCACCCTGGAACGGGCGCTGGCCAAGCGCGAGCGCTGGCGGGCCATGGGCGGGGCGGCGCGGATCGCGGCTTAGGGCATAGTCCGTTCTCCGCGTCTCTATCCGCCGCAATCCCGCCGTCCCGCGTGGGGCGGGATCCCCTTTGGGGCAAGCTTCCTGACGACGAGGCGTTGCGGTGCGTCAGCGGCGTGTCAGGATGGCCATGGAATCTTCAGGCCCATGACCCAGACCCTCAAACCGCTCCGCCTCACACTTCTGACCCTGCCGCTTGTGCTGGCGCTGTTCGCCGGCGCGGCCCAGGCCGGCGACAAGAAGCATGATCACGACGCCGCTCGCGCCGCTCTTGCGCGCGGCGAAGTCCTGCCCCTGACCAAGATCCTCGCCATCGCCGAGCAGCGCGCGCCGGGGGAGGTGATCGAGGTCGAGCTGGAAGAGGACCACGGCAAGCTGAAATACGACCTGAAGATCCTGGCTAGGAACGGCCGGGTGCTGGAACTGGAACTGGATGCCAAGACCGGCGCGACCCTCAAGCTCGAGGAAGACTGATTGCGCGCGCTCGTCGTCGAGGATGATCCCGTCGTCGGACCCGATCTCGCGCGCGCGCTGAGCACGAGCGGCTTCGTGGTCGATCTGGCCAGGGACGGCGAGGAGGCCTCGTTCAAGGGCAGCGTCGAGGACTATGCCGTCGTCGTGCTGGACCTGGGTTTGCCGCGCCTGGACGGCCTGTCGGTGCTGCGCCGCTGGCGGGCCGAGGGCCTGGCCTTTCCGGTGCTGATCCTGTCGGCGCGCGGGGACTGGACCGAGAAGGTCGAGGGCATCGAGGCCGGCGCCGACGACTATCTGGCCAAGCCCTTCGAGATGGGCGAGCTGCTGGCTCGCGCGCGGGGGCTGGTGCGCCGGGCCGCCGGTCGCGTATCGCCCCTGATCGAGATCGGCCGCCTGGCGCTGGACACCCGCCGGATGTCGGCCACCCTTGACGGCGCGCCGGTCCGGCTCTCGCCCCTGGAGTTCCGGCTGCTCGACTGCCTGGCGCACCAGCCCGGCCGCGCGGTGTCGGCTGGCGAACTGGCCGAGCAGCTGTATGGCGCGGCCGAGAGCGGCGACGCCAACGCCATCGAGGCCCTGGTCACGCGCCTGCGTCGCAAGGTCGGAGCCGACGTGATCGAGACCCGGCGGGGCTTCGGCTACATCCTGTCCGGCGCGGCCGCATGAGGAGGGGGGCGTGAACGGTGGCTCGCTCCGCTGGCGGCTGATGGCCGGTGGCATGCTGGCCATTCTGGCGGCGCTGGCGGTGTCGTGGCTGGCCATGACCTGGCTGTTCGAACGCCACATCGAGCGCCGCGAGACCGTGGAGCTGACCCGGATGGGACAGGCCCTGGCGGCCAAGGTCAGCGTCGGCGTCGATGGCGCGCCGCTGATCGAGACGGCTCCCGGCGACGCCCGACTGCGCAAGGCCGCCGGCGGGCTCTACTGGCAGGTCTCGACGCGGAAAGGCGCGGAACGCTCCATATCGCTCTGGGACCAGACCCTGAAACCTCCGGCGCATTCGGAGTCCGACGCCTGGTCGACCCGCATCGCCGCCGGGCCGTTCGACGACCGCATCCTGCTGGTGGAGCGCAGCATCCGGCCCGACCGCAACGGGCCGGCGGTGTTGATTCAGGTGGCCAGCGACGAGAAGGCTCTGCGACTGGCCCGTCGGGAGTTTGGTCGCGACCTGGCGGTATTCCTGCTGGGCCTGTGGGTCGTGCTTTCGGCCGCCGCCGCCGTGCAGGTGGGTCTTGGCCTGGCGCCGTTGGCGCGGGTGAAGGACGATCTGGCTCGTCTGCGCCGCAGTCCTTCGGCGAGGCTCTCCAACCATCATCCCCGCGAGATCGCGCCCCTGGCCGACGCGATCAACGCTCTGGCCGAGGCGCGGGAGGCCGACCTGGCCCGCGCACGCCGCCGGGCGGGGGATCTGGCCCACAGCCTCAAGACCCCGCTCTCGGCCCTCTCGGCCCAGAGCCGGCGGGCGCGGGCAGCCGGCGCCATCGAGGCCGCTGACGGCCTCGACACCGCCATCGCCGCCGTCGGCGCGGCGCTCGAAGCCGAGCTGGCCCGCGCCCGCGCCGCCGCCGCCCGCGAGGCCGCCTTCGCGGAAGAGACCGCGCCGCTGGCCGTGGTCGAGCGTCTGGTCGATGTGGTCGAGCGCACCGCCGACGGCGAGCGGCTGATGTTCGACATCGAGATCGACGGGGCCCTTCGGGTTCCGGCCTCGGAGGACATGCTCACCGAGATGCTGGGCGCCCTGATCGAGAACGCCGCCCGTTTCGGGCGCCGTCAGGTCCGCATCGGCGGCGAGGCGACGGCGCAGGGCGTGGTTCTCTGCGTCGAGGACGATGGTCCCGGCATCGACGACGGGCGCGCCGAAGCGGCGCTGGCGCGGGGCGGGCGGCTGGATGAGGCCGGGCCCGGGCACGGACTTGGCCTGGCGATCGTCCGAGATCTGGCCGAGGCGTCGGGCGGGGGGCTGCGGATGAACCGCTCGCCCCTGGGCGGCCTGCGGGCCGAGATCGGTTGGCCCCCGGACGGCGACGCATGATCTGAAGGCTGCTTTCCAATCCGCCATTGCACGGAATTTTCCAATTTGTTTGCAAATTAGAAAATTCGTTCGTAATGTCCCCTCAACGACCCAGAGCGCCCAATGGCGCCGTTGCGGAGTCGGGAACTAGGAAGGGGAGGGTGATGATCAAAGCATCCGGGAATCTGCTGGGCGCGCTGCTGCTGACGTCCTGCATCGTGGCGCCGTCCATGGCCGCCGCTCAGACGACGACCGTGGAAGAAGTGGTGGTCACCGGCCAGCGCGCTTCGGACCGCGACTCGCTTCTCAAGAAGCGTGACGCCGTCAGCGCGGTGGAAGTCGTCTCCGCCAACGACGTGGGCAAGCTGCCCGACCAGAATGTCGCCGAAGCCGTCCGCCGCCTGTCGGGCGTGTCGGTCGCCACCGACAAGGGTGAAGGTCGCTACCTGATCATCCGCGGCATCGAACCCAATCTCGCCAACGTCACGATCAACAACCAGACGGCCTCGGCCCCCGAGCCGGAATCGCGCAACGTCAAGCTGGACGACATCCCTTCGGCGTTGATTGGTTCGGTCACGGTCATCAAGTCGCTGACGCCGGATCTGGACGCCAACGCCATCGCCGGCCAGGTCGACATCAACACCCTGACGGCTTTCGACAAATCCAAGAACATCTTCAGCGCCCGCGTCGTGCGCGGCACGTTCGAGGCGACCGACGCCAAGTCGACTGAAGGCGATATCTCGGTCGGGGGCAAGTTCGGACCCGAAAACCAGTTCGGCCTGGTCCTGGCCGGCAACTATTCCAAGCGCCCATCGGTCTCCGACGACGTGCTGGCCAGCAGCCGCCAGATCGTCAATGGCGTCGATCTGCCCGCGGAGCTGGACATGCGCTCCTACAGCCCGGCCATCCGCAAGCGCACCGGGGCGGTGGCCAATTTCGACTGGCGCCCGACCGATGACGTCAAGCTGTACGCCCGCTTCATGTATTCGAAGTTCGACGACAACGAGACGCGCGATCGCTTCCGCTTCTTCTTCCCCAGCGCAGCCGCCAACTACACGGGCCTGACCGCGGACGGCGGGACGATCATCTCCACCACGGCCCGCCATCTGGTGCGCGCCCGCAACGAGATCACGGACACCACCACCCTGGCCTTTGGCGGCGACTTCAAGGTCGGCGAGGGCGTCCTGACCCTGCAGGGCACGCACGCCCTGTCGCACAAGAAGGACCCGCTCCGCGACGAGTTCGACTACCGCTCGACCGGCGCCCTGACCGGCGTGTTCACCGGCACGGTGGGCCTGCCGAGGACCTTCGTCGCGGGCGCTTCGGCCCTGTCGCCCAGCACCTACAACCTGCGCCAGTACAAGCAGGTCAGCCGCAATGCCGAGGAAGACCTCAACCAGGTTCGGGCTGACTACAAGCTCCCGATCGAGGCCTGGGGCGAGGACAGCTACCTCAAGGTCGGCGCAAAGTACTTGAAGCGCGACAAGTTCACCGACGCCACCGGCCACGTCTTCACGCGCGGCAATGGCGAGACCCTGGTCGGTGAAACCGGCCGGACGATTCCCACCATTTTCGACGGTCGCCTGACGTTCGGGCCCAACATCGACTACGCGCTGGCCAAGGCCTATTTCGAAGCCAACCGCGGCCTGTTTACCGACTCCGCTTCGGACCGGTTGGTCGAGACGCTGGGGTCTGACTTCAAGGTCGTCGAGAAGATCACCGCCGGCTACGGCATGGCCAGCATCACCCGCGGCGACCTGACGGTCATTCCCGGCGTGCGCGTCGAGCATACCGAGGGCAAGACCGCCGCCATCGGCATCACGCCGACCACCACGATCAACGATACCTACAACCAGTTCGGCGCCTACGAGTACACGGACTACTTCCCGAGCTTGAACGTGAAGTACAATTTCGCGCCCACCCTGATGGCGCGAGGCGCGGTGACCACGGCGCTTGGCCGCCCCAACTATGCCGACCTGGCGCCGACCCTGGCCGTCAGCGCCGCCGACAATGAGGTGTCGCTTGGCAATCCCGCCCTGCAGCCCCAGAAGGCCCTGAACTTCGACGCCTCGCTGGAATACTATTTCCCCGGCGAAGGCGGCATTTCGCTGGGCTTCTTCCACAAGCGCATCGAAAATCCGATCTTCTCGTCGACCGTGACCCGCAGCGGGACCTTCGGCGGCGTGGCCCTGGTCAATGCCGACGTCACCCAGGTGACCAATGGCGACAAGGCTCAGGTCACGGGGCTGGAGTTCAACGTCCAGAAGCCGCTGACCTTCCTGCCGTCACCGATGGACGGCCTGGGTGTGAACTTCAACGCCACCCTGGTCGATGGCAAGATGGACGTGCCCGGCCGCACCGATCAGATCCAGCTGCCCAACCAGTCCAAGCGGCTTGCCAGCGCTCAGGTCTATTACGAGAAGTACGGCTTCTCGGCCCGCGTGGCCTACACCTACCGCTCGGCCTACCTGCTGGAACTGAACACCGGCGACGCTTCGGGTAACAGCGACATCTTCTTCGATGAAGTCAGCACCGTCAGCGCCCGCCTGGCCTATCGCTTCAACAAGGTTGAGGTTTTCGCCGAGGGTAACAACCTCAACGACGCCACCGACTACTATTACTACAAGACCCGCAACCGCTTCGCGGAATCTGAAACCTACGGCCGCTCCTACCGGTTTGGCCTGTCCTACAGCTTCTAGTACCGCGATGGACCGGGCTCGGTGTCACTCGACATCGAGCCCGACGGCGCTGCAATCACCCAGGCCCGTGATCGCCGAGGCGTCTTCTCGCGGATTTCCGGCGCATGGCTATGTGATGTCGCGTTTGCCGGATTGCGGGATGGCCAGGGACGCGCCCGCCGCGCCGCCGGCGTCGTAGGCCTCTGGCGACACCATGCGGGTCGCGCGGCGCACGGTCCTGAGCTTCAGATCGAGCTTGTCGAGTTCAGCGTCGACGACCGAAGCCTTGAGGACAACAAGATCACGCCCTGCGCCGTGGTTGGCCTGGTCGCGCCGCGCCTTCATCGCCGTCAACTTGGCGGCGATGGACGCGACCATGCCCAGGGTGAAGGACGCGTTGGCGATGTGTCGCTCCTTGTGCCGGAACCGCTGATAGTCGGCGGTGGTCTTGTAGCGGCCGAGTTCGGACCGGACGGCGATATCGATCAGTTCGGTCAGGTAGTGCGCCGCCTCGATATCGGATCTCAGGCCAAAGAAGACGTTTCGCGCCTCACCGGCCGGGTTTTTCTCGCGCCAGACCCGACAATCGCAGAAGTCCGCGATCGCGCCGATGCAATCGTCCAGCGGAATGCGCTTGTTGCGATGGGTCTCATAGTCGCGCCGCTCACACGCCGCTTCACGGATTTCGACATCGGTCAGCGACAGGTCGTAGCGATCCAGCAACTCGGCGACCTTGGCGGCGGCTGACAGAGCCTCGCCTTCGGTGCAGCCGTTGTCGGTGGTCTTGGCGCGCAGCCCCTGGATTCGGGTCTTGAGCTTGTCGAGGGCGGCGAGATCGGGATGGTCGTTCACGGATGAATCCCGAAAAAGTCGACTTTGCGCGACACCGGCGCCGGCCCTTCAGGTTTACCCGAGCGCCCGTGCCGTCCAGCGCAACGGGCGAACACGGCCCGAGAAAACCAGAGTGTGTGGAAATCCGTCCTGGTGGTTGGAGGCGGGATCGAACCGCCGACCTGTGGGTTATGAATCCACCGCTCTAACCATCTGAGCTACCCAACCGCACCAGGACGGGAGCGGGGCTTATAGGCGAGAAGCGCGCGGGATTTCAAGCGACCCCGTTCAGGCCACGATCGCCGCCGCCTTCGCCCCCAGCGCCGCGACCAGATCGGTCGGCGCAAGACGCATCTGCAGGCCGCGCTGGCCGCCGTTCACGAACACATAGGGCTGGGCCAGGGCGGCTTCTTCAACGGCCGTGGGCAGGCGCTTCTTCTGGCCGAAGGGGCTGACGCCGCCGACCTTGTAGCCGGTGATCCGCTCGGCGTCGGGCACGGGCATCATCGCCGCTGACTTGCCGCCCAGGGCGGCGGCCAGCTTCTTCATGCTGACCTCCCGGTCCGACGGCAGCACCACGCAGGCCGGCTTGCCGTCGAGCAGCACGACCAGGGTCTTGAGCACCCGGGCGGGATCTTCGCCCAGCGCCTCGGCGGCCTGCAGACCGACCCGTTCGGAGCCGGGGTCGTAGTCGTACGTCGCCAGGTCGAACGCGACCCCGGTCTTGGCCAGGGCTAGGGTGGCGGGTGTGCTTCTGGACATGGCGCAGGTGATATCCCAAGTGTCCGCAGGTGGGGAGCCGGGCATGCGCCGCCTGGGCGCCAAACCGGAGACGTGATCGTTATGCAGGCCCTCGACCGCCGTCAGATGCTCGCCGCCGCGACGGGAGCGGGCCTTGGCGCGCTGCTGCCGGCCTGGGCGCGGGCCGGGACCGGCAAGGCGCCCGAGGTGTTGAGCGGCGAGGATATTCGCCTGACCATCGGCCATGCGCCCATGACGGTCGACGGCAAGACGGGCCATGCCATGGCCGTCAACGGCACCGTGCCGGGACCGCTGATCCGCCTAAAGGAAGGCCAGCACGTCCGGCTATCGGTGACCAATGCGCTCTCCGAGGATACCTCGATCCACTGGCATGGTCTGCTGGTGCCGTTCCAGATGGACGGCGTGCCGGGCGTCAGCTTTCCCGGGATCAGGCCGGGCCAGACCTTTGTCTATGAGTTCAAGGTCCGGCAGGCGGGGACCTACTGGTACCATAGCCACTCGGGCATGCAGGAGCAGGAGGGGGTCTATGGCCCCATCGTCATCGATCCGGCGGCGTCCGATCCTGTGGCCTACGACCGCGAGCACGTGGTGGTGCTGTCGGACTACAGTTTCCTGCATCCGCACCAGCTGATGCGAAAGCTGAAGGCTCAGGCCGGCTATTTCAATGACCGCAAGCAGACGGTGGCGGGCCTGCTGGCCGGCCGCGACCAGTCGCTGAGGGACCGCGTCGAATGGTCGAAGATGCGGATGGACCCTACCGACATCCTCGACGTCACGGGCTCGGTCTATCGCTACCTGATCAATGGCCAGGGTTCGGCGGATAACTGGACAGGGCTGTTCGCGCCCGGTGAGCGGGTGCGGCTAAGGTTCGTCAACGCCGGCGCCATGACGATCTTCAATGTCCGCATTCCGGGCCTGACGATGAGCGTGGTCCAGGCCGATGGCCAGAACGTGCGGCCGGTCAGCGTCGAGGAGTTCCAGATCTCGCCGGCCGAGACCTATGACGTGATCGTTCAGCCGACGGAGGATCGCGCCTTCACCGTGGTGGCCGAGGCTTCGGACCGCTCGGGGATGGCGCGCGGGACCCTGTCCCCGCGGCCGGGCCTGAGCGCGCCGGTCCCGCCGCTGCGCGAGCGGCCGCTGGCGACGATGAAGGACATGGGTATGGATATGTCCGCTCACGCCGGCCACGATATGGGCGGCATGAGCATGTCCATGCGCGACGGGGCCAATGCGCCGGGCGTAAAGCTCGGGCCGGGCGTCCAAAGCCTTTCGCCCATGCCGATGGATCGCCTGGGCGAGCCGCCGCAGGGGCTGGAAAACGTCGGCCACAGGGTGCTGGTCTATACCGACCTCGTCGCGCTGGACCCCAATCCCGATCCGCGCCCGCCGGGCCGCACGGTCGAGATCCACCTGACCGGCAACATGGAGCGCTTCATGTGGGCCTTTGACGGCGAGGCCTTTGGCCCGCTGAAGACGCCCATCGCCTTCCGGCGCGACGAGCGGGTGCGGGTGCTGCTGGTCAATGACAGCATGATGGCGCACCCGATCCACCTGCACGGCCATTTCTTCGAGGTGGTGAACGGCCATGAGGGGCGTCAGCCGCGCAAGCACACCGTCAATGTCGCGCCCGGCGGCAAGGTGGCCTTTGACCTGACCGCCGACGAGCCAGGCGACTGGGCCTTCCACTGCCACATGTTGATGCACATGCATGCCGGCATGTTCAACGTTGTGACCGTGCGGCCGCTCGACGGAGCCCCGGCATGAGCGCGGCGCTTCTGATGGCCCTGGCCCTGATGCAACACGAGCATCACCAGATGACGCCGCCGCCCGCGCCGGTTCAGCAGGCCGCGCCGGTCGATCCGCATGCCGGCCATCAGATGCCGCCCCAGGCCGTGCAGCCCGACCCGCATGCCGGCCACGCCATGCCGCCGGTCAGCCCGCGAACCGGAGACGGCGTCGCCCCGCCGCCCCCCACCGACCACGCCGCCGAGCGCTTCTACGATCCCGCCCTGATGGCCTCGGCCCGGGCGGTGCTGCGGCAGGAGCACGGCGGGGGCAGCTACTGGATGGTCCTGGCCGACCAGGCCGAGCGCCGCTCGGGCCAGGGCGCCGACGCCACGGCCTTCGAGGGCGAGGGCTGGTTCGGCGACGACTTCGGCAAGTGGGTGGTCAAGGCGCGCGGCGAGCATGTCGACGGCCATGGCTGGGAGAGCGGCGAGGTGCAGGCCCTGCGCGCCCGGCCGATCGGTCCCTATTTCGATCTCGAGGCCGGCCTGCGGGTGGATGTTGAGCCCGAGGGGCGCACCTACGCCACCCTGGGCGTCGAGGGTGTCGCGCCCTACTGGATCGAGACCCGCGCGGCTGCCTTCCTGTCGGATCGCGGCGACCTGTCGGTCCGTCTCGAGGCCTCGCACGACCTGCGCCTGACCACGCGCCTGATCCTGCAGTCCAAGGTCGAGACCAGCCTCGCCGAGAACGGGAGCGACGCCGAACTGGGGCTGCGCCTGCGCTACGAGATCCGCCGTGAGTTCGCGCCCTATGTCGGTCTGCTGCGCCAGCGCAGCTTCGGTGACGCCGCCGACCGGGCCCGCGCGGCCGGCGACCGGGCCGGTCACACCAGCGTGGTGTTCGGCGTGAGGGCCTGGTTCTAGCGTTTTGTGACGCCCTTGCCGCAACGGCATGGCTTTACCTGCGCGTAAAGACGCCCCAACATCTGTTTGACCTGATCGGAAGCGGTGGATTCACACGCCGCGCGACGGGCCAAAGGGAGATCAGGGCGTATGTCAGCCGTAGACTTTGACCGCATGCCGACCCTGGGCGACGTCGCCCGCTATCACGCGGAGGCCCGGCCCGACGCCGTGGCCCTGAGCTTCGAAGGGCGCGACACCACCTTCGCCGAGTTTGACCGCAAGACCAGCCGGGTCGCCAACGCCCTGCTGGCGGCGGGCCTGAAGACCGGCGACCGGATCGCCTATGTGGGCAAGAACAGCGACCTCTATTTCGAGCTGCTGTTCGGCGCGGCCAAGGCCGGCGTGGTCACCGCGCCCATCGGCTGGCGGCTGGCCCCGCCGGAGGTCGCCTATATCGTCGGCGACAGCGACGCCAGGCTGGTTTTCGTCGGCCCGGAACTGGTCGACCAGATCGAGAGTGTCGCCGCCGAACTGGCCTGGCGACCCGAGGTGGTGGTCATGGAACCCGTCGCGGGCGACGCCCACCGCACGTTCGAAGCCTGGCGCGACGAGCAAGCCGATACAGACCCCAAGGTCGCGATCAAGATCTCCGACATCGCCATCCAGCTCTACACCTCGGGCACCACGGGCCGTCCCAAGGGCGCGATGCTGACCCATGACAACCTGCTGTCCATGCGCAAGCTGGCCGCCGAGAACCCGCTGGCCTGGAACCAGTGGGGGCCCGAGGACGTCAGCCTGGTGGCCATGCCCGTGGCCCATATCGGCGGCACCGGCTGGGGTCTGGTCGGCCTGCTGAACGGCGCCAAGGGCGTGGTGGCGCGCGAGTTCGATCCGTTCAAGGTGCTGGACTATATCGAGCACGACCGGATCTCGAAGATGTTCATGGTGCCCGCGGCCCTGCAGATCGTGGTGCGCCAGCCCCGGGCCCGCGAGGTCGACTATTCGCGCCTGTCCCACATCCTGTACGGCGCCGCGCCCATCCCGCTGGATCTGCTGCGCGAGTGCATGGAGGTGTTCGGCTGCGGCTTCGTCCAGCAGTACGGCATGACCGAGACCACCGGCACGGTGGTCTATCTGCCGCCGGAGGATCACGACCCGGCCGGCAACAAGCGCATGCGCTCGGCCGGCCTGCCGATGCCGGGGGTCGAGCTGAAGGTCATCGACGAGGCCGGCGCCAGCCTGCCGCCCAACACCGTGGGCGAGGTGGCCGTGCGCTCCGGCGCCAACATGGCCGGCTACTGGAAGCTGGAGGAGGCCACGGCCAAGACCATCGACGCCGACGGCTGGCTGCGCACCGGCGACGCCGGCTATCTGGACGAGGACGGCTATCTGTTCATCCACGACCGGGTGAAGGACATGATCATCTCGGGCGGCGAGAACATCTATCCGGCCGAGGTGGAAAGCGCCGTCTACGGCCATCCGCACGTGGCCGAGGTGGCCGTCATCGGCGTGCCCGACGACAAGTGGGGCGAGGCGGTCAAGGCGGTGGTGGCCCTCAAGCCCGGCGCGCCGCGCGATCCCGACAGCATCATCGCGTTCGCCCGCACCCGCATCGCGGGCTTCAAGGCGCCCAAGAGCATCGACTTCATCGACGCCCTGCCGCGCAATCCCTCGGGCAAGATCCTGCGCCGCGAACTGCGCGCGCCGTACTGGGAGGGGCGGGCGCGGCAGGTGAACTAGGCGGCTGACCCAGTCGCGCTGCCTATTCGATAAACGCCTCGACCAGCTCCCGCGTCCCGACCAGGAAGGCGTCCGCCACGAGCGCCAGCGGGCGCACATCCGCCTCTGAACGGCCCGCCCGGATCAGGTCGCCGAACCGCGCGTACAGTCCCGGATATTCCGCGTCCGCCGCCTGGACCACCGGCTGGCCGTCGATCTCGATGACGGCCCCGCCGCTGGACAGCTTCAGCGTCCCCTCGTCAGCGACGACCGTGATGTCCCAGGTCTGCGGGCCGGTCTGCAGGAAGTCGAAGTCGGCGGTGATCGCCGTGCCGTCGATATCGGTCATCGCCAGGTGCGCCGCGACCGGCGACTGGACGTTTTCCGGCACCTGAAGCCGCGCGTCGGTGACGAACACTTCGCGCGGCATGATCTCGGTCAGGATCGACAGGGCGTTGATGCCGGGATCGAAGACGCCCAGGCCGCCGGCCTCCCAGATCCAGGTCTGGCCGGGGTGCCAGCGGCGCACGTCCTCGCGCCACTGGATGTCGACGCTGCGGATCGTGCGGGCGGCCAGCCACGCCTTTGCGGACGGAACCCCGGCGGCGAAGCGCGAGTGCCAGCTGGCGAACAGGGTCACGCCCTGCTCGGCGGCCAGGACGGCAAGGTCGCCGACCTCGCCCACGGTCGCGCCGGGCGGCTTTTCCAGGAAGACGTGCTTGCCGGCCCGCAGGGCCGTCAGCGCCGTCTCGCGCCGCGCCTGGGGCGGGGTGCACAGGGCGACGGCGTCCAGGGCGATCCCGCTCTGAAGCATCTCCTCCAGCGTCTCGAAGGCGGGGACGCCCACATCCGGCCGGCTGCGGCTGGCGATGGCGACCAGCTCCAGGCCCGGATCGGCTGCTATGGCGGGGATATGCTGGTCGCGCGCGATCTTGCCGACCCCGACGATCCCGACCCTGATGATGCTCACGCCGCAGCTCCCTGACTCTTTGATCGACCTATTATCCTACAAATGGAGAGCGCCAAGCCTTTTCGACAGTCGCCGTCACCACCATCGCCGTTTACAGGGCGGGGGCGTGGATCTGAAGTGGGGGAGGGGGGAGCCGGCCGGGGAAATCAGGCATCCCCGGCCAGCAGGTATCGACGGTGGGGACCTATCGATAACCAAGCTTTGCTTCGCGTCGGCGCTCAGGGCAATGGGGTGGATAATATGTCGCAGGCGGCATTCTGCGGGTCGCGGCGCGTCTAGGAGACGCCGTCCCGGTCCCAGGCCACGACGATCTGGCGCTGCTCGCCCAGCCTGTCGATGCCCAGACGGATCTCGTCGCCGGCCTTCAGATAGACCGCTTCCGGCTTCTGACCCATGCCCACGCCCGGCGGGGTGCCGGTGGTGATGAGATCACCGGGCTCCAGGGTCATGAACTCGCTGATGTAGGCGACCAGCTTGCGGACCGGAAAGATCATGGTCTTCGACGAGCCGTCCTGCTTGCGCTGGCCGTTGACGTCCAGCCACATGGCCAGGTCCTGCGGGGCGCCGACCTCGTCCGACGTGACCAGCCAGGGACCGACCGGACCAAAGGTGTCGCAGCCCTTGCCCTTGTCCCAGGTGCCGCCGCGTTCGAGCTGAAAGGCGCGTTCCGACACGTCGTTGATCAGCACATAGCCGGCCACATGGTCCAGCGCCGAGGCCTCGTCGACGTAGCGGGCGCGCGAGCCGATCACGACGCCCAGCTCGACCTCCCAGTCGGTCTTTTCCGAGCCGCGCGGCAGCATCACCGGATCATTGGGACCGGTCAGGCAGCTGACGGCCTTGGTGAACAGCACCGGCTCCTCGGGGATCGGCAGGTTGGACTCGGCCGCGTGGTCGGCGAAGTTCAGGCCCACGGCGATGAACTTGCTGACGCCCGTGACCGGCACGCCATAGCGCGGCGAGCCCTCGACCCGCGGCAGCGACAGGGGATCAATGGCGGCCAGCGCCTTGAGGCTGGCCGGCGACAGCTGGGCGCCGGTGATGTCGGCGATATGGCCTGACAGGTCGCGGATCTGGCCATCGGCGTCGAGCAGGCCAGGCTTTTCCGCGCCGCGCGGACCGTAACGGAGAAGTTTCATGACTGCGCCTTCAGGACCACGAGGGAGATCGACCGCCCTTACTAGACGCTGGCGTCCGCCGAGTCGCCATACCGGCCGGCTTGGATCATGATCGGCGATATGCGACAGCGCGCGACCAGCATGACTCGGTGGGCTTCCAGCAGGGCGCGTCCATGATCGTCTCCTCGACCACAGACTTTCGCGAGGCGGCGCGCCGCCGGCTGCCGCGTTTCCTGTTCGACTATGTCGACGGCGGCGCCTATGCCGAGACCACCCTGGCCCGCAATGTCTCCGATCTGGCCCAGATCAGCCTGCGCCAAAGGGTGCTGAAGGACGTCTCGGACGTCGATCCCTCGACCACCCTGTTCGGCGTGCGGCAGGCCCTGCCGGTGGCCCTGGCCCCGGTCGGCCTGACCGGCATGTACGCCCGTCGCGGCGAGGTTCAGGCCGCCCGCGCCGCCGCCGCCAAGGGCGTGCCGTTCTGCCTGTCCACCGTGTCGGTCTGCGACGTCGACGAAGTGTCCTGCGCCTCCAGCGCCCCGATCTGGTTCCAGCTGTATGTGCTGCGCGATCGCGGCTTCATGCGCGATCTGCTGGTGCGGGCGCGAGACGCCAGGGCCACAGCCCTGGTCTTCACCGTCGACATGCCGGTGCCCGGCGCGCGCTATCGCGACGCCCATTCGGGGATGAGCGGCCCCAACGCCGCCGCCCGCCGCATGCTGCAGGCGGTGGGCAAGCCGGCCTGGGCCTGGGACGTCGGGGTGATGGGCCGCCCCCACACCCTGGGCAATGTCGCGCCGGTGCTGGGCGACCGGTCCGGGCTGGAAGACTTCATGGGCTGGCTGGGGGCCAATTTCGATCCCTCGATCACCTGGAAGGACCTGGAGTGGATCCGTGAGCTCTGGAAGGGCCCGTTGATCATCAAGGGCGTGCTGGATCCCGAGGACGCCCGCGCGGCCGCCGATATCGGAGCCGACGGCATCGTGGTCTCCAACCACGGCGGCCGACAACTGGACGGCGTGCTGTCCTCGGCCCGGGCCCTGCCGGCCATCGCCGAGGCGGTGGGCGACCGGCTGACCGTGCTGGCCGACGGCGGCGTGCGCTCGGGTCTGGACGTGGTGCGGATGCTGGCCCTGGGCGCCCGGGGCGTGCTGCTTGGCCGGGCCTATGTCTACGCTCTGGCCGCGCGCGGCGGACCGGGCGTGAGCCAGCTGCTGGACCTGATCGAGAAAGAGATGCGCGTGGCGATGGCCCTGACCGGGGTCAGCGACATCGCCTCGATCGACCGCTCGATCCTGGCGGGGGTGAAGGCGTAGGCGGGCGTGGGGCTGCGACGGGAAGCGGGCTTTCTGAAGGGCTGCGATGGGTGGAGGGCGGAAGTTTCCTCAACGTGGATGAGACGTCATTTTTTAGGCATGGGAATGCCAGGAAGCGGGCGTTGGCTGACTTACTGCGCTGGTGCCACTTCCTTCAGGCCGGGTGTGAACTCCGCACCAGCCTTAACCTGGGCAGTCGAGGCCTGCAGAGCGCTGCCAATCGGCTCAGATCGGCCGTTGAGGCACCCCTTCAGGAACTGTTCGGTGACGGCGTTGAAGGCGATATTGTTGACCGGACGCGCGAAGCCATGGCCTTCATCGGGGAACAGGACGTAGGTCACCGGTATGCTCGTAGCCTGCATCGCCTTGACGATCTGGTCGGACTCCGCCTGCTTGACGCGTGGATCGTTGGCGCCCTGACCGATCAACAACGGCTTGGTGATTGTCCCAGCGCGGTAGAGGGGTGAACGGCTCTTGAGGAGCGCCAGGCCTTCCTGTGTCGTCGGATCGCCTATCCGCTTGTAGAATTTTTGCTTGTCGGCTTCCCAGTAAGCCGGGATGCCTTTGAGCAGGGTTTCCAAGTTCGAGGGGCCGAAACTATCGACTCCGCAGGCGAAGGTCTCCGGCGTGTAAGTCAGGCCGATAAGCGTTGCATAGCCGCCGTATGAGCCCCCCATGATCGCAACCTGTTTGGGCGTGGTGGCGCCGCTCGACACGGCCCAGCCGACCGCGTCGATCAGGTCCTCATGCATCTTGCCCGCCCATTCGAGGTTGCCGGCGTTGAGGAAGGCTTTTCCAAAGCCCGTCGAGCCTCGATAATTGACCGACAGCACGGCATAGCCGCGGTTGGCCAGCCACTGATGGTAGCCGTTGTAGCCGTAGCCGTCGCGGCCCCACGGACCGCCGTGGACAAGAAGCACCAGCGGCACGGGCTTTTCGGGTTTGCCGTCGCCATTAGCGTCGGAGCCGGGCGGAAGGGTGAGGTAAGAGACTAGGCTCAGGCCGTCGCGAGCCTTGATCTCCCGGGGAAACATCGGGACCAGGGGCGCGCCCTCAAGTTCGGGCCGCCCGACAAACAGCTTGGCGAGACTCTTGGCCTTGCGGTCGTAGAGATAGGTCGCGACGGGGGCGACCACGGGGTCGGAGTTCACGGTCCAGAGATCGTCGGCATCGGCGCGCGAGGTAACGTAGACATCGCCCTTCAACTCGCCGGCCAGGAAGTCGAGGTCGGGTTTGATCGCCGGATCCAGGATCGTCCAGCGATTGCGCAGATAATCGACCGAATAGGCTTGTACGGCACCGGTCTTGGGATCGGCGATGATGCCGCCAACATCGGCCTTGGGGTCCTGGCCCACCACCGTCGACTTACCACTGGCGACGTCCTGAGCGATCAGCACGCTGGTGTCACGGCCCCGAGAATCCAGCCAATATAGCGTCTTGCCGTCGGCGGTGAAGTTCAATGGGGCGGTCGTCAGAGCGTCGTCGAGGCCGACGGCGACCACCGGCTTGTCCTCCACCACGCCGTCGGTCACGCGGTGGTAGCCAGTTCCGCCGTCAGTCCGCGTCTTGGAGACCATGCGCAGGTTCAGCCCGTCGTCAGCGTTGAAACCGGCATAGCCGTCGTTCCTCAGCACGAGTTCCAGGGCACCGGTCTTCAGGTCGAGGCTGTAGACGTCATGCCACTTGGGGTCGCGATTGTTGATTGCCACCAGAATGCGATCTTTCACGCGGCGGCTGACGCCGATGATCCGGGCGCGCGTCTTCTCGAACGGTGTAAGGGCGCGCTGAACGCCGGTGACGACATCGACGTCGTAGATCAGGAAGTTCTCGTCGCCGTCTTTGTCTTTGACGAAAACCAGGGTCTTGGAATCGGGCGACCAGAAGTAACCGCCGATGGGCCGAACCTTCTCTACGGTCAGAGGCTTGCCCTTGGCGAGATCGTCGCGGGGCGCCGCCCAGAGGTTCAACACCCCGTCGCGCGGCGCGACCCAGGCCAGCCACTTGCCGTCGGGACTGATCCGGGCCAACGCTCGGCTGGGGTTGCCGAACAGCTTGCCACGCTCAATCAGCGGCGCGGCGACAGGTTCGGCAGCCTGACCCGCCAGCGGCGTAAACGCTATGGCGAGGGCGAGGCCGAGGCCGAGGCCGAGGAGGACTGGGCGCATCGAAAATTACCCCAAGTGAGGCGCAACCTTGGGTTACCGCCCGCCAGGGCGCAAGGACCCTTTCCTCAGATCGAACTCGAAGCCTGGCGTGGGCGCGTTGCTGATCGCGCGCGTCGGCGGCTCCGAGCTGCGCTAAGCGAAGCCTTGCCCGACCTGCGTCACCAGGCGAAGGTCCGCTCAGGGTCGGAAGCAGACATCCCCGCCCATCCCACAAGCGGACGCCCTGCGTCCCGCTCATCCTTAAATCTCTTGGAGGCTGGAGCGTGCCGGTCTGTCCAGGTTGGTCAAGGACCGGTCTTCGACCGGCCGCTCC
>Ga0209023_10002617_pt1 | contig 22275 bp, 18 predicted proteins | sample LakOneMetagenome_FD_187468 | JGI IMG/M metagenome (GOLD analysis project Ga0209023, IMG submission 187468) | Freshwater and sediment microbial communities from Lake Erie, Canada (SPAdes) (version 2) | ecosystem: Environmental > Aquatic > Freshwater > Lentic | place: Lake Erie, Canada...
GCATCGTCGGCGCGGTTCGGGCGCGGACGTCAGGCGGAACGCTGGTCGACAGCCGGCACTCATCGCTCACACCGTCGCCGCCGAGCACGTCTGCAAAGAGGTCCGTCGCGAGCGACGACAACGTGGCGCCGCCTGCGCGTTCGAGACAGAACGCGAGCAGGATGAAACCAAGGTCTGAGTAAATCGCGGCTGTTCCCGGTGCTCGCTCGAGAGGCATCGTGCAGATCGCCTGCGCGAAGCCGTCGCTCGTCGTCGGCGTCTCCGCGTGCAGTCTGGCGCTCAATCCCGATGCATGTTCGAGCAACTGTTGAATGGTGACGCTGGCGCGGTCCGCGGCGGTCCACCCGGCGCAGTATCGCGCTGGACTGTCGTCGAGCCGCAGGCGCTGCTGTGACACAAGACGAAGCGCGATCGACGTCGTGGCAAGCGGCTTGGTCAACGACGCCAGGTCGTACACGGTTGACGGCGAGACGCTGTCAGCCCCCGCATCGAACGTGAGATGACCCACACACGAGCGCCACTCGACACCGCGGCTCGAACCCACCTCCGCGACTGCGCCTGGAAATGTTCGCCCACGCACACCGTCACGCAGGACGTCAGCGGCGCGCACATATCGCTCGTTCATCTGCCTCCACTAGTACCATAGGCGCGTCGCATGACGCATCCTCGAGGTCTCACGATTCGCCGTTTCGCAACTGCTGTCCAGGCCGCTCGCGCGTTGGCCCGCCGCGTCGCGCGTGACGTGCGGGCGAACCCGTCGCTGGTCCTAGGCCTACCGACCGGACGAACGCCGGTGTTGTTCTATGCCGAACTCGCACGCCTGTATGGCGAAGGCGCTGTGGACTTCCGCCGGGCTGTCACCTTCAATCTCGACGAGTTTGTCGGCATGGCCGCTGACGATTCGCGCAGCTACCGCGCGTTCATGGACCGTCACCTGTTCAGCCATGTGAACCTGCATCCGCGGCGCATTCACTTTCTCAACGGACTGGAGCCCGACTCGGCATCGGAGTGCCGCCGCTACGAACGACAGATCGCACGTGCGGGTGGTATCGACCTGCTGATTCTCGGCCTCGGCGTCAACGGTCACATCGGCTTCAATGAACCGGGTGCGGCACTCGTCGCCGATACGCACAAGACCGTGCTCACGCGGGCGACGCGACGGGCGAATGCGGGACTCTTCGGTGGGCATCTGCGTGAGGTGCCCGGGTACGCCGTGTCGATGGGGATGGCGACGATTCTTCGTGCCCGACACATCGTGCTCCTTGCCACTGGACGAAACAAGGCGACCGCGGTCAGACGCCTGCTGCAGGAGCGCATTACGACGCGCGTGCCGGCGTCCTTCCTGCAACTGCACCCGTCGGTCGAAGTGTGGGTGGACCAGACGGCCGCCGCGAAGCTCAGCGACGTCGCGGACTAGCGGGTTTCTCGGCGGGCTCTGTTGATGCGTGGCCGTCGGCGTGATGACTGTCCAGCAGTTCCCGCAGGCGCGGCTCGACGTCCTCGTGAATCGCGTCGCGCACGATGTCGTGCGCACGACGTAGCCGGGACATCGCGCGCGCATACGTCAGGCTGCCTTTCTGCATGACGATGGCGGCCTTGACGTTCCAGTGCGCCTGCCGCAGCAGTCGGTCGGCATCGTCGGGCTCCAGACCGGTGACGATGGTGATGATGCGGCGGGCCCGGTCGCGCAACTTCTGCGAGCCCATTTGCACGTCGACCATCAGGTTGCCGTAGGTCTTGCCGATCCGAACCATGGCGCCGGTCGTCAGCATGTTGAGGACGATCTTCGTCGCCGTGCCGGCCTTGAGGCGCGTGGAACCCGCGATGACTTCGGGGCCGACGGCGGGCGCGATCGTCAGGTCCACGAAGGTCTGGAGTTCAGTGCGTGGATCGCACGTCACGAAGATGATCTTCGAACCGATGCGACGCGCCTTCGTCAAGGAGCCCCGCACGAAGGGCGTCATGCCGCTGGCCGAGACGCCAATCACGACATCCTTGCGAGTCGGGTGCAGGCGGAGGATCGAGCGGGCGCCTTCCTCGTAGTTGTCCTCAACGCCTTCCTTGGGTTTCAGGAATGCGTTCTTGCCGCCCGCCATGATCGCGAGCACAAGATCGGCATCAGTGCCGAACGTGGGCGGCATCTCTGCGGACTCGAGCACGCCAAGGCGTCCGCTGGTGCCGGCGCCAACGAAGATGACGCGACCCTTCTTGCGGAGAGCCTGCGCGATGATATCGACGCCAACGGCAATGCGTTCCTTCTCGCGCTGCACGGCCGCAAGCATCTTGCGATCTTCGTTCAGCATGCCCTCGACGATGTCGGCTGCCGACAGCTTGTCGATTGCAAGAGTCCCGGGGTTGATGGCCTCGGTCGGAAGGGATTGCCACTTCGAACGGACAGGCATGCTCAGTGCGGCCTCGAAACCGCGGATGTTAGCATAGGCGAAGATGATCGATGCGTACCTGGATCATCTCAAGGTTGAACGGCGCCTCGCCGATCACACGCTCGAGAGCTATGCGCGCGACCTGCGTGCCCTCGCGGACTACGCCGCGCGCGAAGGGCGTCGCGTCGAGTCGCTGGACCGCCACGCGCTCGAAGCGTTTGTCCGCGAGTTGATGGCCACAGGCCTCTCGCCACGCTCGGTGGCCAGGACGGTGGCCGCCGTCCGCGGCTACTACCGGTTTCTCGTGCTCGATCGCCAGTTGCACGACAGTCCCGCCGACGACCTGACTCCGCCCCGTGCATGGCCCGCACTCCCGAAACACCTGTCGTTCGAGGATGTCGAGAAGTTGTTGGCGCAACCGGATGTCACGACGCCGTTCGGCCTGCGCGACCGCGCGATGATCGAGCTTTTGTATGCGACGGGCATGCGGGTCTCGGAGTTGATCTCCGTGCGTGCCGCTGACTTGCACCTCGATGAGGAATATCTGACCTGCATTGGCAAGGGCAACAAGGAGCGATTGATTCCCATCGGCGCGCCGGCCGCGGAGTGGGTGCGACGCTATCAGCGTGAGGGACGGCCGCTCCTGGCGGGGCGCGCGCGTCAGGCGCGGCGCGCTGACGCACGCCTGTTCCTGAACGCCCGCGGCACACGACTCTCGCGTGTGAGTTTCTGGCGCAACCTCACGGCGCACGGTCGTGCGGCAGGCATCCGGTCCGGCATCAGTCCGCACGTGCTGCGTCATTCGTTTGCGACACACCTGCTCGAACACGGCGCGGACCTGCGTGCGATTCAGATGATGCTCGGTCATGCGGACATTTCCACGACGCAGATCTACACGCACGTCCTCGAAGCACGACTCCGGACCGTGTACGAGCGATTTCATCCACGTGCGTAAATCTGCTACAGTGAACTGTTTGTCGTTGTTGTTCCAAGCTGTTATGGACGCGTCCGAAACGGGGCGCGCAGAAGGAGAGTCGCGGCATGAGCCGTAACGGACGGCACCTCTTTACCTCTGAGTCGGTGACCGAAGGTCATCCCGACAAGATTGCGGACCAGATTTCAGACTCGGTCCTCGACGCGATCCTGACGCAGGATCCGGTGGCACGCGTGGCGTGTGAAACCCTGGTGACGACCGGCCTCGCCGTCGTCGCTGGTGAAATCACCACGAGCGCCGTGGTCGAATATCAGGACATCGTGCGTGCGGCGATCGCTGATGTGGGCTACACGCGCGCCAAGTTCGGCTTCGACGCCGAGACGTGCGCGGTCCTGTCGACCATTCACAAGCAGTCGCGCGACATTGCGCAGGGTGTCGACACTGGTGGCGCCGGCGACCAGGGCCTGATGTTCGGTTATGCATGCACGGAGACGGCGGAACTGATGCCGCTGCCGATCATGCTCGCGCACAAGCTCACACGTGGTCTGTCGATTGCGCGTCGCACCGGCGGCCTCGACTACCTTCGTCCCGACGGCAAGTCGCAGGTGACCGTCGAATACGAAGGCCGCAAGCCGGTTCGTGTCGATGCCATCGTGGTCTCGACGCAGCACAGTCCTGATGTGACGAACGATCAGATGTTTGCGGACATCCGTTCGAAGATCATCAACCCGCTCATCCCGTCGAACCTCGTGGATGAGAACACCAAGGTCTACATCAACCCGACTGGCAAGTTCGTCATCGGTGGTCCGCACGGCGACGCCGGTGTGACCGGCCGCAAGATCATCGTGGACACCTACGGTGGCGCGGCTCCGCACGGCGGCGGCGCGTTCTCCGGCAAGGATCCAACGAAGGTGGACCGCTCGGCCTGCTACATGGCCCGCTACATCGCCAAGAATGTCGTGGCGGCAGGTATTGCGGACCGTGCGCTCGTGCAGCTCGCATATGCCATCGGCGTGGCCGACCCGGTCTCGGTGATGGTTGATACCGAAGGCACGGGACGCATTCCCGAAGAACTGATCACCGAGCTGGTGCGCGCGCACTTCAAGCTGACGCCGCGCGGCATCATGGAAGAACTCGATCTTCGTCGTCCGATTTACCGCAAGACGGCGGCGTTTGGTCACTTTGGCCGCACCGAGCCCGAGTTCACCTGGGAGCGGACCGACAAGGCCGCAGCCCTGAAGTCGGCGGCAAAGCTGTAAGGACGCGCGTGAAGCGTGTTGGTCTGGTAACGGCGGCCTTTGTGGCCGCCGTTGCTATTTGGGCGTGGAACCTGCCGCCGAAACGGCTCGCGTTGAGCTCCCTGTGGAGCGACGGCACGGCGCGCGGTGTGCTGCATGTGCACAGTCGTCTGTCGGACGGTATGGGCACCGCGGACGACATTGCCGCGGCGGCTGCCAGAGCCGGTCTTCAGTTCGTCGTGCTGACCGATCACGGCGATGCCACACGACCTCCAGAGCCGCCGTCGTACCGAGCCGGCGTGCTGATGCTGGACGGTGTCGAGATCAGCACGCGCGGTGGACACTACGTCGCCATCGGGTTGCCACAGGCGCCGTATCCACTGGGGGGCTCGCCTCGCGACGTTGTCGCCGATGTGCACCGCATGGGCGGCTTCGGTATCGCGGCGCATCCGGATTCTCCGAAGGCGGAGCTGACGTGGACCGACTGGTCCGCGCCTTTCGATGCGGTCGAACTCACCAATCCAGACAGCAGCTGGCGGCAGCGCGCCGTGGCGGGAGGCAACGCAGGGAAGTTCCTGCTGCTGCGTGCGCTGCTCGCGTACCCCGCACGTCCCGCAGAGGCCATTGCGCAACTGCTGACCGATACCGGCGTACTGCGTGATCGCTGGGTCGACCTCGCGAACACACGCCACATCGTCGCCGTGGCGGGCGCCGACGCACACGCCAAGCTGCAGTTCGTGGAGCGTGAGGCTGGCGACAACAGTTTCTCCGTCGCCATTCCGAGCTACGGAGCCTCGTTCGCCTCGCTGTCCGTGCACGTGCGTCCGAGTGCGCCGCTCTCTGGCGACGCTGCCCTCGATGCGTCACGTCTGCTCGACGGTTTGCGTGCCGGCGCCGCGTTTGTCGCTGTGGACGGCTGGGCATCGCCTGCCGCTTTCGACTTCAGCGCGACGAACGGAATCGCCGTCGCGACGATGGGCGGCGATATCAGCGCGGGTTCGCCAGTCACCTTTCACGTGCGCTCCAACGCGCCAACGGAATACACATCCATCCTGCGTCGCGGGCGCGAGGTCGTCGACGAACGAAGGTCCGGCGATTTCGAGGTCACCGCGGAGGGGAGTGGCGTCTATACGGTCGAAGTGCGACGCGGGGAAGGTGACGGGCCCGCATGGATTTCCAGCAATCCCATTTACGTGGGTGTGCCTTCCGCGACATCTGCCGTGCCGCCGCCCGCCCTTGGCGTGTCGGTTCGACCATTGTTCGACGGGCGCACCACCAACGGCTGGTCGCATGAGAGCGACCCGCAGTCAGTGATCGTGCTCGATGTGCAGGCTTTGATCACAGGAGCGCGACTGCGCGCACGCTACGGACTGGCTCGCGGTACGTTGGCCGGCCAGTTTGCCGCCCTGGCGGTTGATACGCCTGAGGGGGTGAGCGACAGTTCCGGCGTCGCCTTCCGCATTCGTGCCGATGCCGAGCTGCGTGTGGCTGTCCAGGTGCGCGCTGACGTTCCAGGGGCCACACCTGAGCGATGGGAGCACTCGGTGTTCGTCTCGCCGAACGAAACCGAACAGGTCGTCAGGTTTTCAGAAATGACCGCCGTCGGCAGCACTCACGATGCACAGGCGCCGATCGCGCGCGTGCGGAGCCTGCTGTTCGTGGTCGATACGACGAACACGAAGCCCGGCGCCTCCGGTCAAATCTGGCTCGGCGACGTGCGGCTCGTGCGCGACTGAGCGATCGGCACGTCTCAACGCCCCCGCTACCCGGGGAGGCGAACCGACTTCGCGAGCGAGAAGCGATAGAGCTGTTTCGCCGGCATCTCGAGTTCCGCTTTGCCCGTCGACGCAGCGGCCGCGGTGCCCGCACCGGCCCCGACGGCAGTACCAATCGCCACGCCCTTCTTTCCGCCCGTCCATCCGCCAACCAGTGCGCCGAGTCCGCCGCCGCCGCCGATGAAGGTCAGGTTGCGACGCGTGTGCGATGCGCCAAGGCGCGTGGTCACCGAGGTAGCGATCGGATAGCGACGCCCATCGACATCCACGCCGTCCAGCGTAATGGCGAGTTCTGCGCGACCCCTCAGGTGGCCGGCTGATTCCGACGTGGTGACGTGGCCGCTGAAGCGCGTCCCTCGCGGCAACACACGTCGCCCGTTGACAACGAGTGGGGCATCGAGCACGGCGTGAAATGCCTGGCCGGCCCGTGAACGCGTCGTCGAAAGGCTGCGGTCCAGATGCACGGCAAGCGCGACTCCTCTGGGCAGCGTGATTGCGCCGGGCTCGCGGTCGCGATCGCTGGATGCCGCAGGGGATGGCGAGACGGGATGCGGCGACTCTGGCAGCACGATGTCGATCGAGCGGTGCTCACCAGTCAACAGTGTGTCGTTCTCTGCGTCGAATCCACTGACGCTGTCGAGCGCGGGTTGAGACCGTCGAACCTGTTGACATCCGGCGAGTGTGAGGGCTGCCAACGCGCCGACTGCCAATCGTGATGCACGCATGAAACCACTGCTCCTGCTGATTAGCGGCCCCGCGCGACCGCCGTCAGACGCTGACGCCGGTCGTGGCGCCGGCGACATGAAGAGCAAGGGTTGTTCCGCGCTGTGATGAGAAGGTTCGCCCCTCCGCTCAGCGCGCGTCAACAGATTGACTGGGAATTGTCGCGCCGCGAGGGTCAGCGTCGAGGTCGAGTGGTCATGCGAGAGGAAAAACTACACGATACGGCAAGACTTACATGCCCTGCCGCGCAGGACATGAACGAACGCCCTATGTGCGAACGGTCAACACGAGATATGCCGCGACGGAGCCAAAGAGGATGTTGGGCGCCCAGGCTGCGAGCATTGGCGACAGGGCGCCGCCCGCGCCGAGTGCTCCCGAGATGCTCATCGTGATCCAGTAGGTGATGGCCAGCACGATGCCGATGCCCACCCCGTACATCGCGCCCCGTCTTCCGGTGGTGACGGCGAACGGCACCGCGAGAATAGTCATGACGAGCGTGACCAGCGGAAACGCGATCTTGCGCTGCAAGGCGACCATCTGCGGCACCACATTGGCACCACTGGCCTTGAGGCGGGCGATGTACTCCTGCAACTGAGCAAAGGTCATCATCTCCGCGACTGGTTCGTCACTCTTGAAATAGGCCGGCAGCTCCGCGGTGAGCATGGTGCGCTCGAATGGCGTGTAGGTAACTGCTGTGGGCGCCGTCCTTCCTGCGTGACCTGGCGGTCCCGAGGCGGGCACGGTTTCGCGAGTCCATCCGTGTGTCCCGACCCACGCGTTCACCGTCGATGCGGGCGTCTCTGAAATGGCCGTGACACTCGCGGCCTGCGTGATGGAGTGCAATCCCCACGCGGCCTCATCGATGCGATAGATCGCGAGGTTCGAGAAGCGATTCGCGTCGGCATCGAAGAAGTCGAAGTGATAGATCTCGTGGTCGCGTCCTACGACCCATCGGCGACTGAGGGCATTGGTCACCGGGGGCCAACGACGGATCACGCGTTCGAGTCGGTCGGCTTCACGATTCGCGGTGGCGAGCACCCGTTCCTGCATCAGGAACAGCACGCCGCTGGCAAGTGCGGCAAACAGGAGCAGGGGAGCCGCGGTGCGATACAGGCTGATGCCGCACGCACGCATGACCAGCAATTCGCTGTTCTTGGTCATGACGCCGATGGTCACCAGCGTGGAGACCAGCACACCCATCGGAATCACGTAGTACACGAACTGAGGCGTGCGGTAGTAGAAGTAGCGGAGCAGCATCGCCGAGGTGGTGTCGCCGCGAAACAGCTTGTCGACCAGATCGATGAAGGTCGAGATGTAGAAGATGCCCAGCAGTCCAACGATGCCCAGCGCGAACACCCGCAGGTACTCGCGCGAGACGTAGAGATCCAGCAGTCGTGGACCCGGAAAGCTCAGTGAACTCGCCCGCCGCGGACGCGTCGCGGCGCGTGAGCCAGAAACCGTCCCGGCGTCGCGCGTGGCGGTGGCGTCTCCCTTCGTCCGCTTCAGGAACGCAGGCACGCGAAGCGTCAGCGGCTGGTCGGCCGAACGGGTTCGCCACGCATACATCACGAGTGCGACGGTGCCCATGACGATGTTGGGAAGCCACGGCGCCAGTTCCGGGCTGAAGCGTCCACCCATGGCAGCCGCTCTGGCTCCCCAAAGCAGCACGTAGTAGGCAAAGATGACGCCCATGCCGATGGCAAAGCTTGCGAGCTTGCCGTCCTTGCGATTGCTCGCACCGAGCGCGAGTCCGATGAGTGCAAGGATCGGACACGTGATGGGCAGCGAGAACTTCTGCTGCAACATGAAGCGCGCGTTGTACGCCGGATCGCGCCTCGTGCCCGCTTCGGCGATTTCGGCTTTCAGCTCCGCAATGGTCATCTCCGGCGCGCCCTTCGGCAGCGGACGCTTGAACACGGTATCCGGGTCGAGGGAGATGAGCGTGCTGCCGACGACGTTGGCCTGGTAGCTGTCTCCGCTGTCGACGCGTGTCGTATGAGATGTCACATCGAGCAGTTCCAGCTGCACGATACGCTTGGCGGAGTCGAGCCGAATGCGGCCCTGCTTTGCGAAGTACACCGTCGTTTCGCCAGGCCGACTCGTGTCGGCCAGGAACACATCCTTCCAGCCGCCACCGGCCGGCACGTCCTGGACGTAGATGGTCTTGTTGGGGAAGTCCTCGTAGAAGACGCGCGGCTTGACGTTGTTCTCGACGCGCGTCGCGAGCAGCACGAACACGATGTCCCGATACGCCTGATTGGCGTTGGGCAGTGCCACGATGATCTCGTACGCGGTCGCCGCCGTGCCGAGCACCGCGATGAGGAGCACGGGGCGCAGCAGGCGCGCGAGGCTGACGCCGCACGCCTGCATGGCCACGAATTCACGGTCGGCCGACAACCTGCCGAAACCCACAAGGATGCCGAGCAGCACCGCCATCGGGATCGTCAGGCTCAGCGCCTGCGGCAACAGCGTCGCCATGGCGCGCGCGACGATCGACCACTCGACGCCTTTGGAGATGAACTCCTCGCCGGCCACCAGGATTGGCGGCAGCACCAGAATGAAGGTCAGAATAGTGAGCCCGAGCAGGAAGGGCAGTGCGATCTCGCGCAACAGATACCGGTCGAGAATTCGCAGCATGGGGCTCGAACTAGACTAACACCATGACCCGAGTCGCGATCCTCTGGCACATGCACCAGCCGTACTACGAAGACCTCGTCACCGGCGAGCACATGCTCCCGTGGGTCCGCCTGCACGCGTTGAAGGATTACTGGGGCATGGTGACGCTGCTCGAAGAGTGTCCCGGCGTCCAGGTGACGTTCAACATGGTGCCGTCGCTCCTGGTGCAACTCGAGGCGTTTGCGGCCGGACGCGCGCGCGATCGCTACCTGGACGTGGGCACCGCGACGCCGGCGGATCAGTTGACGCCCGAAGACGTGCGTTTCATGTTGCGCAACTTCTTTCACGCGCAGCGACAACGCATGATCGACGTCCACCCTCGCTACGCCCAGTTGCTGGCGTTACGCGGCTGGAGCACCAGCGGGGCCGACATCGAAGCGGCCGCCAGGCGGTTCACCGTCGAAGACCTGCGGGACCTGCAGGTCTGGCAGAAGCTGGCCTGGATCGATCCGGCCTACCAGCAGCACGACGAGCGGGTGCGCGAACTCATCGCTCGCGGACGCAGCTTCAGCGAAGCGGACAAGGTCATTCTTCGCGAGGTCGAACTGGAACTGCTCAATGCGGTCATTCCGGCCTATCGCCGCGGCGTTGAAGCAAAGCGGATCGAAGTGTCGACCTCGCCGTTCTATCACCCCATCCTTCCGCTGTTGTGCGACACCGACGTCTACGCGCAGACACATCCGGCGGCGCGCCCGCCCAGCCGCCGGTTCGCGCACCCCGACGATGCCCTCGCGCAGTTGGAACAGGCGGCGGAATACTGTGAGCGGCTGTTCGGGCAACGGCCCGTTGGTCTATGGCCGTCTGAAGGCTCAGTGTCAGACGCGATGGTTCCATTGGTCGAGAAGGCGGGGTTCCGCTGGATGGCGACCGACGAGTTGATTCTTGCCAAATCACTCAGCGTCGGCTTCGGCCGTGATGGATACGGCAACGTCGAGAATCCACACCTCCTCTACCGGCCCTACATCGTCGATACGGGCGAGGCGAGTGTCCGGTGCGCGTTTCGCGACCACGCCTTGTCGGATCTCATCGGGTTCGTCTACGCCGGCTGGGGTGCCGAGCACGCAGCGGACGACTTCGTCGGCAAACTCGCGGCGGCCGGTCGGAAGGCGCAGGACGCAGGCGGTGGGGAAGAGCCCACTATCTTCGTCATCCTGGATGGCGAAAACGCCTGGGAGCATTTCGAAGGGGGAGGACGCCCCTTTCTGCGATCGTTGTATCAGCGTCTCGCAAGTCATCCCGAGCTTCGAACCGTGACGATGGCGGATGCGTGTGCGCCGGCGCGTCACCGCTTGCCGCATATCGCTCCAGGGTCGTGGATCGATGCCAGTTTCTACATCTGGATCGGACATGCCGACGACCAGCGCGCGTGGCGGCTTGTGGCCGATGCCCGCGAGGCTCTGGAGGACCCGGCGCCTGGCGTCGATCCACACGCACTGGCCAGGGCGCGCCAGGAGATGTTCATCGCCGAAGGCAGCGACTGGTGCTGGTGGTATGGCGACGACCACTCGTCGGACCACGACGCCGAGTTCGACGAACTGTTCCGCCGGCATCTGCGCAACGTCTACACGCTGATTCGTCGTCCTGTCCCGGATGAACTGTTCATCTCGAACATCAGCACGGTTCACGCGTCGGCGCCTGTGACGCTGCCGGTCGAGCGCATTTCACCGGTGCTGGACGGCGACGAATCGAGCTACTTCGAGTGGCGAGGGGCGGGCCGTTACCAGGCGCAGGACGTCTCGGGTGCCATGCACCAGATTGACCACGAGGCCTTGCTGTCGTCCATGCGGTTTGGTTTCGACGAAACGGCGCTGTTCCTGCGGCTGGATCTGGTGTCCAACGCAGCCGCCTGGCTCGGACGAGGCGGCGCCTTCGTGCTGCACTTTGTCGAACCGGCCGGCGTTCGGGTCATGGGCGTGGCTGGAGCCGGCAATCGGGTACGGCTCGTTGCCTCGAGACGAGCGGGCACCAGCTGGGTTGATGTCGAGCTACCGGGTCTCGCGGGTGCCGTCGAACGCATTGTCGAGCTGTCGATTCCGCTCGAGCCGCTCGACATTCCGGTCGGCGGCCAGGCATCGTTCTTTGTCGCACTGCTCGATGCGGACGGCCACGAAGTGGAACGGCACCCGGCTGGTCGTCCGGTTGAGTTGTCCATCGTTTCGGAAGAGCGGTTCGCGGCACTGAACTGGACTGCCTGACGGCCACGCGATAAGGCCGCGCTGGACCTGAATACCAGACGCCCCGTCCTGGCCCTGGCGGGAGCTTCCCTGGGTCGCCGTCATCGGGTTACATCGTGTCGGGGCGCCTCAGCTTTGTGGACACGGTCTCAGAGGCGATGGCGTTCTGGCTCCGCTAGCTGGTCTTTGCGTCGCGGTCCGGCGCGTTGCCTTTCGCGGTGCGAGGTTCGGGGCTGACCCAATCGACCGTTAGTCGGAGCCAGTCCCAGAAGGCCGGACTGACCTGGCTGCCTGGCTCTGCCATGAGCCCGGGCCGGTTCTTCGGCGCATCTTTCTAATTCTCAGCGGCGCGGCGAGCCGACGTCCGGACCACATCAGCCTTTGCTGTCGCCGGCGTATTGACGTGCTGTGCCGGTCCGTGAGGCGCGGCCCTCGACGCGGCTCCTTCAATACGATTCCGCGACGCTGATCCCGCACGAGCACCAATCGAATTCCTGCGAGCACGCAGCCTGTGTCGGCGGGCCACGACTAGGGCATACGCCAGCGCATTCTGTCCACAGGGCATGCACAGGGCTGTTTGCTGGTCGAAATCTATAGAGTCCGATAATGTATATTATGTTACTTAATACGGATGGGTAGGTGTGGAACTCCGCGCCTGGCTGCGTGAAGACGGGCTTTCCTGCGGACCTCGCGCCCTGTTGATGCCGGGTTCTGCTGTCTCTGATGGGACCAGGCCGTTGGGTTGCATTCACGGTGCGACGCACGGTGCGTGGAGTCGAGCTGGTGCAGCCCGTTTGTCGTCCATCTGCGGAGACCGGTTGAAGCCTCAGCGTCGCGACACTTGGGTCGTCGACAGGCGGTTTCTCCGCGTTCGTCGCGCCGTGCCTCCTCAATTTCCGCCTTGTGTCGACGTCAGAATCGAATCCTCTGGTGACCCTGGGGGCTGTGTTTTGTGTGCCCTGTATAGCCCGTTCTGGTGGCACAAGACCCTACCGTTTGCCATTCCTGGCGGTCTGAGACTGATGTTCTTGGCCCCCGGGCCTGGTGTTCTTCGGGCTCGCGAAGGTAGCGGACGCCGGCTACCCCTGGCTACCCGTCGACGGTTTTCGGGGTTGGGCTTTTGGGCACTGTGTGGTCTCGCTTCTGAGCGTTGTTCGCTGCAGTCGCGTCGGAATAGGCAGCGTTCGCCGGTCTTGTTTGCCAGGCCTGGGCGACGGTTCTATTTGGGTTCGCGGGCGTTTGGCGCATCGTGCTGGACTCCTGATGGTCCCGGATCTTTCGGCCGCGATGGTCCGCCGCCTGTGCTGATCGGCTGTGTCGCGTGCAGCACGGGGTCTGGTCGAGGCGCCTTGGGAGGGACTGTCCCAGTGTCCTTGAGGCCTGCGCAAAAGCATGCCGCCGACCCCAGCCTTGGAGCCAGCAGCGCGTCGTCCTTGTCTTCCTGTCCGCAGGTTGTGGAGGTCGCGGCGCCTACCGCGAGGCTGCCACAGTGGTTCTGGCGGTGGCTGGTCGCTCGGCGACTTGCTCGGCGATGTCCGTGTCGGCGTGGCCAAGTTGAGCGCCTGGGACGCCACTCGGTCGAGCCGGCAATCGCCACGTGTGGGCGCCGGCTGGATAGCTCTCCCCCACCTCCGACGACGTGTTTTGCGGCTCTGTTGGCCGGCCGCATTGCGCTCGTGCCGGACATGCAGTTCCTGCCCGATATTCTTGACCGCTCTTGCTCTCACAGGTTGTCCGCGTGACACGTTGACCGAGTCCCTGCAGCTTAGCGGGCTGATGACGTCATGGGCGGCCGCTCGCTATGCCGTCAGGTCTCGGACTGCGCGAGCGTGCGATTGTCGGTTTTGACCGACCTCCGACCGCCGCCCTGGGGCTTACTCCGACGTCTGAGCAGGGTGTTCTACGAGGCTGGCGGGCCGGCGTCTGGGTGGCCGTCTACGCGTCCCATTGGCGCCTTATCCCGGAGTGCTGGAGCTGGCTTCGGGCCTCCGAGAGCTCAGACTGGCGGCGTCCCTTTTTGCCCCTTCTCGAGCGTGCCTCTTCCTGGGTTGCCGTGTTGGCCGTCCCAGCTACCCAGTCTGGTCTTGAAGGCGGTGTTGGTGGCGTGACTGTGGCTCTTGATTGCGCCGCGCAGATTGGGAAATCAGGCTGGGCGAACCGCGTAATTGAGGGGTGTGTGGCGAGGCGCCCTATTATCGCGTTGCCGCAGCGGCGGGTGGCTTTCTGCTGGCAGGGCTGGGACGGCTCGATTCGACGTGGGTGCCTGTGAGCACGATCACCGCTCACGCGGCGGTCGCGAGGTGGTTCGAGGCGTAGGCCGGCCTCTGTGTCTCTCTTGACTTCGTGCAGATGCGTTTCTCGGACAGCCCCTTACCGACCGATGTTGACGGATGCGACGGCGGTTGGCAAACGACGATTGCTAGCGTGGTGGGGGCTTGAGGTGAAGCCGGCGACGCGTGGTCGCCGGTATCTGGAGGTCTATTCGTGGCTGGCCACCGATGGCGGCAAAACTAGTCGGACTCTCGCAAGTCGCGAAGAATCGCTTCGAGCGCGCTGATGATCTCGTCCTTCTGAACCTGCGATTTGTTGAAGCTCATTTTCAGGTTGAAGAACTTCGTCGGCGGCCTGTAGGCGAACGTGAAGTTCCTCGGGCGACCGGCCTTCGGCTTGGCCGTCGCCTGACGAACTTCCTGGCGAGTGGCCCCGCCCGCACTCGTGATCTTCTCGACGAGGGCTGCCATTTTCTCTGGCGTGTCCTGCCTAACTACCTGCAGAAGCAACGACTTAGATGAAATGTCGGCCAGCCGACAAAGATTTCGAATTGGCGACGGCATCTGGACGAGCGACAAAGACTCTGTGATCGACGTCCGCGACTTCCCCAGTCGACGAGCGAGATCCTCGTGGGTGTAACCAGAACGCTCGGCAAGGCTGTGGAGGGCTTCGGCCTCTTCGAACGGTGAGAGATCCTTGCGTTGCAGGTTCTCGATGAGGGCAAGTTCGATGACTTCCGTGTCGTCAACGTCGCGGATGACGACCGGAAGTTCGCGCAAACCGGCCTGCACCGAGGCCTGGTAGCGACGCTCACCCGCCACGATCTGGAAGCGGTCGCCCCGCTGCCGAACGATGATCGGTTCGATGATGCCCTTCTCGGCAATCGACGCGATAAGTTCCGCCAGGTCGCCCATGACCTGGCGCGGCTGGTCAGGGTTGGGATCGATCTGGTCGATGCCAATCATTCGTCCGACTGGTGCACCCGCCGATGCCGTGAGCGCGGAGACGTAGTGCTCGTCGTGACGCATCGCAATGGAAACGGGCAGTCCGCGTCTAGACACGATCGATGACCTCCTCACACAGGCGGTAGTACTCGGTGGCTCCCGTGGAATCAGGAGCGAATGTGAAAATCGATTCCTTGTAGGCCGGGCTCTCTTCCAGACGCACGCTCTTGGTGATGACGGTGTTGAACACGCTGCCGCCAAATACCTTCTGAATCTGTGCGCGGATGTCTCGGGCGAGCGCGGTGCGCTTGTCGTGCATCGTGATGAGCACGCCAAGAATCTTGAGCGCAGGGTTCGGCCGCTGCCGCACTCGCTCGATGGTTTCGAGCAGGTCATCCGTGCCTTCGAGCGCGAAGTACGACGACTGAATGGGAATCAGCAGGTGTGTCGCGGCAACCAGCGCGTTCACCGTCAGCAAGCCGAGCGTCGGCGGGCAGTCGATGACCACGTTCGGGAACTCCGCGAGGAGGGGCTCCAGTTTGTCCTTGAGCCGAAACGGTGCGTCGAGCTCGCCAACAAGCTTGGCTTCGAGCTTCGCGAGCGCGATCCGAGACGGCGCAATGGCGAGATTCAGCAGCGGCGACTGGATGATCACGTCGTTCAACGCGACGTGAGGCTCGGCGATGGCGTCGTAAACGCTCCGCTGGATCGTCGACATGTCCAGGAAGGACATGGTGCTGTTGGCTTGCGGATCCAGGTCGATGAGAAGGGTGCGTTTGCCGCGCAGTGCGAGCGCCGCGGCCAGGTTGATGGCGGTGGTGGTCTTTCCAACACCGCCCTTCTGATTGGCTATGGCAACAATCACGGGGATGCGGAATTCTACGCCGGATGAGGCGCGACTTACATCTTGTATTTGCCGAGGTCTTCCGGATCCAGGCTCTCGAGCCACTTGTGGAGGCGATCGGCGTCGGGTTTTTCGGGGGAAAAGTCGACCGTTTTGGCGTGATCGATGACGGTTTCCTCAACGAAAATCGGCGCGCGCGTTCGAAGGGCCAGGGCGATCGCGTCGCTCGGGCGCGCGTCGATGGCCATCGTCTCGCCGTTGCGATTCAGGTAGATGAGGGCGTAGTAGGTCGTGTCTTGCACCTCGGAGACGACAATGCGTTCGACCGTGGCCTTGAGGTCTTCGATGATGTTGCGGAGCAAGTCGTGCGTCATCGGACGCGGCGTCGCCACGTTCTCAATCTGCAGGGCGATGGCGTTGGCCTCGTAGATTCCCACCCAGATGGGCAGCACGCGCTGTCCGCCATCGTCGCGGAGAATGACGATGGGCGTGTTGGTGATGGGATCGACCATCAGTCCGCTGATGGTCATTTCGATTTGCATGTGCTTCTCAGTTCCTCAGGCCAGCACGGTAGGCGCGCCAGGCTCATCTGTCAAGCGTGCCTCGCCCCAGACACTGTGCGGACCTGCGCGCTTGATGTGGACGCGCACGGTCTTTCCAATCCAATCGGCAGGTCCGGGCAGGTTGACCACTGTATTTTGAGACGTCCGGCCAGACAACTCGGTCTCCCTGCGTCGACTGGCGGCATCGATGAGAACGTCGACGTCCGTGTCCACCATCGCCGCATGCCAGGCGGTCTGAATCTCCCGTTGCGCCGCCTGCAGTTCGACGATACGCCGCGTCTTGTCCTCTTCCGACACATCGTCCGGCATGCGCTTGTCGGCGAGCGTATTGGGCCGAGGCGAGTACTTGAACGAAAACATGCTGTGGAAGCGCGCCGTGCGCGTCAGGCTGAGCGTGTCCTCGAAGTCTGCCTCTGTCTCGCCAGGGAACCCAACGATCATGTCGGTCGAAAGCGCCACGTTCGGCAGTCTGGTGCTGATGCGCTCGACCAGTTCGAGGTAGCTCTCGCGGGTATAGCGCCGACGCATGGCCTGGAGCACGCGTGTGGAGCCAGACTGCACGGGCAGATGGAGGTGCCGGCAGATCTTCGGCATGCGCTCCATGGCGTCCAGGAACTGCGGTGTGACATGTCGAGGGTGTGGGCTGGCGAAACGAATCCGTTCGATGCCGTCGATGGCGTGGACGGCCTCGACAAGTCCGGCGAAATCGCAGGTGGGATCGTCGGGTGCCTGGTAGTGATTGACGATCTGGCCGAGTAACTGAATCTCGCGGCGGCCGCTGGCCGCGGCTTCATACACCTCGGCGAGGATGTCCGCCTTGGGACGCATGCGTTCGTTGCCGCGCGTGTACGGCACCACGCAGAAGCTGCAGAACTCGTTGCAGCCTTCGATGATGGTGACGAAGGCCTTGACCGGATCGCTGCGGCGCGTGACGCCCAAGGGGAATGTCACGTCCTCGAAGGGGTCGAGATCGACGACGGCTCGGCGCGTGGCTTCGGCGCGCTCCACGAGCATCGGCAGGCGCTTGATGGCCTGCGTGCCGACGATGACATCGGCGACGCCAGGCGAGCGTTTGAGCAGCGCGGCGCCTTCTTGTTGAGCCACGCATCCGGCCACGGCGACGATCGGATTGTGGCCCTGTTCAGCGGCCAGCATGCGGAGTTCGCCGAGGCGGGTGTAGAGCTTGTCTTCGGCATGCTCACGCACGCTGCAGGTGTTGATCACCACGACGTCCGCGTCTGCCGCCTCGTCTGTGGATTCGAAGCCGGCTTGTTCCAGAAGGCCAGCCATGCGCTCCGAATCGTGCACGTTCATCTGGCAGCCGTAGGTTTCGATCAGGTACTTGCGGGCCATGACACCTATGCGGTGGATCGCTTGGTTCGGCGTTTTTCGGCCAAATGTTCGCGACTTTCGCTTTCGCCTTTTGCTTTTGTTTCTACTTTCGCCTCGCGCTGGGGCGAAGCGGCACCGCGACGCTGGAGCAGCATTTCATGTGCGGATGCGCGAACCTGGTCGGTGACGTTCGCGCCGCCCAGCATGCGCCCGAGTTCTTCGGTGCGCTCCCCTTCACTAAGACGCCGCACGGTGGTCCGGGTTCGCCCGCCTTCGACGAGTTTCTCGATGAGGTAGTGCGCGTCGGCGTGCGCAGCGATCTGTGGCTGGTGCGTGATGCAGAGCACCTGGAACGCGGAACCAAGCGCGCGAAGCTTGGCGCCGACGACGTCGGCCACTCGCCCACCGATGCCGGCATCCACCTCATCGAAGACCAGACCCGGCGCGCTGGAGCCCGGAGGGCGCCCTGCCCCGGGTGTGATGCCGAAGCGGCGTTCGGCCGTCAACGTCTTCAGGGCCAGCATGACGCGGGACAGTTCGCCGCCCGAGACGATGCGGGCGAGCGGACGTGGCTCTTCGCCGACGTTGGGCGACAGGAAGAATTCGCCGCGGTCGATGCCGTCGGCCGACCAGTCGGACTCTGTCAGTGGCGCCTCGAAACGCACGTCGAACTTGCTGCGCTCCATCGCCAGCTCGCCGAGGAGGCTTTCGATGGCCCGCCCGAACGCGCGTGCGGCCTTTCGACGAGCATCGCTGAGTGACGATGCCAGGGCGAGGTAGGCCGTGGCAGCGAGCTCGCGTGCGTGTTCCTGTTCCGCGAGTCGCTCGCTCCCCCGGTCAAGGTCGTCGAGCTCGCGTCGCAGCGACTCCTGTTTGCTCAGCACGTCGGCGAGCGTGGGACCGTGCCGTCGCTTGAGTCGCTCGAGGACCGCGAGACGGTCTTCGACTTCCTGAAGGCGTGCCGGAGACGTCTCGAGCGAGTTGGCGTAACGGCTCAGATGTAGCGCCAGGTCTTCCAGCTGACCTTTGATGCTGTCTCGCGCGTCGAGATAGGGCTGGAAGCCGGGATCGAGCGACGCAAGCTCGCTGACGCGTCGCCAGACACCGCCAAGCCCGGCCAGCACGGCCGTTTCGCTTTCGTAGAGCACATCGTGGCTCTCCTCGCAGAGGCGCTGCACCCGCTCGGCGTTGGCGAGCACCTTCTTCTGCGCGGTGAGTTCTTCGTCTTCGCCGACGCGTGGACTGGCCTTCTCCAGTTCTGACAACTGGAAGCGCGCCAGTTCCTCGCGGGCGTCGCGCTCAGCGAGTGCCTTCTTGAGACGGGCGAGCTCCTGCGTGGCAGTCTGGAGGTCGCCGAATGCGCTGGCAACGCGCTGCCGCTGCCCTTCGAGGCCGGCATACAGGTCAAGGGCGGCGATGTGGGTGGACGGGTCCAGCAGTGTCTGGTGCTCGTGCTGCCCGTGGAGTTCGATCAGACGCGCCGCCAGATCCTTCAGCGCTCCTACGGTCGCCAGTTCCCCGTTGATGAACGCGCGGCTTCGGCCCTGGGCGGTGATCTCGCGGCGCACGAGACACTCGTCTGCGCCCATGTCGAAGATTGCCTCGATTGTCGCCGTTTCTTCGCCCGTTCGGACCAGGTCTCCAGACGCGCGACCGCCCAGCAGGAGACCAACGGCCTCGATGAGAATGGACTTGCCAGCGCCGGTTTCGCCGCTGAGCACATTCATGCCAGGGCCGAATTCGACCTGAACCGAATCGATGACCGCGAGGCGTTTGATGGCGAGGAAGCGAAGCATCTGAGGGAAGAGAACTCCAATCCTAACATAGGTTTGACAGCGATTTTCGCGACGTGCTACAGTTCGGCACGACCTCAGTTCGGGGGACTCCCCGGGGCGCTGTCCCAGCGGCGCAGTTTTGACTAGCGGAGGGATCGTTTGCGCACGCTTGGTAGCCCGATATTCGCCTTACTTTTGCAGGCGCAAAGTGGAGCTGTATCCACTGAGTCCAACTCGTCCATTCTTGGGCTGATAGCCCGATCTGGGCCCATTTCGAAGGCCGTCCTGCTGATACTTGCCTTGATGTCGGTAGGGTCGTGGGCCATCGTGCTCTATAAGGTCTGGGTGTTCAGGCGCGCCGAGCGTCAGTCGGCCAGCTTCCTCGATGTCTTCCGTCGCAGTAGCAAGTTCTCCGAGGTGCAAGCCGTCTGCCGGACACTGACTGACAGTCCGCTTGTGGGCTTGTTCCAGTCTGGCTACACCGAGTTGACTGCGCAGTTGCGGCACACGGCTCCCCCGGAAGATCTCGCGGCCAATCCAAAAGGCGGCGCTGCCCGTCCAATGCTCAAGAGCCTGGCGTCGGTCGACCGCGCGCTGATGCGCGCCTCGGTCGTCGAGGTCAACAAGCTCGAAAGCCGCATCACGTTTCTTGCGACGGTTGCGAGCATTTCGCCGTTTGTCGGTCTCTTCGGTACGGTCATCGGCATCATGATGTCGTTCCAGATGATTGGCGAAACAGGGTCGACCAACCTCGCGTCCGTCGGACCTGGTATCGCCGAAGCGCTCATCGCAACGGCAGCGGGTCTCGTAGCAGCCGTGCCTGCGGTGGTGGCCTACAACCACTTCTCGAATCGCGTCCGCTTGTTCGCCTCGCAGATGGATGATTTTGCAATGGAGTTCCTGAACATCGCTGAAAGGAATTTCACCTAGTGCCCAAGGTGCATGCGGGTGGCGACGCGCCCGCGACCCGTGGGCGCGGGCGACGCGTCTCGACGAACCTGGCGGAAATCAACGTCGTGCCGCTGGTCGACGTGATGCTGGTGCTCCTCATCATCTTCATGGTGACCGCGCCGATGATTCAGCGCGGGGTCGAAGTGAAGCTGCCTGTCGCGCGTCGCGCGAATGCCGTTGAGGGCGAGCGCGTGTTTGTCACCGTGCCCGCCACGTTCCGCGCCGACAACGCCGTGTTCCTCGGCAACGAGCGCATCCGCCTCGAGGTGCTCCAGGAGCGCGTGCGTCAGAAGATGGAAACGGCATCTGAGAAGAAGGTCTATCTCCGCGGCGACGGCACCGTGCAGTTGCAGGACCTCATGTCGGTGTTCGACAAACTGAAAGACGCGGGAGTGGCGGACGTCGGCATCGTCGCCAAGGCTCCCGGAGACCTGTGACGGATGGACGTCTCCGACGTTCTGCTCGAACGGCAGGCTGCACCCAAGGGGATGAGCGCTATGGTTGGCGCCTCGCTCGTGGCTCACGCCGTTCTCGTTCTCGCCTTTCTGTTCGCGCCTGGCGGCTGGCTCGATGCCAAGAAAAAACCGCCCAAGATGGTGATGAACATCACCCTTGGCGGCGGCAACGAGGGCCCGGCCAACGGCGGGATGACCTCGATCAGCGCGCGTGCGGTGCAGGAACAGACACCCCCCGAGCCCCCGAAGCGCCCGGAACCCGTGCGTCCGCCGGCCGCGAAAGTGCCGGAAATGACAGTGCCGGTTCCGAAGGCACCACCGATCAAGGCTGCTCCGCCGCCGAAAGTGGCGCAGGCTCCTGATGATGCCAAAGGCCGAACGCCAACACGTGGCGCTGAGGTCCGTCCTGGCACAGCACTTGCTGAAACCGGGGCACGCGGTCAGGGCTTTGGGTTGTCGACTGGCGGCGGACAAGGCGGCGGCTCGAGACTGGATGTGGCCGACTTCTGCTGTCCTGACTATCTCGTCCTCATGGTCGAGCGTGTGCGAGCCAACTGGGTGTCGCGCGCGGAAGTGCCGGGTGAAACCATCGTGAAGTTCACGATTCAGAAAGACGGCACGATTGCCGGCGCGGAGGTGGAGCGTTCAAGTGGCTTCACCGCCCTCGACATTGCGGCGCTGCGTGCCGTGATTGGTTCGCGTCAACTGCCACCGTTGCCCGGGGCGTACCCCAATCAGACACTCGGCGTGCACCTTAACTTCCAATACACACGATGAAACGGATACTTCCCGTCATCGCGGCTGCGGCCGTACTGATTGCCACGACCCAGGCGCAACAGCCTGCGTCTCCCGCGCAGCAACCGAACGAAGTCAGCACGACGATCAGCAGTGATCAGTCAGGTGCTGCACCTCGCTTTGCCGTCCCCGACTTCATCGCCCTGTCAAAGGACGCCGAAACCGTGGATGCGGCACGCACCATCGGCCAGGTGCTGTGGGACGACCTGAACTTCGAGCGTGAGTTCGCCCTGATCCCTCGCGATGTCGTGGCGACCATTCCGGCGGCGACATCGCTCACCGATGTGCCCTTCGACCGGTGGCGCGAGGTCAATGCCGACGGTGTCATCGTCGGGACCGTGCAGAAGACCGCGCAGGGCGTGCAGGTGACCGTGCGTCTGTTCAATGTGCGCAGCCACCAGGCGGCCTTCTCGCGTGAGTACAGCGGCTCGGTCGCGAACCGTC
>Ga0209023_10002618_pt1 | contig 22269 bp, 21 predicted proteins | sample LakOneMetagenome_FD_187468 | JGI IMG/M metagenome (GOLD analysis project Ga0209023, IMG submission 187468) | Freshwater and sediment microbial communities from Lake Erie, Canada (SPAdes) (version 2) | ecosystem: Environmental > Aquatic > Freshwater > Lentic | place: Lake Erie, Canada...
TAATCGTCGACGCCCGAGGGTGACAGGATCGGCACCATGGCCGATATGAGGTTGTGCTCTGACTGGTGCGGCAGCGTCGAAGAAACGGCCCCGTGATCGTCGCCCATCAACAGAAGGACGCCGCCGTTCGGTGCCGTGCCGGCGGCGTTTGCGTGGCGGATCACATCCATCGACCGGTCGATCCCCGGCCCCTTGCCATACCAGAGGGCGAAGATCCCGTCGTGCCGGGCGCCTTGCGAAAAGCCCAGTTGCTGTGTGCCCCAGACCGCGGTGGCGGCGAGATCTTCGTTGAGCCCCGGCTGGAAGACGATGTCCGTGCCGTCGAGTTCGCGCCCCGCCTTCTCGATCTCGCGGTCGAACCCGGCAAGCGGGGATCCGCGATAGCCGGACACGTAACCCGCCGTGTGCAGCCCATCGGCGCGATCATGGGCCGACTGTTCGATCAGCATGCGGATCAGGGCCTGGGTGCCGGAAACAAGGATGCGCTGGCTGGTGCGTCCGTAGCGGCTTGCGCTGACGGACAGGTCATCCGCCCTGGGCTCCTCCGCCGCCTGACCAGCCATTCCGTCGCTCCCCCCCGAGGTGATCGTTTCACCAGGCCGCAAAGCCTACGCCAGCGGTCGATCAAGTCAATTCCATATTTCAATGTGGAATTTGCGTCCGTGGCGCCTTATGAAGAAGTAACGCAGAATTCCATCGCAGGACGAGGGCATTCAGCCGGTCAAGGGCGACGCAAGCCAAAAGGGGTTTCGGATGGGTGAGAGTTTCCAGGCGATGGTCATACGCGAGGTGGATGGCAAGCCTCTGGCCGGTTTCGAAAATCTGACCCTGGCCGACCTTCCGGACAATGACGTGCTGGTCGAGATCAGCCATTCGAGCCTGAACTACAAGGACGGCCTGGCGATCACCGGCAAGGGGCGCATCGCCCGCCGGATGCCGATGGTCGCCGGCATCGACCTTGCCGGCACCGTCGCCAGCTCACGCGATCCTGCGTGGAAGCCGGGAGATGCGGTCATCGTCAACGGCTGGGGTCTGTCGGAAACCGAATGGGGCGCCTTCACGCGGTTCCAACGGCTGAAGGCCGGCCACCTGACCCGCCTGCCCGCCGGATTCTCGCCGGCCGCCGCCATGGCGGTCGGCACTGCGGGATACACGGCCGCGCTTTGTGTCCTGGCCCTTCAGGACCACGGCGCCCTGGCCGGCGGCGCCGGCGACATTCTTGTCACGGGTGCGGCGGGCGGTGTGGGCAGCGTCGCCGTCGCGCTGCTCGCGGCACTCGGCCATCGGGTGACGGCATCGACGGGGCGCCCGCAGGAAGAGGCCTTTCTGACGCGCCTTGGTGCCGCGGCCATCCTCGACCGCGCCGAACTTTCCGAAGCCGGCAAACCCCTGCAGGCCGAGCGCTGGTCGGCAGCCGTGGATTCGGTCGGCAGCCGGACGCTGGCCAACGTGCTGGCCCAGCTTCGCTACGGCGGCGCTGCGGCGGCCTGCGGGTTGGCCCAGGGCGCGGACCTTCCCGCGACGGTCCTGCCCCACATCCTGCGCGGCGTGGCGCTTCTTGGCGTGGATTCCGTCATGGCTCCGCAGTCCAGGCGGACGCGGGCGTGGGACTTCCTCGACACGCATCTCGACCGGGCGAGACTTGCGGAACTGACGGTGACCGCGCCGATGTCGGAATTGCCGGAACTCGCGCAGAAGATTGTCGCGGGGCAGTTGCGCGGTCGTACCGTCATCGAAATCGGCTGAGGGAGGCGCCCATGTCCGAAGAGCTGGTGCTTTGGAAAAAAGACCCCGAGGACGCGTTCGTCACCCTGACGATGAACCGCCCCGACAAGATGAACGCGATGAACCAGGCGATGGGCGACGCGCTGGAAGCGGCCATCCTGCGCGCCGTGCAGGCGAAAGACGTCCGGGCCATCCTGCTGACCGGCGCGGGGCGCGCCTTCTCGGCCGGGTTCGATCTTGGCGGCGAGGATTTCGAGATGGATGCCGACCGCTGGCGCGACGACATCGGCGAGAACATGCGCCGGTTCCGCGTGATCCGCGAGTCGCCGATCCCGATCATCGCGGTCGTCAACGGCTTCTGCCTGGCCGGCGGGCTGGAACTCATGATGTGCTGCGACATGGCGATCGCCGCCGAGGACGCGAAACTGGGCGAGCCCGAGGTGCGCCACGTGTCGGCCCCGCCGACGCTGATGCTGCCCTGGACCGTGCCCATGATCCACGCCCGCCACCTGATGTATACCGGCGATCTGATCGACGGGCGCGAGGCGCACCGCATTCACCTGGTCAACAAGGCCGTGCCGCGCGATCAACTGACCGCCGAAGCCGAACGGCTGGCGCGCAAATGTGCCCGGATGCCCGGCGCATCGATCAAATATGCCAAGGCGGCGCTCAATCACTACCAGCAGGCCGCCGGGCTCGACAGCAGCTGGACCTACAACCGCGAAACGACGGCGATCCTGCATGCGACGGAAGAGGGCAAGCAGTGGATGCGGCTTCTGAAGGAGAAGACGCTGAAGGAGTTCCTCGATGTCCGCGAAGCGCCGTTCCGCGATCTGGACTGATCGGGCGGCGCAGCAGACGGTCGCCGCAGTCAATCATGTGAACGGATCCGTCGCCCCGTCCTGTCCATGGCAGCGCCGGGGCAACCGGACAACAAGGGTGAGTTCGATGCAGCAAGGCGCCATGAAGCCAAAACCCCGGACGACCGGCGGCGCGATCACCGTGGTCCGCCGGCTTGACGGGATCGACGTTTCGCGATTGGCGAACCTGTCGCTGAACGAAAATGCCTGGGGCACCGTGCCGGGTGCTGTCGCGGCTGCGGCGGACGCCGCCGCCCATGCCTCGCTGTACGCCGACACCCGCTCCTGGGCCTTGCGCGAGGCGATCGGCGCGTTTTACGGCGTCGATCCGGCCTGCGTGGTTCCGGGCAACGGGTCGGAAGAAATCCTCGACATCGCCGGGCGTGTCTATGCCCGGCCCGGCGACGAGATCCTCGCGCCGGCCCTGTCCTTCGCCCAGTTCCGCATCGTCGCCTGGCGCCTGGGCGTGGACTATGTCGAAAGCCCGACGACGGGTCAGCTTGACGTCGATTTGGACGCGATGATCGCCGCCATTACCCCGCGCACCCGCGTGATCTTCCTTGCCAACCCCGGCAATCCCACCGGCCGCGCGGTCAGCGGCGCGGAACTCATCCGGCTGGCGGATTCGGTGCCTGGAAACGTGCTTCTTGTGCTTGACTGCGCCTATGCCGAGTTCGGGGATGCGGAAGCCGGGGCTGTGGCGATGCGGCTGGCGCAGGAACGCCCGAACGTCCTGACCACGCGCACCTTCTCCAAGGCATGGGGGCTGGCGGGGATGAGGCTCGGCTGGAGCGTCGCCACGCGCGAGGTGGCTGACGCGCTGAATGCCATGCGCGGCATCGGCAATGTCTCCGGCCCGGCGCAGATGGCCGGCATAGCGGGCATGCGACATGCCGAGACGCCCGCCTGGCTCGATCAGACGCTTGCAAAGGTGATCCGGGCGCGCGAGCTCCTCACCGGCGGTTTGCGGCAAGCCGGGTTTGAAGTGCCCGTCAGCCACACCAACTTCGTCATGGCGCGCGTGCCGTCCGATGCCGGATTTCATGCAGGCGACGTCGTGCGCCGGGTCGCAGAGGCCGGCGTCCTGATCCGGGCCTGCGACGACTATGGGCTGGACGACTGGCTGCGCATTTCCGCAGGACTGGACGGCCCGATGCGATCGGTGATTGAAACGATGACGGACATGGCTATACGCGGGTAAGCGCGGGCCGCGCCAGTCAGGCTGCCGTCGCGATGCGGTTCGGCGAGATCTGCGAAGCGCGCGGCCGCCAGCGTTGGCCGACCTGCCGACGGGGGCTTGGCGCGGATACTGCAGCCAAGAGCGGCAACACGGCCCGATCGGCGCCAAGGTCCCGATCATGCGGACGAAATCATCCGCGCGGATATTCCGACCTTGCAGGATGATCGCGAGAACGGTCCGGATGCGGATCTAGGCGCTGCGCGGTCGTGGTGTCGAAGAGGACGATCGCAGCCGGGTCGAAATGAAACCGGCAGGAAGAGCCGGGTTCGATTGCTGCGCCGGGGGGCAGGCTCGCCGTGATGCGCTCATCGCCCAGACGCAAGACGGCCAGCTTTTCGGGACCTGTCAGTTCCACGACCTCGACCATTGCTGGCAAGGCGACCGGGGCGTCGGGTCCGGCCAGGCTGATATCTTCCGGGCGGATGCCGAACGTCACCGCCTGGCCGTCCGACAGATGGCCAAACCCGTCCGGCAGAGGCAGGGTGCCGGCGCCGGAATTGGCCAGAAACCGCCCGCCGGCGATCCGCCCCTGCAGCAGGTTCATGCCGGGCGAGCCGACGAAGCCCGCGACAAACAGGCTCGCCGGGCGGCGATAGATCATTTCGGGGGTGTCGAACTGTTCGACCCGGCCCTGGTTCAGGACGGCGATGCGGGTGGCCAGTGTCATGGCCTCGATCTGGTCATGGGTGACGTAGACCATGGTCTTGCCAAGGCTCTGGTGCAGGCGCTTGATCTCGGTCCGGGTTTCCATGCGCAGCTTGGCATCAAGGTTCGACAGCGGCTCGTCGAACAGGAAAACGGCCGGATCGCGCACCAGCGCGCGGCCGATGGCGACACGCTGGCGCTGACCGCCGGACAGGGCCGCGGGGCGACGTCCCAGCAGTTCGGTGATCTGCAGGGTTTCGGCCACGCGGGCCACGGCCGCCTCGCGCTCGGCCCTGGGGACCTTGCGCATCTCGAGCCCGAAGCCGATGTTCCGCGCGACCGTCAGGTTCGGGTAAAGCGCGTAGGACTGGAACACCATCGCGATGTCGCGGTCTTTCGGGTGGACGCCCAGAACCGACCGGCCGTCGATCCGCATGTCGCCCGATGTCGGCTCGATCAATCCCGCGATCATGTTCAGGATGGTGGATTTGCCGCACCCTGACGGGCCCAGCAGCACCAGGAACTCGCCGTCCTTCAAGGCCAGGTCAATGCCTTTCAGGGTCTGCAACGCGCCGAAGGACTTGGTCAGGCCGACCAGTGACAAGGCCCCCATCAGGCGACCCCCACCATGCGCGGTGTCCGTTCATAGCGCCGTGGCGCGGTGGAAATGGCGCGGCTGGCCAGATCGACGGCGGCGACGATGGCTCCGGGAAGGTTTTCACCCTCGGCGATGGCCAGAAGGTAGCCCGCGTTGAAGATGTCCCCCGCGCCGATGGTGTCGATGACCGCGACCCGTGGCGCCGCCGCCTGGGCCCTGGTGGCCCCCTGCAGGCCAAAGGCCCCCCGATGGCCGGCTTTGACGACGACGGTCGCATCAGGCGGCATGAGCCTTGCAAGGGCCGGAAGGGCGGTATCCAGATTGGCCTTTCCGCTGAGCGCGAGGGCTTCGACCTCGTTGATCAGTAGGTGCCGGGTGTGTTTCAGCCAGCCCCGCGCGCGGGCAAGTTCGGCCTTTGTCCAGCCGTTGACCGGCCAGCCGGGGTCAAGCGCAATGTCGATGCCCTGCTTTGCCGCCCAGTCGAACAGGGCCGGATAGTCCCTGGCCAGCCCCTCCATCAGGAAGCTTCCGCACACCAGCAAGAGACCGCCATTGAGACCATCCATCTGGCTGGCGACGCCATCCCAGCCCAGGTCGACCAAATGCCCCTGTGTGGTGAAGAAGGTCCTCTCGTCGCCGGGATGGGTCAGCCCGACCGAGATCGCGGTGCTGCGCGTGCTGCTGCTCCAGCCGCCGGAATGCGGGGCAAGGGCATTGCGGAGCCACTGGCCAAAGGCGTCGGCGCCGACGCTGGATGCGATCACGAAGGGCACGCCCAGCCCGGCCCATGCCAGCGCCGTATTGCCGGCGGAGCCGCCGGGGCGCAGTTCGTCATGTTCCACGTTCACTTCCGTACCCGGCGCGGGCCAGGGCTTGGTCGGACCCATGATGAGGTCGACATTCACGTTTCCAACGACGGCAAGTGGGCGCATGGTCATTCCGTTCGGGTGATTTTCGAGGACCGGCGCGGTGTTCCGACGTCGGCAACGCGGGCGGCGGCATAGCCCAGCATGAAACGCTGCATCGCGGGAAGGACCGCAAGGATTCCGGCCATGTCCTTCGATCTGGGCAGGGATATGGTCGTCACCTCCGGCACCGGGGGCGAGCCCGACGCGTCGAAGAGCACGACCCTGGCCCCGGCCTCGCTTGCCGATTTGGCCATGCGCATCACAAGGCCCGCATCGGGCTCGTCCGCCGCGAAAAGGACAACGCCAAGGTCGGGGCCCATGATCTCCATCGGCCCGTGCCGCAACTGGCCACCCTCCAATGCGAAGGCCGGGCGCTGGCTCAGTTCGCACAGGCCGAGGGCCGCCGCCTCGGCCACGCCCTGCAGGCGGCGGCCAGAGGCCACGACGCAGCGCACCTCGGCCAGCGCCGCGACGGCCGGTCCGACATCGGGCACGTCGGGCCGGCGAAGGACTGCCAGCGCCGGAGCGGGGTCCTGCCCAAGTGCAGCGAGGACCGCCAGGTGCAGGGCAAGGGTCAGGGTCAGGCTGCGCGTGGCGGCAAAGGCCGTCTCGACCCCGCCGGATGCGACAAGCGTCGGCACAGAGCGGGCCAGGGTGGACGTGCCATCCAGCGACATGCCGAAGACCTCGCCCGCCTTTTGCTTGGCGAGCCAGCGCAGGACCTCGGCGCTTTCGCCGGACTGGCTGGCCAGGATCACGGTCTTGCCCGCCAGCGGCACGCCCATGCCAAGCTGTTCCGACACCGGCAGCGCCAGCGCCTCGATGCCAAGGCTGCGGTAAAGCGGCTCGACCGCACGGTTGACGGCCTGTGAGGCGCCCATGCCCAGCATGACGAGCCGTCCGGTGCGGCGCAGGCTTTGCGCCAGGTCGGCCGCGAGCGGTCCGGCCCCGTCGTAGGTCGCGAGGGCATCGGCGGCCTGCCGCGCCATTTCCGCCTCGATCGCGAGAAGGCCAACAGGTTTCGTCATCGTCATCCTTTCACGCCGCCGCTGGTAAGCCCGGCGACAATCGCCCGCTGCATCAAGAGGCCGATCAACAGGGGCGGCAGGGCCGCCAGCACGCCCGCCGCTGCGATCAAGCCGTAGTCCGACACCCTGCCCCCCGCGATGTCGGCAATGGCCACCGTCACCGTCTTCGCCTTCTGGTCCGAGGTGAAGAGGAGCGCATAGAAGAATTCGTCCCAGGACAGCAGCAGCGCGAACAAGGCTGCCGTCGACAGCGCCGGGGCGGCCAGCGGCAGGATCAGGATGCGCAGGATCTGGTCGAGCCGCGCGCCGTCGATCCGGGCGGACGCCTCGATATCGCGGGGGATGGCGTCGAATCCCGACTTCAAGAGCCACGCCGTGAAGGGGGCGAGGATCGACAGGTAGATCATCGCCAGGCCAAAGGTCGAATTCAGGAGCCCCAGCCACGAGAGCCCCAGATAAAGCGGCACGGCCAGCGCGACCGGCGGCAGCATGTAGGTCAGGATCAGCGCATAAAGCGACCATTCCATCTGCGGATTGCGCGACACGGCCCAGGCCCCCGGTACCGCGACCAGAAGCGCCGCCCCCACCGCCATGAAGGCGACCGACAGGCTGTTGCGGATCGCCGCCAGGAAGGCCTGGCCCATGGTGTTCGGCTCCCATGTCAGCAGGGTCCGGTAGCGCGAGAAATCAAGGTCCGCCGGCCACCAGCGCAGCGGCTTCGCCGCAAGGTCGGCGGCCGAGGACACGCTCATCAGGAAGAGCCAGAGGATGGGGATCAGCAACACCGCCGCCAGCAGCAGGGCCGCGGCGTAGATGACGACGGTGAATGCGGGGCTGCGGCGTTCCATGTCAGCCCCGCAACGCCGAGCGGCGCATGATCGCCACATAGCCGCTGGCCAGCAGCATCACAAAGAGCGTGACGATCAGCGCCAGCGATGCGCCCGAGCCCGCCCGCTGGAACGAGAAGGCCTCCTGATAGACAAGGATCGACAGGGTCCGGGTCGAGTTGGCCGGTCCGCCGCGCGTCATCACCCAGATGATGTCGAAGACCTTGAAGGCCTCGATCGTGCGCAGGACAAGCGCGATCATCAGCGGCCCGGCCAGATAGGGCCAGATCACATAGCGGAACCGCGCAATCGCGCCCGCGCCGTCGACGATGGCGGCGGCATGCGTCTCGCGCGGGACGGACTGGAGCGCGGCGAGGCCGATCAGTGCGACGATCGGAAAGTTCTTCCAGACATCCGCCACCACCATGGCCAGCATGGCCGACTGCGGCTGGCCGAGCCACGAGCGGTAGCTCTCGATCACCCCCAACTGCAGAAGAAGCGAATTCAGGGCGCCATACTCGGGGTTGTAGATCAGCCGCCACAGGATGGCATTGACGACCGTGGGCAGGGCCCAGGGCAGGATCATCAGGCCACGCAGAGCCGTGCGTCCGCGAAACTGCTGGTTCAGCAAAAGTGCCACCAGGACGCCCAGCACCAGTTCCGCCCCGACCGACAGCAAGGTGAACCAGGCGGTATTCAGAAAGGCTGCCTGAAAGGCCTTGCTGCCGAGGTTCTTCGCGAAATTGTCGAGGCCGACGAAGGTCCCGCTTGTCGCCACCAGACCGGCATCGCTCAGCGACAGCGAAACCGTCCGGAACAGGGGCCAGGTCACGACCCCGAGGATGACGACCAGCAAAGGCAGCATCAGCGCCCAGGGGCGAAGCGTGGTGGGGATCGTCGGCAAGGCTGCGCTCCGGGTGAGGTGGGCAGGGTCGAACCGGGGGACAGAGGTGCCCCCCGGAAAGCTGGGCCTATAGTCCAGATGCCGCAGCAGCGTTCGCAAGGGCATCGGCCGGCGTGTTCGTCCCCAGAAGCGCCTCCTGGATCGCGACCTGCAACAGCGACGACAACTCATTGTACTTCGGCGTCGTCGGGCGCGGGAACATGGCCGCGAGGCTGACGCGGGCGGCGGCGATCATATCCTCCTGTCCCTTGGTCACGGCCGGGTCGTCGTAGGACGCGGCCCAAATGGGCAGGCTGAGCTTGGCATAGGCGTCCTGCGTCGGCTGCGAGGTCATGTAGGTCACGAATTCCCAGGCCTCGTCGGGGTGCTTGCTGGTCTTGGTGACGCCAAGACCCATCGACCCGTTCATCGCCGAGATCTTGCTGATGCCATCGACGCCGGGGGCCGGGGCCACGCCGATCATGCCCTTGACCTTGCTGTCATCGCCGGCATTGGCGAGGTTGAACATATAGGTCCAGTTCAGCGCAAAGGCCGCCTCGCCGTTCGAGAATACCCGGCGCACGTCCTCTTCAAGGTATTCCTTCGAGTTCGGGTTGGTCAGGCCGGCATCCACCGTGGCCTTCATGTATTCCAGCGCCTTGAGGCCGCCGCCGCTGGCGAAGGCGGGCTTGCCGTTCGCGTCGAGGAAGCTGCCGCCGTATGCCGACAAGAGCGTGGTATAGTCGCAGATCACCGCCTCGGCCTGGGCCCAGGACCAGACGATGGGATATTCGACAATTCCCTTGTCCTTGATGATCTTGGCCTGATCGCTCAGTTCCGCCCAGGTCTTCGGCGGTGCCGCAATCCCGGCCTTTGCCAGCATGTCCTTGTTGTAGAACAGATACTTGGTATCGAGAATCCAGGGCATTCCATATTGCTTGCCCTGGTATTCGACCGTCGTCCACGCGCCGGGCAGGACCCCTGCCTTCATCTCCGGCGTGATGCGGTCCGACACGTCCAGCAGGATGCCGTTGGTCGCGTATTCCGCAGGCCAGATCACGTCGAAGAGCACGACGTCATAGCCGTTGCCGGAGCCCTGGGCCAGCAAGGTCTTGTCGCGCAGGCCCTCGTAGGGCACGAACTCGAGGTTCAGCTTGATGTCCGGGTGGGCCGCCGTGAAGGCGTCCGCCATTGCGCGCACATCGGCCTCGCTGTAAGCGGACTGCGACATGAAAAGCCCGTTCAGCACCGTCTCGGCCTGGGCCATCGCAGCCCCCAGCGCCAGCATGCCTGCCAGTGCGGATGTAGATAGCAGTTTCATTGCGTGTCTCCCCTGTGATTTGCCAGCGCGCCTGGTTTCGATTGGATCTTGTTTCGAGGCGATTAAATCCACTATATGGATTATATGCGCATGACTCGACGCACCGGTCAAGACACAAGCGAGCCGACAAGGCTGCGCACCAAGGGGGGCGCAAATATCGGCGGTGCCAGCGAGCATAATCGCCGGGTCGTCATGCAGGGCCTGCGCGTCAACGGGGCGATGACCCGCGCCCAGATCGCCCGTGGGTCCGGGCTGGTGCCGCAAACCGTCAGCAACATCATCGACGAACTGGAACGTGAAGGGCTGGTCATCGCGGCCGAGCCGATCAAGGGGGGCCGGGGGCAGCCCGCCACGCCCTATTCCATCGCGCCGAACGGTGCTTTCGCGGTCGGTCTGCAGATCGACCAGCATCATGCGCGCGCCGTGGCGGTCAATCTGCGGGGCGAGGTCATCGTCGGCACGGAAACGGTGCTGCTGCCCGGCGGGTTGGAGCACAACCTGCCTCTGATCCTGACGGCCATGCACGGTGTCTCGGCGGCAACCGCGCTGGTGGCCGCTTCGCCCTCGCCCAAGATCCTTGGCATAGGCGTTGCCATGCCTGCCCCGACGGGCGTGCACGCGCCGCTCCAGGACGCGTGGATGGTCGGCCTGACAGGAGCCCAGCCCCTTGTCGAGGCGTTGCAGCGCGAAACCGGCCTTGCCGTCAGCCTGCATCACGACGCGAGTGCCGCTGCCGTGGCGGAACGGGTGACGGGCGCGGCGATTGGCCTTGAGTCCTTCGTGATGATCTTCGTCAGCTACGGTATCGGCGCGGGGATCTATGTCAGCGGGGAACTGGCGCCCGGCCACCACCGGCTGGCGGGCGAACTGGGGCTGGTCCTTGTTCCGCACGACGGGCACATGGTTCCGCTGGAGGAACGCGCATCGCTCAAGCGGCTCGTTGCAAATCTCGGCCTGGTTCCGAACCAGCCCGATCTGTTCGTGCAACTGGAACTGGCGGTCCGCACAGCAGCCCCGGAAATAGAGGAATGGGTGTCGGATGCCGCGTCCCACCTTGCCTGGGCGGTCGACATGATCCAGTGCCTGCTCGACCCGCAGGCCGTGGTGATCGGCGGACAGATGCCCGAGCCTCTGATGGCGCTTCTCTTTGACGCGATCTGCAAGTGTCAGGATCATGCCCATTCGGGCCGGGACGAGACCTATCCCCGCCCGGTCCGGGGCAGCGTTGCGCCCTTCTCTGTTGCCGCCGGAGCTGCCGCCGATCCGATTGCACGCGCGTTCGACCCCAGCCTTTCGGCCATGCTGAAGCCGTCAGGCTGAGCCGAGGGCGCCGGCATTTGTCATCGCGCGCCGCGCTTTCCCGACAGCTGCATCACACCGAAGACCGCCGTCGCCAGAGCCGCCGCCAGCACCACCAGCGTGGCCAATGCGTTGATTTCCGGCACGAAGCCCAGGCGCATCATCGACCACAGCCGGATCGGCAGGGTGCTGGTGGAGCCGGACAGGAACAACGTCACCATCGTCTCGTCAAAGGAAATTGCAAAGCCAAGCAACGCTCCCGCCAAAAGGGCCGAGCCAAGCTGGGGCAGCAGGATGTGGTAAAAGGTCTGCCAATGGCTTGCGCCAAGGTCCAGCGAGGCTTCGGTCAAACTGGGGCTGAGCGAGTTGAGCCGCGTCAGCACCAGCCGGTAGACGACCGGCACCAGAAGCACGGTATGACCGACGACGATGGTGAAGGCGCCACGGGTCGCATCAAGCTCGCGGAAGGCGATCAGCAGCGACAGGCCGACCACGATCGGCGGCAAGAGGAACGGCAGAAAGACCAATGCCTGCATGATCTGGCGCGAAACGCCGACCGTCCGCCAGTAATACATCGCGAATGTGGTGGCGAGGATCAACGCCAGCAGCATCGAAACCAGCCCCACCAGCAGCGTAGTGCCAAGCGCGCCCAGAATGTCGGCGTTGCGGGTCAGTGCGACATAGCTGTCCCACGAAAACGGAGCCAGTTGCAGCGCTCCGCGCACGCGCACCGGCTGCCAGTTCGAGAAGACCCAGACCACGGCCAGCGGTGCGTAGATGATCCCCAGCGACACCAGCGCGAGGGCTCCCAAGGCGACGTCGAACAGACCTGACTGCCGCTTCATCGTGCCGTGCTCCACCGCATCGCCAGGCCGGCGACCCCGACCGCCAGCACCGAGGTCGCAAGCAGGATCACCGCCAGCGCCGCCCCGAGCGGCCAGTTCAGCGCAACCCCGAATTGCGAAAACACGATGCGCCCGAAGGTGAACCCCTCTGTGCCGCCGACCATCGTCGGGGTGACGAAATCGCCAAAGGTCATCACGAAGTTGAACAGGGCCGCGACCACCACGCCGGGCAGGCTGAGCGGCAGGATGATGTGGCGGATCTCGTCCATCTGGCTGCCGCCAAGATCTGCCGAGGCGATGCCAAGGTTTTCCGGAATCCGCTCGATCGACAGGTAGATCGGCAGGATCGCAAAGGGCAGGTAGAGCACGATGAAGGTCAGGAAAATGGCGGACTGGCTGAAGATGAAGGCCGTGATCGGCTCGCTGATAAGACCACTGGCGATCAAAAGCTCGTTCAGCACCCCGCGATGGCCAAGGATGCCGCGCACGGCATAGACCTTGATGATGTAGCTGGTGAACAGGGGCAGCATGAACATCAGGATCAGCGCGAACCGCAGCCGGGGCGGGCGGCGCGATGCAAAAAGTGCAATCCCATAGCCGACCACCAGATTGACGATCGTCGCGCCAAGGCAGAGCGCAACCGTCTGAAGGTAGATGCTGCGAAACACCGGATCGGCAAAGAAGGCGCGATAATTCTCCAGCGTGAATTCCCGCACCAGCGCGCCGCTTTCGTTGTGCCAGAAGCTATAAAGGATGAAGGTTCCGATCGGGGCCAGAACGAACAGGAACGGCAGCCCGAGGCAGAAGGCAGCCCATCCCATCCGCCACAGATCGCGGCGATCATCCATTGGACCCCTCCGCCGCGATGACCCGCGCATCGGCCTCGGACCAGCCGATTGCCACCACATCGCCGACAGCAGGCAGCACCCGCGTGCCGCCGCTTGGCAGCCGCAGGCGCAGGGTTACCTCTGGCGCCTCGACACCCTGCGCTTCGATCAGCGTGGTCGGCCCGGCGAACTGCGCATCGCGGACCACGAACCGGTGCCCCTCCGTGGCACCCGGGACCAGGGCCTCGGGACGGATCGACAGATGCACCTCTGCGCCGACGGCGGCGGCGGGGCCGCACGTGACGCCCCAAAGCGGGCCGATCGGCGTCTCCACCTCGCAGCGCGCGCCGTCGATGGCGCGGACCACGCCGTCGATCAGATTGTTCTCGCCGAAGAATCCCGCGACAAAGCGCGACGCGGGAAAGCCGTAAAGCTCTTCCGGCCCACCGATCTGCTCGATCCGGCCGTCGCGCATCACCACGATCCGGTCCGACATGGCGATGGCTTCCTGTTGGTCATGCGTGATGAAGACAAATGCGATGTCGAGCCGTCGCTGGATGTCCTTCAGGAACTTGCACATCTGCGCCCGCAGCGCGACGTCAAGCGCCGCCAGCGGTTCGTCAAGCAGGATCACGCGCGGCTCGCAGATGATGGCGCGCGCCAGCGCGACGCGCTGCCGCTGGCCACCGGAAAGCTCGCGCGGCAATCGCAAGGCATAGTCCTGCAGGCCGACGATGGCCAGCACGGCTTCGACCCTGGGCCCGATCTCGGCCTTCGGGACGCCGCGCACCATGAGGCCGTAGCCAACGTTCCGCCGCACCGAAAGATGCGGAAAGAGCGCGTAGTCCTGAAACACGGTGTTGAACGGGCGCCGGTTGATCGGCATCTGCGAGATGTCGGCGCCGTCAAGCATGATGCGGCCCGTCGTCGGGGCCTCGAAACCGGCGATCAGCCGCAGGATCGTTGTCTTGCCCGATCCGCTCGGTCCCAGAATGGTCAGAAATTCGTTCGATGCCACGCTCAGCGAGATGTCTCTCAGAACCGTGGTGGTGCCGAAGGATTTGCCCACGGCCTCCAGAGTCAATACGTCGCTTCGCTGGTTCATGCGGTTTCCCGGAACGCTGATTTCGGCGAAAGGAGCCGGGCACGGGGGTGCCCGGCCAGCTTGGACCCTGATGCGGTCAGTTCGCGCCGGAGCGGACCTCGTTCCAGACGGTCTGCCGCATGGCAAGGTCTTCCGGCGGCTTGGCCCATTTCAGGCGCGAGGTATAATCCGGAGCCCCTTCGGCCGAGGTCGTGCTGCCGTAGCCGAACTTCTTGGTCATGTCCGCGCCGTACTTGGCCTGAAGCAGGAAGTTCATCCAGGCATAAGCTCCGTCGACATTGGTGGCACCCGCGCTCAGCGTCAGACTGTCCATCCAGCCAAGCGCGCCCTCGTCCGGGATCGCATAGCCCACATCGAAGCCCTTTTTCTGGAGCGCGATGGCACTCAGCTCACCCATCGAGAACATGAGGACCACGTTGTTCTCGGCAAAGAGCGTGGTGCCCTCGTCGAAGCCCGCGAAATAGGTCAGGAGGTTGCCGCGCAGTTCGGCCAGCTTGGTGCGGATAAGCGGAAACTCGTCTGGCTTGACGTTGAACGGGTCGTCGAGCCCCAGCATGATGGCGCCGAGGTTGATGTTGTTGTTGGCGTCGTCCTGCGAGATGACCCGGCCCTTGTACTTCGGGTCCCACATCACCGCCCAGGATTTCGGTGGCTCGGGGAAGGTTGCCTTGTCGTAGACCAGACCGAGCGACCCCCAGGCCAGCGGCACACCATAGCGCACCCCGCCGAAGATCGGGCCCTGGAAGTTCTTGAAGTCCGGCAGAAGGTTGTCGAAGCTTGGTAGGCGCGCCATGTCCAGCGGCGTGATCAGCTTTTGGTCGACGAAGGTTTTGATGCTGGCACTGTCGACCGCGACGATGTCATAGTCCTTGCCGCCGCTGGCCTTCATCTTGGCGATCTGTTCGTCGGCGCTGGTGGCATAGGTCGCACGGACGGTATAGCCGGTCTGCTTCTCGAAGTCGGCCACCCACTCCGGGTCCGCATAGCCGTCCCAGATCAACATGCGCACCTCGCCGCCAGCGGCAAAGGCCGGCCTCAGTGTCGCTGTCACCATTGCTCCGGCGAGCATCCCCGCCATGCCGCGTCTCGTAAGTTCCATCTCTCCCCCCCGCTGTCTGATTAAATCCAAACGATGGATTAATTAAGACCCGAACTGGCGGAACCGTCAAGACCCTTCGTAAGATGCCGGGCGATGGCGGCCCAAAGCATCGGCCTTCCGGGGCTTGACGGAGGGCTTCGCCTGCCGGCTGGACCTGGCCGCGCCGAAGAGCGTGGGTGTTATCCGAGCGTGGGACCGCCCCGTTGACGGGTTATCCAGTCCTGCACCTCTTCCGGCAGCGCCTTGCCGCCTCGCGGGCCGTGACGGGTGACCGAGCGCGAGGCAGCGCCGACGGCGAAGGCGAGCGCCTCGTCAAAGCTGTCGCCGCGACCAAGCCCCCAGGTCAGGGAGGCGCCGAGCGTGTCACCCGCGCCCGTCACGTCGGCAACAGCCACCCGATAGCCCGGAACCCGAACCAGACGGTCGCCGTCCAGCGCCTCTGCGCCGTCTTCGGACGTGGTCCTGACCACGCGGCCGATCCGGTTCTGCCGCATCCAGTCAGCGACCTGCGCCAAGTCGTCATGGCCGAAAGTCGCGCGAAACCCGATGCGATTGAAGAGGACGACGCCGGCGCCCCTCAGATAGGGCAGGTCCGCCCCGGTCGCGCCACCGACGTCCAGATCGAAGATCACCCGCCGCCCATGCGCGCGCAGGTCAGCAAGAAGGTCGGCCTGCGCCAGCACGCCCGCCGGGGTCCGGGCATGAAGCCGCCTTGCCCGATAAAGCGTGGTGTAGAGGAAGCCCGGCGAGCGAAGGGCTGCCAGAGCGTCGGCCGGCAGCCACATCGGTTGCTGCCCCATCTCTACGGTCAGGACGACATGTTCGCCCCCGACGAGAAAGATCAGGTTGCGCGAGTCCGGAATAGCCGGATCGCGCAGCATGTGACGGGTCGAGACGCCATTCGCATTCAGCTCGGCGACAAGGCGATCCGACAGGGGGCTGTGGTTGAGCAGAGAGATGAATTCGGTCGCGCCGCCAAGGCCTGCATGAACGACCGCCGCATTCGCTATCGAGCCACCGCATTCCGCCGGCAGTTCCTTGACGAAGCCCTTCTCCGCAGGCCCCAGCCAGTGGTCGGCGCTGTAATATTCATCAAGGGCGACGTCGCCGATGAAGAAGGCGGTCATGCCCGCACCTCGACCGGCCCGCCTTCGATGTCGATCCAGGGGTCCAGCCCAAGCCCGCAGATGGCCATCCAGTAATAGGCTGTCGGACCGGCCAGGCCGCGGCAGGCATCATGCCAGACCCCGCGGTTCATGACGGCGACCTGACCCGGCCGGATGACGAAGGCTTCTACCATGCCCGAAAGGGGCGCGGGCCTGTCTCCGCCCGGCGCCACGGCAAGGACGATGGGCGCACCGGCACAGAACAGCGCCTCCTGCGTCAAGGGATGGCGCTCCATCTGTCGCGCGGACCAGGGGGCCGCCGGGCCTTGCGTCATGCCCAGATGCCCGCGTCCATCGATCAGCGGGGCGAGGGTGAAGCCATCGCTCCACCCGTCACCCGACATGCGCCGGACCCCGGCGTCCCCGGCTTCAGCCAGGTCGTAGACGCGGCCATAGGCTGCGAAGGCATCGGCAGTAAGCGGGCGCGCCTGGACCAATCGGCTCATGCCGCCCTCGCCCGGGCGTTGCGGACCGCTGCCATGAAGCGCGCGACATAGGCGGGCTGAAGCCGCCCCTTGTCGCTGTGGCCTTCCTTCAGCCAACTGCCGACGATGGCGCCGTCGGCCAGGGCAAGCTGGTCGGCGGCATTCGCCTCGGTCATCCCGGCCCCCACGAACAGGGGAACGGACCCACCTGTCGCCGCCCGGAACCGCCGGATCTTCGCAAGATCGGTTTCCTGCCCGGTTGCATCCGAGGTCACGACAAGCGCGTCGCACCGCGCGGCCCCGAGGCGGAGGTCCTCTGCCTCTGACCGGCCCGAGCGGACCGGCTGATACTTGAACCGCACCCCGCCCAGCAGCGGCGCCGACACGCTGGCGCGTTCGACCGCGAGGTTGGCCGCGAAGGTGGCATCCTCGTCCACAGTCAGATGGCCGCAAACCGAGTCGATCTGGATGAAGGCCACCGGATAGCGGCGCGCCAGCTGAAAGGCGCGGTCATTGTCGCGCAGGACGTTGATCCCGATGCGCGCGGCCAGATCAAGGCCGACCAGCCGTTCCAGCACGCGTTCGACATCGTCGCTGTCGCCGAAATAGTTCTCGACGACCAGACCGTCGCAGCCTTCGCCCGCCATGACCTTCGCTTCCTCGACAGCGCGGGAAAGCCGGTCAGCCGGGTCTTCGCCGCCAAGGTGCAACATCCCCAGGATCGGTTTCACCGTGGGGAACACGGTCTTAAGCGTCCTCATTCTCGTCTCCTGTCCCGCCTATGCGGCCGGTTCGGCCGTGCCGTGGCCCCAGCGGGTTGCGAATTTCATTTCCACCTTGGGCGAATAGACGATCGACGTCCGTTCGACCCGGTCGCCGCCCGGGTCCAGAACGTCCCCCGTGGCGCATAGATAGCAGGCAACGCCGGGCACCTGCCCGAATACGGCGCGCAACTGATCGGTCGGCGGAACAACGGTCAGCAGAAGCTCGGAGCGCGCGGGATGGCGGCCATATTTGCTGCGCAGCACGGCATAGAGCGACTGGGCCGCGAAGTCGTAACCGTCGATGCCCGGATACTGGTCGAGCGGCAGCCAGGAGGTATCGAGGTTCAGCCACTCGACGGCCCCGAGCCCGCCAAGGCCGCGCGCCCGGACAAGGACCAGCACGCCGTCCTCGATCCGGTGTTCGATGACCTTTGTGACCGGCCGCTGGCCGCTGGCCCGGGCCAGGTCGGTGAAGCTGCCGAAGTTCCAGACGGAGTGGCTGACGGGGCGATGCGAGACCATCGTCCCCTTGCCGCGTTCCTGCCGGACCAGCCCTTCGCGCACCAGAAGCGCCATGGCGTTGCGCACGGTCGTCCGGGCGACGGCGAACCTGTCGCGCAGCTCGTTCTCGGACGGGATGATCTCGCCCTCGCCCCAGGCGCCCGTCAGGATTGCGTTGCGCAACGACCGGTAAAGCTGGCGGTAAAGCTGTTCGCCCGAATAGGGATCGAGCGCCACCGAGGACAGCGGGTCTTTCCCCGCGGCCGCATCCTTGTCGCCCGATCCCGTCATTTCAGCTGGCCCCCGCCCTACTCTTTGGCGCCGTTGATCACGAATTTTTCGACCGCGCCAACACCCAAGTGATAGCGGTCGACGATTTCCTTGTAGGTCCCGTCGGCCTTCATGCCGTTCAGCGCCGCCAGAACCGCGTCACGCAGCCCGGTGTTCGATTTCTCGAACGCGATGCCATAGGGGTTCGGGTCCCCCGGAACGCCGATCTGGTAGAACTGGCCGGGTTCGTTGATCTCTAGATCCGCCAGCCCCTCGACGCCGATCACCGAAGCCTGGGCGCGGCCCTGCTTGATCTGCATGATATGTTCGGCCTGGGTCGGGATCTGGATGACGTTGTAGAGCTTGTCGGGCGGGCAGTTGGCCTTGCCCACCTCTTCCGCCCAGGTGACCCAGCTGGTCCCGGTCGCAACTGCGATGGTCTTGCCGCACAGGCCCTTTTCGTCGGTGATCTCGGCCTTGTGGTCGATGGTCGAGTAGAAGACGTTGCCGGTGTTGAAATAGTCGATGAAGTCAAGCTGCGCCTGGCGTTCGACCTTGTCGGAGAAGGCGGTGATGATCATGTCCGACCGGCCGGTCACGACCTGGGGGATCAGCTGCGGAAACTCGACATTCTGGAACTCGGGCGCAAGGCCAAGCCGGTCGGCGATGGCGCGGGCAAGGTCGATGTCGAAGCCCTTCAGCTCCTCGGAGCCGGCGTCGGTATATTCCATCGGCGGATAGGCCAGCGAGATGACGATGTTGAGCTTGCCCGAGGTCTTGTTGGCCTCCGGCAGAAGCGCCGCTGCGGCGGGATCGGTTGCGGCGAAGGACGGCAGCGCGCCGGTCATCATCAGCGCCGCCACGAGCGAGACGCGGCGCAGCAGGGTCAGGTTGGGGGTCATTGCGGAAGTCCTCTCTTGTTGGTCGGTTGGTTGGGTCAGCTCAGAACGCGGCCAAGGAAAGCCCTGACGCGGGGATCTGCGGGCGCCGAAAGAACCTCGGATGCGGGCCCTGCCTCGCGGATATCGCCGTCGATCATCACCACCACGCGGTCGGCCACCTCGCGGGCGAAGCCGATCTCGTGGGTGACGACGATCATCGTGGTTCCGGCGGCGGCCAGGCGCTTCATCACCTCCAGCACTTCGCCGACAAGCTCGGGGTCAAGCGCCGAGGTCGGCTCGTCGAACAGCATCACGCGCGGCTCCATCGCCAGTGCGCGGGCAATGGCGACGCGCTGCTTCTGCCCGCCCGACAGTTGCGCCGGATAGGCCTCGGCCTTTTCGGCCATCCCGACCATGTCCAGAAGGTCCATCGCCCGGGCCGTCGCCTCTTCGCGGGACAGGCCGCGCACGACCACCGGCCCCTCGATCACATTGCCAAGGACGGTGCGGTGCGCGAAGAGGTTGAAGTGCTGGAACACCATGCCAAGCTGGCTTTGCTGGGCGCGCAGCCGCTTGACCGGCAGTTCATGCAGCGCGCCACACTTCAGCGCATAGCCGATGATCTGGCCGTCGACCCAGGCATAGCCGCCATCGGGCACTTCCAGATGGTTGATGCAGCGCAAAAGCGTGGACTTGCCGCTGCCTGACGGCCCGAGGATGCACAGAACCTCGCCGTAGTTGACGTCAAGGTTGATGCCCTTCAGCACCTCATGCGCGCCAAAGCTCTTGCGGATGCCGACCGTCCTGACCGCGAGCGTCATGCCTGCACCCCCGCCGTTGCCCGGCGCAGCCAGTTGCGGCGCGGGGGCGCGATGGACGAACTGCGGCCGAAGTGGCGCTCGAGGTAATGTTGGCCGATCGACAGGACGGTGGTGCCGGCCAGATACCAGATGGCGCAGACGAACAAGAGCTCGATGACCGCGCCGTTGATGAAGTAGATCCGCTGGGCCGCGTTCAGCATCTCGGTCATGGCGATGGTCGCGGCAAGTGAGGAGAATTTCAGCATCCCCACCGCGCTGTTGCCGAGCGTCGGCAGGACCAGCCGCATGGTCTGCGGCAGGATGATGCGCCGCATGGCCTGGCCCGGCGTCATGCCGAGCGTGTTGGCCGCCTCGACCTGGCCGCGATCCACGGCCCCGATGCCGCCCCGGACAACCTCGGTCAGGTACGACCCCTCGTTCACGCCAAGCCCCAGCACCGCCGCGACGAAGGGCGTGACGACATCGACCATGCGCGCGTCGATCAGGCCGGGGATGTAGAGGCGCGGGAAGATCAGGGCGATGTTGAACCAGATCAGCAACTGCAAAAGGACGGGCGTGCCGCGGAAGATCCAGACGTAAAGCCAGGCCGCAAAGCGCAGGACCGGGTTGGCCGAAAGCCGCATCATCCCGAAGCCGAACCCCAGGAGGATGCCAAGCGCCAACGCGCAGAAGGTGATGAGGAGCGTCCAGCCGAAGCCCTTGACGATCACCGGGGCGGTCAGGAACTCACCCACGATGGGCCAGCGGATATTGCCTGCGGCAAAGGCCTGCACCAGCAGCGCAAGCACAACCACGACCGCCGCCCCGGCCAGCCAGCGCCCCGGATGGCGCAGGCGATGGACCGGCAGGTCCGCCCCCGGCAAGGCGTCCGGGCTGGTTCCGGTCAAGTCCGAGGAAACGACGGCCATACTGCACTCGCCCATTTGTAGGGTTGTCCCTACAATCCGATAGTGACAGGGGCTGGCTTCGTCAAGCGGGTTTCGTGCGATTGGCGTTGCAGGCGGGGGAACCTGTCTGTCAGTCGGGGCGCATGATGGCCGGTCTTAGGCCGCATCGCCCATTCGGTGATCCAAGGTCTTCTCCAACGCGTCCATCCAGAGCCCGACGGCCGGCTGCACGAACATCCCCAGATGCGTCGCTTCGATCACGGCAATGTCGGGGTCTGCGGGAAGGATCGAGCTCCATATCCCGAAGCGTTCGGCCCGGTCGTGAAAGACGGCCAGCACCCGCCCTTCGTAGGGCTGCGCCACATAGGACCGCGCCAGTTTGCGTGCGGCATACCAGAAGGCAGGCCAGCGGTTCCCGGGCATCAGCCGGCGCGTCACGCTGTTTGGATGCCGGCCGTAAAGATCGACAAGGTGATACTCCACCCGCTGCCAGACCGGCAAACGCCGGAGCGCCTGCGCCAGCCGGGTCAGAGCGCGTGGTGCTTCCTGTCGCGGTGCGCGGGCCAGCGCCTGCACCTGTTCGCCGATCCGGCGAATGAGAGGCGGACGGACGAAGCCGGGGGAGCTGACGACGTCACCCGACCCGGCCGTCCGGTATCGGACCGGCGCCATCGGATCGAGCAGGAACAGAAGTTCGACCTCATCGCCCCCGTCGCGGAGCTGTTGCGCAATCTCCAGCGCGATGAGGCCACCCAGGGAATAGCCGCCGATCCTGTAGGGGCCATCGGGCTGGACGGCCCTGATTTCCGAGATCTGCGCCGCCGCAAGCTCTCGGATCGAATGCGCCTTCACGAAACCCTGTCCCGACGCCCATTGCGTGACGGCAAAGAGCGGACAGCCAGCGGTCCAGAGTCCGGGACGGCCAAGTTTCAGGTCAATGTTGCTGAAGAAGAGGGGATGCCCCCTGCCCGCCTGAACCAGCGGAAAGACCGTCCGGCGGTTTAGTAGATCGTCGGGCTGCTGGCGCGCACGCTCAACGGTCCTTGCGAAATCGTAAAGCCTCGGCGCGTCCCAGATGCCGTTCGGATCGACCGCGATGTCGAAGGCCTTTTCCGCATCCAGGATCATGGCAATCGCCGAGAGCGAGTCGCCGCCCTCGGTGAAGAAATGGGTGTCGAGGTCGACCCGGTCGAGGCCTAGAACCTTTTGCCAGATCATCGTCAGCCGCGCCTCGGTGTCCGACAGGGACAGCGATCTGGAATAGCCCGGCTCGTTCCTGCCGACAGGATGGGGCGTGCCGACAGGCTGGGACGTGGCGGCGCGGATCGCGGCGCGGTCGACCTT